>Ga0114919_10002751_pt1 | contig 14202 bp, 10 predicted proteins | sample BlataG_FD_88682 | JGI IMG/M metagenome (GOLD analysis project Ga0114919, IMG submission 88682) | Deep subsurface microbial communities from Black Sea to uncover new lineages of life (NeLLi) - Black_00105 metaG | ecosystem: Environmental > Aquatic > Marine > Oceanic > Sediment | place: Atlantic... | reverse complement strand
TAAAATAGTAACCGTAAAAGGTTACTATTTTATTTACTTCTGTGAATCTATTACCATAAGTATTTTTATCTGCTGTAGCACCTTTTCAGAAAGTATTTTCTTTTTTGCTAGGTCTACAAGAAAGTCATTTTGTTCTTTTGGTGTTTTAAGTTTCTTATACTCACCATAAATAGCTTCGGCCTTAAAACCACCTTCAACTGTTAACCCTTTAAGTCTACCTTCCGTAAAAGTAGTGCTGGTTTCCATTTTTTCGAGAACATCTTCAAGTTGATCTATCTTAATTACTCCAGAAGATAACATATTTATAATCTTTGTTTCTCTTTCTTCTGGTTTTACTTTATATATTTCTGTAAGAATAGTATCACTTATATCCCTTTTTTTAATAGATTCTGTTTTCTGTGATTTTTGTATTCTGTCTATCTCCTTATTAAGTCTAACATTTTGCAAAGAATCTCTTTCATCAGACTCTCTTACAACACTTCTTAGTACAGGTATTTTAGAGATTGACCCAAATGTCGTTCCTGTGAGTGAGGGAGGTTGCTTTCCTGTGACAATATCACCAGCCCTTAAAACATCCTTTGGTAATCCCCCCATTGTGTCGGCTATAAACTCAAGGGTTGCAGGAGACATATCCACCAAACCAGCAAGGAACTTACCTGTTTCTGTAGTTGTTTTTTTAACCTCAAGTGAGCGGTCTTCTCCACCTGTTCTTGATGCTGGAATAATATTATAACCAGTGAAAGGATCAATGTTTGATGCTAGTCCAAAACCTAATCTGGCTGTTGGAACCATAGATACTAATGATTGGAAAAACTCCTCTGAGCTTCCTGATGCTACGGAAACAGGAGAAAATGATCCAATGGTGTCCCAAATAACTTCACTCGTTCCTCGTTTGTCTATCCCGTCTGAAGTCTTTAATAAGTGGTTTAGAGGATTAGCTAAAACCTTTTGTGGTTCCCCTTTTGGAAGGGTGAAATATTGAGGAACGAGAACCTCATTTCCATCGCTGTCAATTCCTGGAGTCTCCCCTATCATAACTACCCAATATCTATCTATAAACCATTGTGGGATATTCTCATATGTTTCAAATTGTCTATTGTGTGAATACAGGTATAACTCAGGGACCGCTGCTGTCCAAAATAGCTGGTCCATTACTTTTTCTGGGTGCTTTGCTACCGTTTTAATAAACCTGTCGGCACCTTGAACCCTTGCATTTAAGAACGGGATAAACTGATTTATCGTTTTGACCATAGACCCACTTCTTGCAAAATCTACTGTAGCGTTTCTCGCCCAGTAAGCGGCTTCTGTTCTTGTGGCACCGCTTTGAAGTGCTTTCATGTAAACAGAGAAGCGACTTGCGTTTTCTATAGTCTCGGCAACTTCGTCCACCATGCTAATGCCACTTTTGTTAACCAGCTTTTTCCAAAGAACACCTTGTGAAACGTTTAAAGCTTCAGCTCTTAAACTTGAGTTCTTTCCAACTAACCCAGCGTGCATGAGCGACCCATCTAAAGCGGCTTGTTTGAATAGTTTCGGGTTGCTCTTGAACACACCCTGAATTAGTCCGTCCGCAGCAAGACCGTACTCAGAATTAATCAGACCTGATTGAACATCACGAACAAAGTTAGGTAGAAAGAAAGAAGGGTTTTTACTTGTGGCAAGTTGTCTAACAATAGGAGTACCTGTCATAAACGAAGCAAACTGCATTAAAGCTCCCATCTTTTCATTGTCTAGGTTTTTTACCGCCGCTGTAAGACGTGTCGGAACTACCCATGTTTCTTTTCTTCCATCAATCATAAAGTCGATACGAGATAAACCTTTTTCGGCTAAATCTAACGCTGAAGGTGTTTTTTTTCTAAGTTCTTTAGCTTTTTCTATAAGCTCTTTTATTGAGGCTTTGTTCTGTTTCATTAATCTCAGTGTGCTGTCTATGTCTCTTTCTGTCATTGCTTTTACCCCTTCTTTTATACCTAATCTTTTTTCCGCTGTAGCTATTTTAGATTTAACAGTTTTGAGTGCTGAATTTCTTGCTCTGAAATTGCTAGCAAGTTTCTTTGCTGCAACCTTAAGAGAGTCTGTTTTACTTACTAGTCTGTATTTTGTTTTGCTTTCTACAAACTTCTCTCCTAGAGTAGCAAGTTTTTCTTTTTCTAGTTTAAGAAGTTTTTTTTGTGCAGCGTCGAACTTTCTCATTTTAACCATAACAGGGGTGTTCTTTTTTCCACCCTCAACTATCTTATTAACCTGAGTAAAGAAGTCTTCTGAAATAGGTTCAAGTATTTTCTTTTGGAGTGCTATTTGTTTATCTATTCCTGAAATCTTTGCTCTTTTTGTTGCGTTAAAACCTTTCTCAACAAGGTCCTCAACTTGTTTTGATCTGCTTGTTGTTTTAAGAAACACTTCTCTTGCTGCTAGTGGGTTATCAGTATTTTCAAAGAACAACTCTAACCCTTTTTCACTTAGTTTATTTAAATCTTTTTCCAGCTGAATAATCTCCCTTAACACGACCTTATCTTTTTTATTTGTAGCCTTGTAGAATTTCTTTAGTTCTTCAACTTTATCCATTAGTTGCTTTTTCTGAAAATATACTGTTTCTCTTTGGATCTGATTTTCTACACTGTCTAAAACAAACGATTTCTTTAAGAAATCAATATCTTGCTTAAGAGCACTCCTAAGTATTTTACCCGCCCTAGCTTTTTCGATAGCAGCAAAAGCTGTGTCTGCATAATTTTGCATAGCTAAAATAGGATCTTCGTTTATGCGGTTAGACCCAAGTCGCTTGAATTTATTAACTGACACATTAAGCGTGCTTGCTAAACCAGATCTTTCTGTACCTTTATTAAGCTCTTCTACGAACTTGTTGTTTGGAATAAAGTTTGGATGAGCTTCTGTCATTGCTTTAAACTCTGCTTTTGAATATAAGCCAGTGTCCATCATTTCTTCTAGTATTGCTTTTTGAGATGTGTGGATTGAGAGCCTTGCTTCTTCTAAAATGTCTAACACGTCAGCGTTCTCTTTTTTCATTATGTCGACACCTTTAAGTGCTTCTTCTGCCGTAAAACCACCAGGAAGTTTAAGCCCTAACCTTGCGTTGTCAGCTAAATCTAATGCTGAAAGATAAGCAGTAATTTTTTCAGAAACCCCTGGTGACCTAGCATCATAAGATTCAAGTAGCATTTGCATGCTTTCTTTAAACACTTTTGATTTTTCTGCTGCTCTTGGTAAGGCTAGAGAAGTTGCAAATGCAACGTTCTCCTCATCTGTAAGAGGTCTTCCAAGGTGCTCAGATAGTTGTTTAGATATAACCTCAAAAGGTCTACCTGAGTAAACAAGTCTGTCATAGATTTTGTCTACGCCCCTTAGGCCCTTTACGATGTTACTTGCTATAACCTGCTTAGTAGTTTTTCCTTGATTATAGATTCCTTGAACTTTTCCAAGGTGACCTTCTAAGTTTGGTAGCGGTTGCCTGGTTGCAAACTCTTCAAGTTGGGCTATTCCAGCTTTTACTCCAGGGGAAGCTTTTTTTATAGCGGTAGACATACCTTTCCCTAAACCTTTTATCGCCAGGGCAGCAACAGATGGTCCTAAGGCAGAAGCTAATCCAGCATACCCCATTTGCTTAAACGCTGTTTTAATCTCCACATCCTCTTTTTGAAGCTGTATGGTTCCTAAAAGAGAGCCTCCTACAAAAAATCTTTTTGCTGGTTTAGTTGCAGCTTGTATTATTGCTTTGTTCCTTGCAACCTTAAGCGAGTCTTTTGTAAACTCCTTTAATACAACGTTTGCCCCTTTTACTTTTGAATAGGTACCAAATGTCAAAGCTTCAAGGGCTAATTCAGCGGAGGCTTGAGTCGTTTCTTGTAGTTGTTTTTTTATTTCTTCTTTGTTTTGTTTTCCTGATGCTGCCGCCACAAGGTCTATAAGGTTTATTTCATCTTTTCCCATGAAAAACTTGCCAAGTTCTGACTTAGCTTTTAGTGGTTCAAGTTTTTCACCTTTAATTTGTTTGTATAGGGGGACAGAGCTTTGAAGTAAACCTCTTGTACCTAATCTAATTGACCCCGTTGCTACTGTCTTAGTCAGGTCAACAACACCTTTTTCTATATAGTTAGGTTCCCTTCGTGTTTTTGAAGCAGCTCTTAGGAGGGAACCTTGACTACCTAAGACAGCCGTTTCAATAGCAGCACCTGTGAAAGTGTTTCTGTCGAAGCTTTTGATACCCCTTCGTTTAAGAGCTTCCCAAACAGATAACTTTGAATCAAGCGTAGGCTCTTCATCTTTTATGGGTGCTGGTGCCACAGGTGTGGGTGCGGGTGAGGAGCTCGCCCTGTCCATGAATAGTGATTTTTTTGGCATATTGTTTTTTTGTTTAATTCAGCTATTTGCTCTGCTATTGTTTGTTTAATTCAGCTATTGTTTTTTTGTTTAATTCATCTATTTGCTCTGCTAATGTTTTTTTGTTTTCGTCCTCAGCAAACATTTCATTCACTAACCTATTTGTTAGTTTTGTCACGTCATCCTTAGCTTTTTGCCATTGTGCTTTATCTCCAGGCCCTAATACGCCTGTTCCAAAATATGCCTCAGCTGATTCTCCTAGGACATTTTTCTCCTCTACTAAGGCGCTAAACGCTCTGTTTGCTAATTTAGGGGATTCTTTAACAGCTTGTTTAAAACTTCCTCCTTTCATAAAGAAGTTTACCATTGTTTCCTCTTTCTGAGCATCTGTTTCTCCAGGTGTTTCTGGTTTATACTTCGGCCCAAGTTTAATACGTGAAAGTAGTTTAGGGTTTGAAGGGTCAGACATGTCAAAGATAGACGAATATTCTATTCCTCCAATTGTTTGCACCACATCAACATTTTCTTCTTTTGTTCCCTCTATCTTAATTCCTGAAATTGGGTCTTCGTAAACCTCTCCTTTTTTAATGTCTGAGGCTATTGCTTGATATTTTCCCATTAAGTCAGCTCTCGCTGAGTCAAGTTCTGTTTCTAGTGCTTGTTTTTTGTTCTTTATTAGACTTGTTTCAACGCCAAGCTCCTTAGCTTTAGCTGAGATTTGCTCATCAGTAGCCCCAACAAGTGAAATAGCAGCGTCGTCAACATCTCTATCTCTTTTTTCTCTTTCATCTTTAGCTTGTTGTCGGCGTTCTTGGCTTTGTTGTATCATGAGATTCTGCTGTGCCATTGCGTTTTGGAACTGTTGTTGTACAAGTGCTGTTTTCTCTCTTCTGTTTTCACTAATAGCTGTGATATTTCTGTCCATCAACTGGAAATCATTTTTGTTCTTTGCCTCCTCTGCACTGAGTAAAAGATTTTGCTCCTCCGCGTCTAGGGCTGCAAGCCTTGCTATTCCAGCAGATTCCTCATTTGAAAGTATTTGAGTGTGTAGTTCAGTAGCATACCTAGCTCGCCCACTTCTACGACCAGCCACTCTTGTCCCAGCTAAGGTAGCTTTATTAAGGGCTTCCATTTGTTTTTTCCTGATGCTATACATTGAAGAAATGGATTTCATTCTCTCTGAGGTTGTTGCGTCCATTCTTGCTGTCATACCTTTAAGCATCTCTTGGGCAGTAGAAAGTTCAGAATCTAAGCTTATTTTAGACTCTTCGAGTTCAGCTTTAATGTCGTCAAATTCTGTATCCTTCGGTGTGTCATCTAAAATATCCTTTGTATCGTCTACCACTGGAGTATCGTCTACTACTGGAGTGTCTTTTGGTTCCTCTACTACAGGATCCCTAAACCCTTGTGGCTTTGTTAAAAGTTCTGGGTCTACGGCTCTATCTATTGCAGCCTGAGGAACAGCGGCACCTGAGGTAGACACACTGAAATCCTCTTGCTGAGTTGTTAGCGGTGTTGCTGTTCCTTCAGGCATATGATTATTCTTTTGTTAATTTATCTAAAGTTGCTATGTTCTTTATCGCTTGTGCCCGCACCCTGTCAGATGTAATCACTGACGGGGTTACGGTTACTGGTTTCGGTAGGCTTTGTTCTGCCTCTTTTATTATTATTTCTTGCATATTATTTAATTTTTATAGGTTTACGTTTTCTGTTACTAAGTAAGCAGTTGTGTCAGTTGCACCACCTGTTCCACCAGGTCCTATTCCTTGACTTAGACCACCTGAGGCTCCTACACCTCCAGCACCAGCACCAGCACCTGCTGGATTTGATCCTGTTCCCCCTGCACCTGCACCACCTGAGTCTTTACCGTTTCCACCATTACCACCATCAGATGAAGGCGATCCTCCTCCTTGTCCTCCTCCTCCACCATCACCAAATGATGATGGGTTAGCTCCATCACCACCATCACCACCTGTTGCGCTAATAGTTCCTGAAACAGCTGTTTGAGTGTTATATAAAACAAGTGCCATTCCACACGCTCCTCCTCCTCCTCCTCCTCCATGATTATCTCCCGTTATTGTTACACCATCATCTCCGTCAATTTTAATTGTACCTGTAAAATTTAAATCTCCTCCACACTCAATAATTACAACTCCTCCACCTGCACCACCTGCGCCACCACTTCCAGACCCTGTTCCACCACCTGATCCACAAGCAAGAACAATATATTTTTTATGTAGTGATCCCTGAGTAATTGTATATTCACTAAGTCTTGTTAGTTTTTTTCCTTTCCCTGTTCCTCCCGTGTCTCCTCCGCTTGGTGTTGCAGGAACAGCTCCAAAATAATCAACGGTATCACCACTTAAAGTTGCATAACCATTAGTATCAGTATCAGCCCCCATTCCTTGCATGTCAATAATACCTGCAATTGTTACATCACCCGCTGCTTTCAAGTGTAAAATAGTACCATTAGCAGCTTTATTTGAAAGAGCAAGTGTAGCACCTACCGAAATATTAATTGTTGTATAATTTTTTACTAAATAATTAGCATTAGCTGCGCTTAAAGTGGTTGTTCCTGATGTTACGTTTAATATACTATCACTTCCATCTCCACCAAAATCTCCTACCACTGAGTTTTTCCTTGATAATAGTTGGAAATTTGTACCATCATAAACTAATTCTATAATCTGGTCGGCTAAGATGTCTCCAGCTAGAAGAGGTTTTGTTACGTTTTTGTAAATGCTTTTAGCCCCTAAACTGTTTACATTTATGGTACATGCTCCAGTATTAGCAACATCTACTTTCATTTTTATTCTCATTCCTGCAACGTATGCTGCTGGTACTGGGCTAAGTGTTACTACGTATGTATCGTTTCCTGTTGCTGTTACTGCGTATGTTTCTGCTCCTAGTTGAAATCCTGTTTGTGTTACATATTTATTAGCTGTTGCTGGGGTTCCGTTGTTACCTGCTAACGCATCTTTTTCGTCTGCTGTTAATGTTTCATCGGTTGCGTTGTGCATCCATACAAGGTTATTGTTAGCGTCTCCAACTCCTAGTTGTACTTCTACAGTTCCTGCGCTAGTTGCTAGCGCTCCTGCTGTATCTGATAAGAAGTAAACAGAACCTGCTGTGTATGTTGCGTTTTTATCTAAACCAGCAACAAGCACACCTCCGCTAATAGCTACTCCATCGGTTCCAGCTCCTTGAGCTATTCCTAAGATTACGTTTTCTGAGGTGCTTGAAACACTAGCATCTGCTAGGTACCATTCACCGTCTGTTTCTTTTAAGTATACAACCTCTCCTGCGGCTACCGTAGCTCCTGCTACTGCGGCTACTAAGTTTTGGTCGTAGTTTGCTGTTCCTGTACCAACTAGGTCCGTGTAGGCTTTTGTTGACAGTTCTCCTGATGCTGTTGGTGTGGTAGAACCACTTTTAATTGGAAAATTTGTAAATGTGTATGTTCCTGTAACTGTTTCATCGGTGCTTTCTGACAGGAAATCATCGTACATTCCTGGGTTGTTAGAAAGGATAAGCTCAGTACCACCTTGATGATTCTGTTTGAGCGCTGCTGATGTTGTATACGGTGATACAAATAAAAGACCACGAACAACTCCTGTAAGTGTTGCTGTTCCGTCTGCGTTTTGTGTTACCCCTGTAAATGAGAACGCTTCTTCGTTACTTGTGTTTGGTGCAATAGTTCCCCAGTTTTGAGGTCCTAAGTCACTAGTTGTGATGAGTGTTCCGTCTGGTGTAGTAAAAGAGGAAAGTATAATAGAGGTATCAGTTGTAATGATACCAGCTCCGTATAGTGTATATACTTTCCCTTGTATGAATTGAGCGTTTGCCATATTAAATGTTTAAAGCTTTTAATGTTGATCCGTGTTTGTTGAACCTGTTTCTTAATGTGTTTGATTTAAAACCGTAAGCTCTGGCCCACTGTGCAAGAGTCTTCGTTTCCTTTCCTATGGTGATTACTCGATTAGAGCTACGGTTGTTTGCTTGTTGCGTAGGCGTTGCCCACCTACAGTTTTCTTTTGTGTACCCTTTGTTTCCGTCTATTCTGTCTATTGTTGTTTTTGTCTCCCCATATTTTTCAACGTGTTTATTGTAGCCTGTGTACATGTCGTCCAGGAAACCTTTAAAGTCTTCCCATTTACTCTCATACTTTATTCCTTTGTCTTTGTAAAATCGAGAGTCGGGGCACTTGTCATTTGTGCATCTATTTTTTAAATTTAGCCATATTCTGTGTATTCTTTGTTTGCAGATGTCCTTTGGATATTCTCCTGTATGCTTAAACCCTTTGGTCTTGTGTTTACTTCTTGCTATGTCTCTGACAAAATCATGTACTTTCCCGTTAGAGCAGTCAAACATTACTGAACACTTAATGATAGAAAAACCTTGTAAATAATAATCTCTTATTTGTTGTTTTTTGTGGTCTTGTGAACCTTTAACTCCCTTCATATTAGATACTTATATTAAAGTTATTGTGTGTTGATGGGATAATGTCTCCTCCAAATGAAAGGATTTCCCAGTACAGGTCTGTTCCTTCGCTGTTGAATTCTACTGCCAGTTCATAAAAAGATTTGTTTGTTGTTGGCATCTGTGTTTTGAAGAAAGGTACGCTTGATTCTGCTGGAGCTCCACCTAATACTCTTTTTCCTAGTGGAACTTTTCCAAAGGATCCGTCTACTAGATTCTTGAATAGAATTTGAGGGTCGTCCTCTGCGTTAATTCCTTTAGTTGGCTTACTGGTGAATCCATTAAAGTCATAATATAGTACATTGTTCAACGTTGTTCCGTTTTGCAAGTACCCATCTGCTGAAGGGTTTGTTATTGTTTTCTTAGAAAACCTTGTCCCATAACTTTGATAACTGAATCTTGCTATTGCTTCAATCGGTTGGCCATCATCGTTGTACCCGTCAAAGAGTTTGTATGTAGCATCTGTTTGGCTTGAGTGCATGTACAATTCCCCTCCAATCGTTGCTAGTCTTCCTGCTGGAACTGTCCATGGTGCTTCCCAGAATCCTTTATCGAAACTATAGATAAGAAGTTTTGTTTCTGCTGGTAGTGCTAGATATAGTCTGTTTTTAAAATAATGTAAGTGTGCGTTTGTAAAATCGTATGCGTCAAAATCTAACTTAATCGGATCTGAAATACTTCTTGTTTGTGGCCCTTCTACGTTTTCCTGTCTTCCAAGGAACTCTAGTGAGGGTTCATTTGAAATGTAGGTAATATAATTCTGAGCAGAAGTAACCAGTGCTTGAGATTTTGCCCCACTTTGTGCGTTTGTTTTAAGTCGTTTTATTTGTACTGATTGTTTGGTTAAGTCAGCTGAAAGTGTAAAGACAACGGTGTGCCACTGGTTTTTACCAGCTGAAATTCTTATTTCAGTTTCTAGTGTCTCGAAAGCTGTTGGAGTTTGGTCGAATGTCAAAAACACCCCTTCTCCTGGTAGTCGTGGACTTGAGTATGAAAAATCCGTGTAATCATTTTCTTTTGAAATGTATACATCTCTACTTGTAAAAGATGCAATGTAAACATGGTTATCTAGTACAGCAATCAGGTCGTTGTTATATTCTTCCCCAGGAACGTTAACTGTTGTTACTACCTCTTGGTGAATAACCGATGCCACAGCGTGACCAGCTGCTGAAGGATCAGGACTCACTCCTGTAAGAGTTGTAGTGTCTTCACCTGCGTGGTAAGAATATATAGTTCCACCTATCACAAGTTGTTTGGCTGTAGAATCAATAAATCCTGTACCAATTGTTTTATTTGATTCTACTACTCCAGATGCGTTTGTTACTTCAAAATAATTTGCTCCGCTTCCTGTAACTGTAAACACACCGTTGTTAGCGGCGTTAAAGTTTTGAGCTGCAATGTAGGTAACTTTTCCAACAGGCATTAGTGCTGCTGTAATAGCAGGGTCTGTTCCTGTTGCATCGTAAGTGTATCTAAATGTTGTTCCTGATGGGTTTGTAATATCAAATTGAGTGGTGCTGTCTCCTAGAGAATAGTTATTTATAAAAAACCCAGATTCGTCCCATGGTGTTGTCCCTTGTTTAGTAAGGGTGGTTGTTGTTGCTGACGCAAATGTGGTGATTGCTCCTGACCACATATACATGTCACTTGTACCATTAACAAAAAGAAGTAGGTCTTGTTTTTCAACATCGTTCCAGACTTCACCGAAGTTAAATGCTACTGATGTTAAACCACTCATTAACGTGATATAGCTTACGTCTCCAGCAGAATCTACGTATCTGTATTCTAGTTTCGTTCCTGACGCTCGAAGGTTTCTGTCTTCTGCTCTGTGGTTTACCCAATCATACGAAGCTACACATCCTGCGTTTGTAGTTCCTTTTGCTCCGTCTTTTGTGTACCCTGATCTGTGAGCTACTGAATCCTCATCAGTTGTGACAACGTTTTTACTACCTTTAATTAAGACACCTGCTGGAAGCTTTGTGATGTCTCTTTTGTTTTGGTAGCCTCCAAAAGAGTCCACTGTTTGAAATGTAGGTACTCCTTTAGGCATATTAGCGTCTGTTTACTGAGTGGTACGAGTTAATTATTTTTTGCTTTTCTGATTTATAGTCCCCTGTATACTCTCTCTTCCATGTTCTATATTCGTTTGCAAAGTATGCAACATCATATTGTTGCCCTTGTTGGTTGATTTGTTGCGCACAGTATTCTGCTACTTTAAATAGAAGTCCGTTAACAGTGGTTGGTTCAAGTAAAATAATATCAGTGTCGTTTTCTACTCTGTTTTTTACTGCTCCTGTTGTGCCGTCTTCGTAGATATTGTTTGAATAATATTGCAGGTCCCAGATATCTCCTTTTACTGAGATGATGTTATCCAGTCTAAAATCTGTATCTGCAACTCCATCGTAGTTTACTGTGAACCGAAGCGCTCGTGAAAGTGTTACATCAGGAGCTCCTGTTAGTGTTGCTCCGTCCCAATCAAATCGTAATAAGTTCCACCCTTTCACAAAAGCGCCGAAGTGAGCAGCTGTAACAGTTCTGTTCCAGTATTTTGTTAAGTCTTCTCCCCATTTAAGGTCAAATGAAGTTATTGTAGTTGGGTCTGGAATATATACCCATAAAAATAGCGCTGATTCATCTTCGTCTTCAGTTAAATCAACGACTGTGGCTGTTAAGTTTTGTAAATATCCTGAAGTTGTTGAGCCGTCTAAGTCAAACTTTAAACTAGCTCCTCCAGAAATGTAGTTTGCTGTATCTTTTGAAAGGTTTTCTGCATCTCCTCCGACTGCCCAGGTTCCATTATCTGTAATTCCGTTGCAGGCGTCTAGTACACTGGGTGAAGCCCCAGCCACGTTTATTCTCAGTGTCTTTACTCTTGCAACGTTTTCTACAGTAAGTGATCCGTTTTCTATAGACTTGTTTAAGTCAAAAGATTTGCTGCCAACCTGTAAAATGTTTTGTGATCCTGATCTGTTTACTTGTGGTCTCAGGTCAACTATTTTGTTTATCTTTAAATCTGAAGGTGTGGCGTAGTTGTATATTTTATCGTAAATTGCTGGTGTAACTTGTGACAGCACTTTCGTTTCAAAAATATCCACATCTGAAAGAAGTGTTCCTGTTGCTCGGTTAACAACTCCAAGTATGTTTTGTACTTGATTTAGGTTAACCCCATGTAGTATTCCACCTAGGTCTGCTTTTAAATCTGAAAGTGTATAAGTATATGCCATATTTTTTTTAGTTTGAGATAGTCTCCTAAAGACCTACGTACCGATTGCTCGATGGCAAGCCACTAAGGTTTTCAGAGTAAGTGAGAATTTAGGAGCTACTACCTCTTCAAGTATACATTATTTTTGCTTGTTTTTCTAGTTTATTTTATAGCGTCTCTTAGTCCAGCTAGTCCAAGAGCTGCAAGAACCATTTGATTTGCAGATGCCCAGTCTCCTGTTCCCCAACCTACTACAATAACTGCGTAAGCAATTGTAGTCCCAGAAACTAAAAATGTCTTTTTACCTTTTAATTGTTCTAGTAATTTTGTCATACTGTTATAACTTTAGGTGATTTAAGTGGGTTTTTATTTACCCGTTTACCTTGATAGTACCATTCGCTTTTTCCCATAAGGTTTAGTTTTTGAAATACCACATCCTGTTGCTGTAAGTATGGCATAGGGTCAATAATCTCCCATGCTGTCCACTTACCGTTTACTTTAACTCTTCGTCTCAGTTCAAAATGTAAATGTGCTCCAGTGGTGTATTTGCCAGTGTTTCCGCATATACCTATGATTGAACCCGCTCGCACTGTTTCCTTCTTAAACAGGCTGTTTTTGCCCTTAGAAAAGGTCTTGAGAGTTCTCCAAAAGGCTTCTAAGTGGAAGTGTAGTGTTTGATATTGCACCTCTTGTTTGTTTTCCCATGTTGGGTCTGCTGTAACTTTTACATACCACCCTCTATTTCTTTCATATTGAAAAATATTTGTTGAAAGTAATCCATCATGTGTTGCGACTGTAGGGATAAAACCTCTTCTTTCATTGTCTGTTGGTTCATGCATCATCACTTCCCCAACTTTTCCGTTTGTCATGTCTCCTCTACGTTGCCACCTTGCTCCCATTTGAGTGCGAAAGTCCAAACCTGAGTGACCTTTAGCACCATAAAACAGCGCATTCTTATTCTCTCCGAAGAGTTGAGTAAGAATACATACTTGTCCTCTGTTCATGAAGTGGGTTTGAATTGGTGACCGTAACGTAAACATATTATTTAATTTTATTATCAATAATTAAATCTAGTTTGGTTTCCATCCTTGCTATTTGGTCTCCTTGCTTTGATAGTTTGTCGTTTATTTCTTTGTGTAGTGTGGAGTTTTGTTCAGTTCTTTTATCTATATCATCTAATTGTAGGGTGTGTCTGTCCACATCTTTTTTGATTTCATTGATAAACTCGTCTTGTTTGTGTTTAATTCCGAGAAGCCATTTAAGACCTCCAATAATCACCCCTCCTACGGTAGCTAAAAATCCTAGTGTTACGGATGTACCTGTGCTTATCGACATAATTAAGGTGTCAGAGAAATGATGCCAACTTTTTCTCCTGCTAGTGCATCAATCTGTAAGTCATTAGTATTCTTAGTTAATGTTGGTGTTCCTGATACTGTTTCAAAAGTTGTTGTTGTGAATCCACTTGCTCCAACTAGTTGTCTTTGTAGTTGACCGTTAGCTACACACTCTAAAACTTTATATTTTCCATTGTCTGAAATCTTCCAAGTACCTGAATTGATTGTCCACCCTGTATTAGAAAGAACACCTGATGTTACATTTGCAGGCGTTACGTTCCAGTCTTCACCTGTTTGGTAGTAGTGAACATAAACAGTCCCTGATGGGTCAGTTGCTTTAGTCGGTATATGATTCAAGAAAGCCTCTTGCTGTGTTTCTGTCCAGTGTTGTGTGACTTCTGTATCTGAGAGTGGAGTATCTTTAATTATCCACCCATTGATGAACTTTCCACCATTCAATACCCCATTTCCTGATGAAGACCTCCCAATGTAAAATGGAGCTGCATCATTACGAATAGTGTCTGATGCTGCTACTCTTGTATATCCTAGAACACCATTAACATACATTCTAAACGTAGCACCTGTTTTAGTAACAACCACCTCGTTAAATTCCCTTGGCACTAAATCAGCAAAAAAGTTTAGGGTATTTACTAGCCATGCCGTCCCTGTTGAATTAGCTGCGTAGAAACTCACCTTATCAGGTGCTGGCTGATTGAACTGGAAGAAATATGGACCTAGAACATTAGAAGCTCCACGACCAAAACCTTGATTAGTAGTGCTGTTGTAATACAGAGCTATTCCCATAGTCCAGTCTTCATTGGTGAACTTCATATTATCACCAACATTAACATT
>Ga0114919_10002750_pt1 | contig 14205 bp, 15 predicted proteins | sample BlataG_FD_88682 | JGI IMG/M metagenome (GOLD analysis project Ga0114919, IMG submission 88682) | Deep subsurface microbial communities from Black Sea to uncover new lineages of life (NeLLi) - Black_00105 metaG | ecosystem: Environmental > Aquatic > Marine > Oceanic > Sediment | place: Atlantic... | reverse complement strand
TTTCAAATTCAGAAATTTCTGACTTTTTAAAAGTTAAGCCCGCTTCTGTATCAAACATGTTATTTAAATTGCAAACTAACAATTTAATAAATTGGCGTCCGAGAAAATCTGTAAGATTAAGTATGAAAGGAAAAGATATAGCAATTGGAACCATTAACAAATATAATCTATGGAAGAGTTTTTTTATTAATATCTTAGGTGTAAAAGATAGTCTTGAACTCAACGAACTTTGTTGTAAAATAGAACATTTTATAACACCCGAAATTTCAGATGCTTTAGAAAATTTACTTCTCGAAGAAGTTCAAGAAAATCTTTAAAAAATAAAAAAAATAAAAATTTTAATGTTTTTATAATTCTTGGATTGTTTTTTGTCTTGCTAATTTTTCTTCTTCAGTAAGTTCAACTTCGCCTCTTTTTACGAATAGCATCATAATAAACGCTAAAACGAAGAAAATGGCTCCATTAAGAAGTAGGAAAGGGATTCCTAGTAAATCAGTAAGTCCTCCTACTATCATAGGTCCTAAGATTGCTGCCATGTAGCTGAAAAAGTAATAGAGTCCTGTATATGTTCCAATCTTCTTTTCAGTAGGAGCTAGTTCCCATACGATTACGATAGAATTTGTATTTATCATTGCCCATCCGACTCCAAGAAAAGCAAGTGGTATTGCCATTATTGCTAATGAAACTTGGGCGAGCCCCATGAAGAATCCTATGACTAACATAACGATCCAAATTATTACGCCGATTTTAATTGTTGTTCGTCTACCAATCTTGGCAGGAAGATACGATAAAGGATAGATTGTGAGTAATAGAGGAATTGTTACTATGAATGGTAAAAATCCAGCAAGTCCGGGGCTGTATCCTAATACTTGTACGCCATAAATTGAAACAAGAGCTACAATTCCTTGGTATCCAATGAACCAACAGAAGATCGCTAATAAAATAAAAAGTGTGCTCTTATCTTCCTCGCCGGCAATATCCTTTATACTTTCGATCAAGCCAGGAGTTGTTTTTTCTTTTTTGATTTTTTCTCCTTCTTTTGCTTCCATCTCTAAGATCATTTGGTAACTGTACGAATCCTTCTCTTTTATACGCCATAATAGTACCAGTAGTGCAACTACCATAATAACTGATATAATAAGAAATAGCATTTGTAATCCAACTACGTCAAGTAGGATACTGAACCCATATCCGATTGCTACACCGAAACCACCCATAAGATTTATTATTGCGTTTCCTTTACTTCTATTTTCAGGCCTTACAAAATCTGGCATTAGTGAAACCGCTTGAGCTCTATATAATCCCATGCTTGTACCAAATAAGAACATAAAAATAATCAACATTGGCAATGATGTTTGTGTAGGAATCAAAGAGAAAAATAACGCTCCTAACGGAACACCTATTATCAAGTATGGCATTCTTCTTCCGAATTTAGACCGGGTATTATCGGAGATTGACCCCATAATAGGTTGGATAATTACTCCAATCATATTATCTAAAGCCATAAGTAATCCAATTAGAAAAAAAGAAGTTAAATATGTCCCTAATAACAAAGGAATCTGTGCGTTATAAAGTGCCCACGAGATTTCTGAAGAGAAAAAAGCTAATCCGATGGTTAAGGTTTGACCAGCTCTAAATTTTGATTTCTCTGACATTTTTTTCACATTTTTTTTTTTAGATATAGTTAAATGATAATATACTATAAATTTCTTTTACTATATAAAATTCCTTTTTTTTCCAACTTTAGTAAAAGGATTTAATTTATTTCATAATTTTTTCTAATCAAAATAGAAAAAGAATTATTAAAATGCAATTAGAACCTGAATGCGTTGGGTGCCTTTTTAATCAAGTATTGAGAGCATTTCAATTGTTAAAGCCTGATATCTCCCGAGAAATAGTTCTGGATACTCAGAAAAAATTAATGGAATATCTTATGAATCTCGATATGGAACAAAATGCATCTCCCATATTTGGAAAGGCATTATACAAGCTTGTTGCGGAGGCTTTAGGCGTAAAAGACCCTTACGCTTCTATTAAAAAAAAATATAATCAATTAGCTATGCAATTTTATGACGAGGCTAAAAAGATAGTCGATAAAGCAGAAGATCCTTTGTTTGAAGCAATTATTGTTGCTGCTCTTGGAAATACGATCGATCTAGCGGCTCAACATCAAATTGATTTTATTAACGATATCAAGAACTTTTCACCAGAAGATTTAGTAATAAATGACTCTGATAAGTTCAAACGAGCGCTTCAGAGAACAAACCATTTATTAATTTTGGGAGATAATTGCGGAGAAATCGTATTTGATAAATTATTAATTGTTACCATTAAAGAATTATATCCTGATTTAGAAATTATTTATTCGGTAAGAGCGGCTCCCACCATTAATGATGTAACGATTGAGGATGCTAAATTTGTTGGTCTTACTGATTTAGTTCGGGTGATCGAAGGAAGTGATACACCTGGTATCCATCTACCAACATCTACCGACGAATTTAAGAAACACTTTTTTTTGAAGGATGGTGTGATTTTATCAAAAGGGCAGGGCAATTTTGAAAGCTTATATGGCATGGAAATACCAGATAGAAAAATGTTCTATTTATTAAAAGCTAAATGCTCATTGATGGAAAGAATATTTAAAGTAAAAATAGGAAATTTAATTTTCAAAATGAAGACAAATAGCTTTTAAGTTTTCTTTTCATTGTTTAAGTTAATATCTAAGAGTAACAAAAAGTTAAGATTATTAGAAATAAGTTTAGTGCGAACCATTTCTCAGCTTCGCTATCGCTTCAGTAAAAAATCCAAAATCTCCAATTTCGGTTTGTGTATCTTTATTTTTTATTCTTTTAAAATAATCTTCAATTTGGTTATAGAGAATTTTTTTGAAAGATTCGAACTGGTATACATCAGCGCAATCTTCTATTTCATCTCTATATATAGCATAGAACATATCTAATGCTTTTTCTGACTCTTCTCTAATGTCGTCTTTAACAAATGATTTATCCATTATAGTTATCATAACAAGATCATATTTATTTACTATAATCATCTCAATCGATAAACCTTTAATCGTAATTTCTTCAATTTTTCCCATATTTTCGGCTCCAAAAAGCTGAAGGGCTCCAACAAATGAAGAGAGCAACATAGGATTAATTTCAGAATCTAGAATGAGATCTAACAAATAAATTCCAGTTTCCTTACAAATAATAATGCCTTTTAAAAATTTCGAGACTTCTGATTTAATATCTAAGCTAATATCAATTTACCCGTAACCTGTAATTATGAAGATTTTTTGTATCTCCATTTTTATAATAAAAATATATAACTATTTGTTTAAATTCTTTAGGTATTTATCAGATTTTATATCACATGGATATATGTTCCCAAATTTCCTAGGACTTATAGGATATTTTACAATTTGTCGGATTAATTGCAATTACATTCGATTTTTTTAATAAGAACTGATTTTTTATAACCGTTAAATTTAATGATGAATAAATATTATTTTGAATTAATAAACATATTTAACATGAGTGATAAAGAGTGAATAAAGTTATTGGAATTCCATCCGATGGACCAGAACTAGTAGATCCAATCTCCGAACACTTCGGACATTGCAATTATTTTATAGGAGTAGAGATTGACCAAGATAACAACATAAAAAAGGCATTTTCTTTGCGAAATGACGGACATACGGGATGCATGGAACCCGTTAACGACATGAGAGATAGGGGAGTAACGGATATGATTGTTGGAGGAATAGGCGGACGACCGTTCGAAGGATTTACTCAATATAGAATTAAGTTATATAAAGGAGTTAAAGGGACTCTAAACGATAATATTCAGTTACTTTTACAAGGAAAATTGCAAGCTCTTAACGAAGCTGCCTGCGCCGGTGGTGGGCACCCAAACCCTTAATTTTATTAAAAATTTAAAAAAAATTTAAAAAAAGAATTTATTTTTCTAATTCTTCTCTTATTTTAGCTACTACTGCTTTAAATGCTTTAGTGCTTTCTCTATCTGGATATTTTAAAACAAATGGCAATCCTTGGTCTCCTTGTTGACCTACTTCGACCTCAAAAGGAATTTTGCCTAAAAATTTAACGTTAAAATCCTTAGATGCTTTTGCTGCACCACCAGGAGGGTAAAGATCGATGTATTCGTTACAATGAGGGCATTTAAATCCAGACATATTCTCAATTATTCCAAGTACATATCTATTCATTGTTTTTGCCATTGCTATAGTCTTTCGAGCGTCCATAATAGCAACTTCTTGAGGTGTAGAGACCACTATAACATTTTCATCAGGAATCAGCTGTAAAATGTCAAGAGTCTCGTCAGAAGTGCCAGGAGGTAAATCACAGATTAAGTAATCAAGCTCGCCCCAATGCGCGTCGCCTAAAAATTGTCGTACAGCCCCCATCTTCATAGGACCTCTCCAGATCACTGGTGTGTCGCTATCTTGAAGTAAGAACGCCATACTAACAACTTTAGTGTTTAAAGGTCCGTCAACCGGGTAGAATTTCTTTGCGTCTGGGTCTACGCGAGGTCTAATTTCGGGACTAATACCTAACATCTTATTCACATTAGGACCTGTAATATCTACATCTAAAACCCCTACACGTAAACCTATGCTTGCTAAACTCATTGCTAGATTTACAGCTACGGTAGTTTTACCAACTCCTCCTTTCCCCGAAATAACAACGATTTTGTGTTTTATTTTAGCCATATTATTGCGAATACTTACCATTCTCTCGTCCATTGCTTCTTGTTTTCCGTCACTTACCATTTCCTTTAAATCAATATCGGGTATTTCATCTTCTCCCATTTTTTGATATCAACTACTTTATTTGACTTTTAAAATTCTTTGCTACTTTATTATAATTTTAAAGATACTTCAATATCCTTTAATCTATCGCTAATATTTTGAAAATCCTTTAAAACATTAGATTATATTTCTATAGGTTTCATCCATGTTTTATTATAATTCAAAACAATTTTGTGAATGATTATTTAAAATAATAATAATAATAATTAATTACTATTCTTCTCCATTTTTTAAATTTCTTAATTAAAAGCTTATGTTATGCAATAAGTAAACTTTTATAGAAATGAATCAAAATATAATTCGAGTTAATTAAAAGTTTTTAAAAAAAGGTAAAACCAGTATGGAAATAATAACAGTACCAAGTTATAGAGAAGGAGGATTAAATGAGATTTTCCACCTGAAATTTGGTAGATGTGACAGCTTTACTTTTATAACTGTAGATAATAATGAAATTACACAAGTTAAAGTAATCAAAAATTTTGCGGCTGACGAACAAGGAGGTGCTGGCACGCAATCAGCTAAATTGGTTAAAAGTAATGGTGGTGATAAACTAATTGTTAGCAAACTCGGACCAAATGCTTCCAAAGTATTAAGTTCCTTGAATATTAAAACATTTCAAGGACCTGATCAAGAAATTACAATTAAAGAATTGATGAATCTTTACCTAGAGGGAAAATTAAATATGACCAAATCAGCAGAGCTCATAAAAGGTGCTGAAATGGGGCAAAGATAAAAAACTATGATGTCTTAAATCATACATTCAGAAAAATAGTTCAAAATAAGGAAATCTTAAGACAATTTAACCGTTTCTTGACTTCTTGTTATTATTAACTTATAATCAATTCTAATTTTAAATAAAATGGTTATAAATTATATCTATTTAGAGGAAATTAAATAGAATAATCATTCATAAAACTTAAATTCTATCCAGATTTAGTTTAATCATACTTTAAAAGGTGATGTATAAAAAATGGTAATAGTTGGTATTCCTACATTTGGAAATTTAGGTTTGAAAGAGGTTATGAATAATCGTTTTGGAAGGTGTGCAAGCTTCACATTTGTTACAATTGAGAATAACGAAATAGTAAAGGTTAAATCCGTTGCAAATGATGCGCAAGGTGCGATGGGCGGTGCGGGAATTCAAGCGGCTCAAATCATCGGTAATAACGGAGCCACAGAGGTCATTGTAGGCAATTTAGGTCCTAACGCGGCGAATTCTTTAAACGCTATAAATATTAAAATTTACCAAGCACAGGGTGGAAGTTTAACTGTGAAAGAATTAATAGATTTGCTTTTAAGTGGTAAATTGCCAGTTCTTACGGCTTCGAACGTTGGAGCTCACGCAGGTATGGGCGGTGGTATGGGTGGAGGTCGAGGTGGTGGCATGGGTGGTGGCGGTGGCGGCCGAGGGAGACAATTTTAATTAAGTAAAATTAATTTAAATAACTTATTTAATAAAAAGCAAGACTTAAAATGGTCAAACCTAAAATTATTTGTGTTACTGGTGGCAAGGGCGGGACAGGAAAAACGCTGGTTGCCGTAAATTTGGCAATAATGTTTAAGAACCGGGGGTATAAAGTACTTCTTATCGACGGAGATGTTGAGAACCCGAATACTTTTTTATTATTAAACGCAAAGCTTAAGAATAAGAAAGAAGTTCTTTATTTCCTACCTAAAATCATTGAAGATAAATGTACAAAGTGTGGGTTGTGCGCAGAAAATTGTGAAACACACGCACTATTATACATAAAAGATTCCTATCCAATTCCTATAGCGACTGTCTGTTCAGGTTGCAAATTATGCTATAAGATTTGTCCGACTAATGCCATTGAACCGGATTTAAAAGTTATTGGGTGGACTTATACAGCTTCCGCATTTAATATAGATCTTTTTCTAGGCGAATTAAAACCAGCCGAAGCGCGCTCAGCCGTAATTGTAAATAAATTGATGGAGAATTTAGAAAAAGTTATAAAATCAGAGCCAGAAAAATACGACATCGTTATATTAGATACCGCGCCTGGAGCTCATTGCGACGTAGAAGAATTAATTAGTGGTGCTGATCTTGTCATACCAGTTACAGAACCTACGAGATTCGGAAAGCTCGATTTATTAAGAATTATAGAATTGATTAATTTATTAAAGAAAGAATACAAGGCTATTGTAAATCGATCATCGCTACTGGGTTACAAAGAGAAATTTTTAAAAGAATTAGAAGAAATTGGTATAGAAATTTTAGGCGACATTCCTTTAGACGAAGAGATTGTGAGTTCTTATTGTCAAGGTATTCCGTTAATGGAAGAAAAAAGCAAATTTAATAGGGATGGAGCTGGCTACAAATCGTTTGAAAAAATTTTTGAGAATCTAATAAAATGGGGTGAAATTTCAAAGTGAATAGAAAAAAGATTGCCGTCATCTCTGGAAAGGGAGGCGTAGGAAAAACTTCGCTCGTAGCCTCACTAGTTAGTCTTGCTCAAAAAGATTCAGAATTTAATGTGATTACATTAGATTGCGATGTAGACGCTCCAAATCTAGCGTTAATACTGCCCCCTAAATCTAAGGAATATATATTAACGCACGATACTTTCACTACAAAAAAAGCTAGTTTCTTAGAAGAAAAATGCATACAATGCAAACAATGTTATGACGACCACTTTTGTGAATTTAACGCTTTAGATTGGGACGAGAGCAATAATATTCCGATTATTAACTATTTAGCATGTGAGGGGTGTGGAGCGTGTAGAGTTTTATGCCCTGAGGATGCATTTGAAATTAACCCTGTTAAAAGCGGAGAAATTATTTCTTACGAAACAGATATTGGATTACCTTTAATTTACGGCAAAACTAAACTAGGAAGCACTACTTCAGGTCTATTAGTTTCAGAAGTTAAGCAAAAAGCTACAAATCTCAAAGAGTTCAACGATGCAAATCTTATTTTAATTGATGGGCCTCCGGGAATAGGTTGTCCCGTAATTGCTACAGTTTCAGGTTTAGACTATATAGTTGTAATAACAGAGCCTACACCTTCAGGATTGCACGATATGAAACGAGCAATTGAGATGGTTAATCAGTTTAACATTCCTTTTGGGATTGTGATTAATAAAGCAGATTTAAAAAGCGCATCTCAAAAGCAATTAAACAAATACCTTGAAAAAGCAGGTTTTGAAATTTTAGGTCGAATCAATTTTGATTTATCTATTCCTAAAGCTATGTCTTACGCAGAGCCAGTTGTAGATTACACACCCGAATCAGGCGCTAGTCAAGCAATTAAGAAGATCTATAATAATTTAAAGCTGGTTTTATCAACAATAAATTAAAAAAAAAAAAGTTTATTTTTAGTTAAAATCCAAGTTCTTTGAGTTTTTGTTTATTTTCCATGTATATTTGCGGTGTAATGGGATAAAATTTCCAATATATAATCGTACATATCACCATAATAATGGCTGGAATTGTACTCATATGCAAGCGTATACCTATTTGCGCAGTAGGAGATTGTGTTGCTGCTCCTTCAGCAAAACCTGTAAGAACGTGTACGATTGTAAATATAGAGATTTGAGCAGCTCTAGCGAAACGAGAGAGGAAAGCTGAAACGCCTACAGTGGTACCTCTATGAGGTGAATTAGTTAGAACGACTCGTTCATCAAGGACATCAGAGAAATATATTGTCATTAAAGCCCAAAAGTTTCCCATAGTAAAACCTAAAATGAACATATATATCATGGAATCGAATACATTTGTATAAAATGTGGTTAGTAAAGCTCCTGCTATTAAAGAAACTCCACCGATTAATGCCGTCTTCTTATTATTTTTAATCTTTTTTGCGACCCAAATCCAAAATGGAACCGAAACGAGAGCACCATTTAAAAACAATGCGAATAAGAGTATCATGTTAATTTCAACACCAAATGGGCCTGCAGGTAAGACAAAATTGGCAGCATAAGGTATTGAAGCTGTTAAAGAACCTGTTACCACTTGAAATCCAAAAAATAAAATAACATAGTAAACAAAGCTTTTCTGTTTTAAGGTTGATTTTAACGCAGTAATAAAGCTTTCAGGCTTCTCTTTACTTACATAATATCTCTCAATTGTTTCTTTATTCTCACGCATTCCAGGGAGCATTAATAAAGAGATCGGTGCTATAGTACCAATAATAATTAATATCATTGGTAGATAAGCGGCCTGAACGTCTATTCCGCCAAAAAGACCAAGGATTATTGGAGGGACTATATTTGCAACAGGTAAAGCTAGCATGGAAAGAGGGGTTCCCCAACCTCTAGCTCTTCTACGAGCTCTTTCAGTCCGGAATTTGTCAGGAAAAAGTGCTTCTATATTAACAAAACAGATCGTGTAAAGAGAATCGAATAAAACAGTTGTAAATACAATCCACCAAAAAAAAGGTAGTGGATCTGTCGCGGGATTACCTGCGGGGGGCATAAATATGAGAGCAAGGACAAAGTTTGCGGGGATTATGCCAATTACTATCCAAATAAATCGTTTTCCTACCTTTCTTGTATATTTCGTTATTCGATCTGTAAGAAAGCCCATCAGAGGATCATTTATTGCATCCCAGACTGTGAAAATAAGCATCGCCAAAAACACATATACTATATTTAAACCAACGACACTCTCGTAAAAGAACATTAAATATGCGTTAAATACTCCATAAGCTAACATACTCCAGAAACCGGCTGATCCGTAAGAAACTGTATTGAGTATTGAAGGTTCTTTATAAGTTAATTGTTCTGTTTTTTCACTCATTCATAAATCACTTTTATTATTAACTTGATTCCAAAATTAATTATACTTTTTTTAAATTAAAATTTAGATTAAATTATACTTTACCAAGCTTTTATATAAAGATTCCGTACCGAGAAAATTTGACGAGATAAAATAGTGTTAATAATAAATAAATTTTAGAAATCAAGATAATCGGTAATAATTTGAACTGTGGATTCTGCCAATTTAAAAGCAGTTTCTGCAGCATCCCGATTGAAAATCTCTGCTGGAATCCCTTCAGGTAATCCATTAGGATATCTCGTAGGAATGTAATAACTATCTAAAATAGAGATTTTATTTATAAGATCTTTAAATCTCTTATCAAATTTACTTGCCCATTCCACCAATTTTCTAACAGAATGACCTAGTACTAAATCTTCTTTATTAAAATAAATCACTGATTTTAAAGCTTTTTCTGCAATTTGTTGAGCGAGATAACAAACTAGATAATACCGTTCAGCGTCAAAAAGGATTTTAGCACTAACTAAATCTTCTTTAGCTTGTTCAATCCATCTTTTTGCTTCTTTATAATACTTGTTTGGTTCGCTCAAAAATTATTTTACCTTGTTTTAATACATTTTGTATGAATAAATTATCTTCCATCATTCGAATAAACTCCAGGGGAGTATAAATCAAAAGATCAGCATCTAAGGGTTGGATTTTTTGATAAAAATATGATAATCTTTCAATAAAATCTTTATTTGAATCTATAACCACTATTAAATCAATATCACTCATAAGTCCTAATTCTTCCCGAGCTGCTGAGCCAAATAAAATTATCTTATGAGCACCCATTTCAATTAATTTTAATTTAATTCGATTTAATTCTTCTTTCAAATTATATAAATGTTCTTCTTTAGCTTCCTTTAATCTATGGATCATTATATTATTAATATCTAATTATACTAATAAATGAAATGAGAACCTTCTAATTATTTATAAAGAAATAAGAATAATTTCGATTTTAATAAATTTTAGGCTTTTCGGGAGGATTTCCTAACATTTCTGATGTTAGTTGTTGGAAGTTATCGAAATGTCCAGGCAATGTCTTTTGAACAAAGAAGGCTTCAGCTACTTTTAAGTCAACTTTATTCCCAATTACTGCTGCCATCGAACGATAAAGTCTATTAGCGTATTTATTGAGTTTCCTTAGTTCATCTGGAGATACATTCGCCGGGTCGATTTTTGGGGCAAATAATTGGGCTAAAAGTTCGAGCGTCGCTTCAAACTTTAAAGCGGCTTCTATTTTTTTTTCTAATGTCGAGGTTATATCAACAAAATAGTTAGGTTTGTGACCTAGGAGCCCCATAAACCAAACTTCGGAACACGCGTAAGGTTCTACGCTTTTTTTTCTTTGTTCGGGATATAGCAAAGGAAATGCTGCAAACGCTGCTGCTTCTGCCGCCATTCTTCCGACAATTACGTGATCGGGGTGAACTTCGTAAGAAACCCAAGGATCGAAGGTTACTACGCGATCTGCCTTTAATTTCCTCACGAAAAAAACGAGTTTTTCACGTAGTTCTGGACCGTTTATAAATCCAGCATCAGGATAGTCAAGGATTATCGTTTCTTTTATACCAATTATTTCGTTAGCTGCTCGTAACTCCTTTTCGCGAGTATCGGCAACTTGTTCTTTAGTTAAATCGAGCCTTAACGTTCCCACTTCACCGCTCGTGCAACATAGCGCGTACACATTGTGACCTTCTTCTGCCCATCTCGCTAAAGTCCCAGCGCAAAAAATAGAAAGATCGTCTGGATGGGCGAATATTGCTACGACATTTAAAATTTTAGAATCCAAAATAGTTCACCTTTAATTTATTTATATAATGAAAAATCATCTTTTAAGATTAAGATGTAAGATTTTTTTTTGCGTTTTCAATAACTTTTTCAAGATCAGTTATTATATCGTCAGCTAAAGGTTCTGATTTATGTTTTAAAAGAATCTCTTCTTTACGTATTCGGCATCGTTTTTCCATTCCAATAGCTCCATTCTTTAGCCAATTACCGTAATTTTTCCTATCTAAGAGCGTTGGGAACCATAATTCTTTCTTAAAATTTTTAACCGTGTGACGTTTGTTTAGAAAGGTTCCCTTGGGTCCAACTTCGTCTATAATGTCCATGGCAAAATCTTCTTCTTCGAAATTTAATATTCTATTTGCATTTTCTACATAGGAAATGATTTCTGATTGCATTACAAGAATATCCAAAGAAGCACCTTGATCCATACCACAAATCCCCATATGTCCAAAGATATCCGCTCCAGAAGCTATTCCCAACGAGAGTGTAATTCCACATTCAAGACCAGCTTGAGCATCTGGCCTCTTAGAATCAGTTAATCCAGCGTTGATGTAAACTGGAAATCCATAGTGTTTCCCCATCTGACTCGTTGCTAAACTAAAAATGGCTTGTTCTGGACCACCAAATATAATTTGTGCTGTTCTCATATCAAATGCATGACAAATACCACCGTAACAAATAGGCATTCCTTCACGTATAAGTTGAGTAATGCAAATAGCTGCTAAAATCTCGGCGTTTTCTTGAGCTAAAGTTCCTGCAATAGTAGCGGGTGCGGAAACGCCCATCTGAGCCATCGGCCCAATATGTACCGGTAGATTAAGTCGAGCGGTTTCAAAAAGTAGGTCGATCCCGTTAAAAGGAAAGCTTAAAGGACTGACAGGCTCAAATAATGGGTAGAATAAAGGGTATTTTTGAGCACTTTTCTCATCTCCCCTAAGAGTTACAAGAAAATCGATTAGTTGTTTTGCTGAGCTTCTGTCGTTAAACCAAAAATAAATCGGTTTATCTGTATGAGACACCATCTCAAAAGCAACTTGCAAGCACCTCCATTCTATGGGGATTTCAAGAGGATCTGACATAGCACCTGGAATCGTTATTTGGTCTAAGGCATCAGCAAATCTTACAGCTTCTTTAACATCGTTAAGAGTCGAATGTCTTCTTTGATCGCCGATATTATCAATCCAAAAGGTTTGACCCGCTGAGGTGTTGTAATTGCGCTTTCCAACCCCAAATTCTGCCTTTTTAGCGAGATCGCGTCCATAAATAGCGAACTTCTTTCCCGCTTTTAAAATGGACTCCATAACTAAGTCTGAAGGTATTTTTACTAAACTTCTTTTGCTATCCACGTTTGCTCCAAAAGTAGCAAAACGCGCCAATATTTCTTCGTGAGGTACAATTACACCGATATTTTCAAGAATATATAGTGATTTTTGGTGTATTTTATCAATCTGTTCATCATCAAGAATTTTAACAAACATTATAAAATAATCTCTTGTTGATTTTTTCTACTTTAAATTATGTGTGGAAGTGCACTATTTTATATTCAATAATCTAAAGAAATTAATAAGTTTAAATATTAATTAATCGTGAGACTCTAAATTATTAATAATTCTAAGGTGAATTAACATACCAGTTCAAAATTTCATGGAATTGTACAAGTTTTTGCCTAAAACTAATTGTAAAGAGTGCGGGAAGCCCACTTGCATGGCTTTCAGTTTAGATTTATTGCAGGGTAAAGCTAAGGTGGACGATTGTCCTCCCCTTTTAAAACCAAAATATAAAAAGCAATACGATAAATTAAAGGAAATGCTTGGTTCTGAAGAAGGGCAACAAAAAGAACTGAGAATAAATGTAGACGAAGACCTTTGCGATGGGTGTGGAATTTGTGTAACCATATGTCCTGTAAACGCGAGATACTGCCCCCCTAGTTTAAGTGGAAAGGCTCCAGAATATCCCCCTGAGAAACATCAGCTCTTTCAAGTGATAAGAGGAAAGTGTGAATTATTAAACCTTGAACATTGTCGAAGGTTGGACTCGGAGGGGCGAGAAAGAGAATGCCGCGTATGTGAAACTTACTGTCCTCGCGAAGCGATTAAAATTGAATATGTATAACGATTTAAATTTATAAAAAATTATTAAGGATTTAATTATGAAAAGATACCCTTGTTCTGGTTGCTCATTATTGTGTGATGACATAATAGTTAAGATCGATGGTCTATTTATTGGTGAGGTTATTGGAGCTTGTTTAAAAGGAAAGGAAAGATTTGATCAAGTTAGCGCTCAGAATAGAATTACAAGTCCGATGATTCGAAAAAACGACGAATTGATTAATGCTTCATGGGAAGAGGCACTAGCAAAAACTGTCGAAATAATCAAGAATTCTTCAGCTCCGTTGCTTTATGGGTTTTCAAACGTAACTTGTGAGGCTCAAAGGGCTGGAATGGATTTAGCAAGAGAAATAAACGGATTTATCGATTCAAACGCTTCAATTTGCCAAGGAAAGATTTTAAATAAATCAAAATCGCAAGGAATAAATTTAACAACGATTACGGAAATTATTAACAAAGTAGACTTGATTATTTTATGGGGGGCAAATCCAGCGGAAACGATTCCTCGCCTTTTAAATAAAGTTCTTTTTTCCAGAGGTAAATTTCGCATGACTGGTAGAGAAATAAAGACGCTAGTAATTATAGATCCTGTAAAAACCGCTTCTTTCAATGTAATGGGCGTGCGAGATCTAGCACTAATTATTGAACCAGATAAAGATATTGAATTAATTCAGATGTTAAAAGAAGAATGTTGTA
>Ga0114919_10002749_pt1 | contig 14205 bp, 15 predicted proteins | sample BlataG_FD_88682 | JGI IMG/M metagenome (GOLD analysis project Ga0114919, IMG submission 88682) | Deep subsurface microbial communities from Black Sea to uncover new lineages of life (NeLLi) - Black_00105 metaG | ecosystem: Environmental > Aquatic > Marine > Oceanic > Sediment | place: Atlantic... | reverse complement strand
GGATAAAACACGATTTTACAAAATATCAAGAGGAAGTTGTTATGAACTTATAAATCAGAGCCTGGCATCGCAGGCTTTAAGCTTTATTACAGATAAGGACAAAGATGAACTTACTGATGGCTAAGTCTAAAATGAGCAGTCAAATTCCTTAGCCTTAGCCTTAGCCTTTAATACGAGAATGATTATTAAAATGATATAACTCGGTATATATCAATGAATAATTTTGAAATTCCGATACTAGAACTTAGCCCCGCCTGGGCGGGGCGATCTCATGAACGGAGTGAGTAAATTCGGATACATATAAAGTATTTTTCCCTTTAGGTATTGAAATTAAATTTGAAATTGTATCTTTGCCGAATTTTTCAAAACAATGTAACTTTTTCTGAATATTTAAGTAAAAGTGCTTGAAACGAAGCAGTATTATTTTTTATGGAGCTTAACTTATTAATAAGAGGATTAATCATTGGATTAGTGATATCGATTCCAATCGGACCATTGGGCATATTATGTATCCAAAGAACAATTAACAAAGGTCGTACTTCCGGCTTTTTGTCCGGTATGGGTATTGCTACTGCTGACACCATTTTTGCCTTGATAGCTGGCCTGGGTATCTCTTTTATTATAAATTTACTCAAAGAACAACAATTAAATTTACAGATACTTGGAGGTATTGTCATAATTAGCATCGGGATTAAAATTTTCTTTGCAAACCCCATAAAGCAATTCCGGATGAGAAGGAAACAAAAGGGAAACTTGTTTGAGGATTTCTTTTCGGTATTGTTATTGGCTTTATCTAACCCGATTACGGCTTTGGTTTTTGTATCGCTGTTTGCCGGACTGAACCTTTTCGGGGATCCTGAAAATCATTTCAACGCAATTACAGTTATCGGAGGTATATTTATTGGTACAACATTCTCGTGGTTTATCCTAAGTACGGTCATTAATATGTTCAGGTCCAGGTTTAGACTAAGAAGATTGTTTTGGCTAAATAGAATAACAGGCAGCGCTATTTTTTTAATAGGCTTGCTGGCGATCTTTAGCCCTTTTATTATTAAGGGCGTAAACGCCCTGTAAGTTAATAAATTACTTCCAAAACCCAGACGTAAACGTCTGGGCTACTGAACTTTATTGCATGATGTCAGGTTTTTCCACCTGACATTGAATACTGGAGTAAATAAAATCTTGCCATATAATTACCTGTCGGATGGAAACCTGCCAGACGTCAGGCAGGCATCCGACAGCATCGTAATTATAACCTCTTTATTCTTTCTTACTTTATCAATCATATTTCATACTTCCTCACTAACCCACTAACTCACTAACATTGTCTCTTTACTGCCTGCTACATACTCCTTACTGCCCACTCCCAGCCTCCTTCACAGACTCTGCCAGGTTTCGGGAAAACCCTGGCAGGTCTCTCCCAGTCTCCCTTTCTTCCCTTCGCCATTTCGCCCCCTCGCTCCTTCTCCCCATCTCTCAGTCTCCCAGTCTCTCAGTCACTCCATCTCTCCCTCGCCTCTTCGCCCACTAACTTACTAACTTACTAACTTACTAACCCACTAACTCACTAACTTACTAACTCATTAACCCACCAACCCACTAACCTACTAACTCTTCCCCTTTTTCTACGTTTATCTGCGAAATTTGCGTGAGATTATTTCCATGATTAAAGATTAGAATTGTGTTTTAAAAAAGGTCCGTAAGGATACCAGGAGTTAAAAAGAATACGTACTTTTAAAACCAATTCATTAAATTTTCAAAATTGATTTTTATATGAAAAGTCTACGATTTGTTATTATTGCAATATTCTTTTTAACCGGTTTTTTGGTGAATAATTGCAAAACCACAGAAAACCGCTTGGCAAAAAAAGCTGAAAAAATCCATGATCAGGTACTTACGGTGGATACTCATTGCGATACACCCATGCGGTTTTTACGTTCGGATTTCGATATGGGAAAACGAAATGATCCGTATGAAGGAGGGGGGAAGGTTGATTTCATAAGAATGAAAGAAGGTGGAATGGATGCCATGTTTTTCGCAGTTTTTATCAGCCAGGGCGAGCGTACTCCTGAAGGAAATAAAAAAGCCCGGGAAGTGGCTTTAACAACCTTCGATGCCATTCTCAATACAGTGAATAAACATTCATCTCTTGCCGGGATAGCCCTCAATCCGGATGATGCATATGAAATAGAAAAAGGTGGGAAAAGGGCTGTTTATATTGGCGTTGAAAATGGGTATCCTGTTGGGAATGATCTGGCAAACATTAAAGAATTTTACGATTTAGGCGCACGGTATATCACACTCTGTCATACCCGGAATAATGATATTTGCGATTCTTCTACTGACCGGAATGGACCGGAACATAATGGGTTAAGCGACTTTGGAAGGAAAGTAGTGGCAGAAATGAACAAACTCGGTATGATCGTTGATGTATCCCATATTTCTGATAAAGCCTTTTACGATGTGTTAGAGGTTTCCGAAGCACCGGTTATTGCATCCCATTCGTGCGCCAGGGCTATTTGCGATAGTCCGCGAAACCTTACTGACGATATGTTAAAGAAATTAGCTGAAAATGGCGGGGTTATTCAGGTTTGTTTTGTGAGCTCCTTTATTAAACCCTCTGAGCCTTACCCTGAAAGGGATTCTGCAATGCAGGTACTACAGGAGAAGTACGGGAGCTTTAATGATATGACTGATGAAGAAACGGATCATGCCAGGAAGGAATTGGCTGCTGTTAATAAGAAATTTCCGCCTAAACTTGCAGCAATCTCCGGGATGATTGATCACATCGATCATATTGTAGATGTGGCAGGTATCGATTATGTCGGAATCGGAACGGATTTTGACGGGGGAGGAGCGTTAAAGGATTGTTATGATGTAAGCCAAATAAAGAATATAACAAGTGAACTGATTCAGCGTGGTTATACTACAAAAGAAATTGAAAAAATTTGGGGTGGTAATTTCATGAGAGTATTTCGCGAAGTGGAAAAGTTTTAGCCTGTTTTCCAGATCAAAATGGTTCGTCCTGATCAAATCTTCAATTTGCTACATATAAAGTATGAATTCTGCAATGTTGATCTTCTTTTTTTCTCTGGCAATAACATTTAACTATTTTCCTGAATAGGAAAAATGATTATTGAATACTGAATAGTTACAAAAATTTATCAATTATTTTAGTTTTAAAAGTGTCTGAAAAAATCAAGAATCGGATTTTTTTAGCTGGTCTAATATTCTTCGTTCTTTTTTTGTAGGTCTTCCCATACCTTTTTCCCTTATAATAAAATTTTGCACCTGCCGGATTTTCAGTTTTTTTAATTCTTCGTCTGATGTCAGGTCTTCAATATATTGATTTACCTGCCTGGCTGCAACTCTTTTCTCAAGCAATTCCTTGACCCGGTATGTATAAACTACCGAAAGTTTCTTTATTACAACAATATCATCAATATCGATGATCCGTGATGGTTTTACCGGTTTGTTCTTAATGAGTATCTTTCCTTTTTTACATGCAGTTGTTGCCTGATTGCGGGTTTTAAAAATTCTCACAGCCCATAACCATTTGTCGATTCTTACCAGGCTTTCTTCTGACATTTTTAACAAAGCTTTTCTTTAAGTGGTTTGAATTTTTCTTGCCAGGATTAGTTGATATAATAAAAATGAAGATTCAAATATTACCGGTTGTTATAAAGGTTCATTGTTCTGTCGACCCCTATTGTCCCAAACGATTTAATGATTTCCATAGCAACTTCAATGCGTTCAGGCAGTTTCTTTTTTTCTTCTTCACTCCAGGTTCCGAGTACATAATTAACCTGGCTGTTTGGAGGAAAGTTGCTTCCAATACCGAACCGGAGCCTGGCATAATCCTGATGACCGAGTATTTGCGTTATATTAATTAATCCGTTGTGCCCTGCATCCCCACCTTTAGGTCTCAGACGAAGGATTCCGAAAGGCAAGGATAGATCATCCAAGACCACCAGTAAATTTTCAACAGGGATTTTTTGCTTTTTCAACCAATAGTTAACGGCTCTGCCGCTAAGATTCACAAATGTTGTTGGTTTTAACAGAATGATTTTTCTGCCTTTATATTTATATTCGGCAACGAACCCGTATCGTTTATCCTCAAAAACAATATTGGACGCTTGTACTATGGCGTCCAATATTCTAAAGCCGATATTATGACGTGTAGTGTGATATTTTTCTCCAATATTCCCTAAACCGACTACAAGATATTTCAAAACTCAAATTTTCTTAACCGTTCTGAGTTGTCTCTTCCTTTGAATGTGCTCCCTCCGCCTCAGGTGGTGTTTCAGCAGGAGCTTCCGGTGCTGCTTCTGCAGGTGCTTCCTCAATAATTTCTGCGGCTGCTGCTTCTTCAGCTTCAATAGCTGCTTTCATGCCTTTTGCAACAAGTCGTGAAGAAACAATAGCTACGACCATTGGTCTGGGTGGATCTAAAATTTCCAGGTTTTCATAGGATAATTCACCAATTTTTATCGATTGTCCAATTTTAAGGTTGGTAATATCAATTTCAAGATAATCCGGTAAGTCTTTTGGATACCCTTTTACTCTCAAACCTCTGCGCTTTAGCCTTAACCTGCCACCTTCCTTAATTCCTGATGAATCTCCGGTTAGTTTTACCGGAAGTGTGACGGTTACAGGCTTATCCTCTGAGATTTCAATAAAATCCATATGTATGATCCGGTCAGTAACCGGATGAAATTGAATGTCTTGCAGGATTGCATTATAAGCCCCTCCGTCGAGGTTAATTTTTAACAGATATGCTTCTTGTGTATAAATGATGCTTTTTACCTCTTTCTCCGGTACACTAAAATGTTTAACATTCTCTCCGCCATATATTACGCATGGGACTTTTTCCTGTTCTCTTAATTTTCTTGAAAACTTTTTCCCAACCTCTTTCCTGAGGACTCCTTTTAATTCAACTGTTTCCATTTAAGTAAATTTTGATTGTGCTACTTAAAGTCAGGATAATTATTTGATTCATATATACTCACCCGACTTCCCATCACACATGGATATTTCAGTTTTTATTTTAGGGGTGCAAATATAATAACTTTAAACGATAAAACTAGAACTTATCGACTCGTAGTTATATACTTTTTTTATGACATCGGCAAAAATTTCTGCAATTGTGAGGATATGTATTTTATTTGATTCTTTTTTCAGGGGAATAGAGTCGGTTACCACCACTTCAGTGATCTGTGAATTCTCGATGCGCTCATATGCAGGTCCGGATAAAACCGGATGAGTGGCAATGACCCGAACACTTCTGGCTCCATGCGCCATCATCATTTCAGACACAAGAGAAATTGTTCCTGCTGTATCGATCATATCATCGATAATAACAATATTTCTGTCTTTTACTTTTCCAATAATCTTTATTTCGCCAACATAGTTTGCTTTCTTTCTGAGTTTATAACAAATCACCATTTCACAATTCAAAAACCGCGAGTAAGCATTAGCCCTTTTTGTGCCTCCCATATCAGGTGCTGCAATAACAAGATTCTCGAGGTTAAGACTTTTTATATATGGAACAAATATGGAAGAAGCATAAATATGATCAACAGGTACATTAAAAAACCCTTGTATTTGGTCAGCATGCAGGTCCATTGTCATAACACGGTCAACACCTGCAGCAGAAAGCAAATCGGTTACCAGCTTGGCCCCAATAGAAACCCTTGGCTTATCTTTACGGTCCTGCCGGGCAAATCCAAAATAAGGTATAACAGCTACAACAATGTGCGCTGAAGCCCTTTTTGCCGCATCTATCATCAATAGAAGTTCAAATGTATTATCAGTTGGCGGGAAAGTTGATTGGATAATGAATACGCTACATCCCCTGACAGATTCTTCAAAAGATGGCTGAAATTCCCCATCACTGAATTCCTGTACAAAACTTTTACCAAGTTCTGTGCCAAAACTTTTTGTGATTTTTGTTGCCAGATACCTGGAAGCTCTTCCGGAAAAAATTTTTAGAGGAGTTTGAACGTCCATACCACCATAAATTAGAGTTGAAAAAATGAATTTTTGAGATTGGTAAATTTATGAATATCCTGCGACTTATTTAACACTATTAACTAATTTTATTACTAGCAGGCAATTTCCCACTATTCCATGATGTCAGGTGCCTGTCTGCCTCAGGCAGATTTCCACCTGACACTGAATGCCGGAGCAACTAAAATTTTGCCATATCATTAACAACTGTCGAATGGAAACCTGCCAGACGTCAGGCAGGCATCCGGCAGCATCGTAATTTTGAAGTATTACATGGGAAGCAGACCTTCGGGACATTCTTCCACTATTATTCGCTCCCACAATCCTTCCCACAACCTGCTCATGAGGTTTTCGCTCTCAAGCTCGCTCAAACGTTCCAATATTCCATTGTTTCTTCAATAAAATCAAGCAATGCTTTTTTCCCTGTTCTCCTGGTTGCAGAGGTTATGAAAATTTGAGGCAGGGTTTCCCAAAACCTTAACATTTCCTTTTTATAATTTAGTATATTTTTCTTTTGCGCATAAGCGGATAATTTATCTATCTTGGTAAAAACGATTACAAATGGTATCTGATTTTTGCCCAGAAACTCCATAAATCGTATATCGTTTTTCAAGGGGGAATGACGAGAGTCAATCAGAACAAATAAACATAATAAATTTTTTCTTTTGAGAATATATTCCTGAATAATTTTATTCCACCGTTTTTTTTTGTCATATGCTGCTTTGGCAAACCCATAGCCGGGAAGGTCAACCAGATACCATTCATTATTAATAAAAAAATGGTTTATTAATTGAGTCTTTCCGGGGGTCCGGGAAGTTTTTGCTATCCCCTTCCTGCTTAAGATCATATTTATCAAAGAGGATTTTCCAACATTTGACCTGCCAATAAAAGCATATTCAGGCATTACCGGTTTAGGGCATTGCTCAATGCTTGTACTGCTACAATGATATTGGGCTGATTTTATGATCATAAATATAAATGTAACATTTTCATCGACTGCTGTCTGCTTGCTTCTCCTGGTTCCATCTAATCCAAAATTCTTTTTGTCACACATCCTTCCCATCCTGCCTCCTGTTACTGCTACTGTCTTTTTCACTTCATCATTCATTATTCGCTGTTCGATATTCAATATTTCCTTTTCCCTTTTATCTTTGTGTCTTGTCCTAATATATGTCTACATGTTAAACTATTAATTCTTAATGAAATAAGTTCGAATAAGGGAGAGAAAATTTATCCGGCAGGATTTTCTTATTTCCCGTTCGTGTATTATAAACTGCAATAATCCTGACGACTCTGTTTCCTGTAGATCCGGGCTTTTGTATGAATTTTATTTCAGCAATTCCATTTCCAGTCAGTAAATAATTCTTTTCGTCAACGACAAAAATACTGTCATTTAGTTCTCCGAGATAAAAGTTAACTTTACTTGATTTGTTTGAAAGGGAGCATCTTAGCAGATATATGCGATTTATTTGAGTATTGTCAGTGGCAGTAAATACTATTTTTGGATACGATTTCAGAAGATCACCATATTTGTCATATTCTTTTAATCCTATTTTCCTGTTTCCGTTTTCATAAGGTATTTCAGCCTGAAGAGTTCCATCCCTGAAAAATTTCTTCTGTATTCCATCAATTTTTCCATTTTTATAGGGTGTAACCCTGTATACCTCTCCGCTGGTGTAAAACCATTTTGACAAATTAACTTTTTTCCCGTTTTCGTAATAAATTTCAGAATGCAGTTTCCCGTCAGGATAATATCTTTTAGCTAGCCCGTGTTTTAATCCATTTTCAAATTTTATTTCCGAGTAGAGATAGCCATCAGTATGATAACTTTTGTAAATACCTGTAAATTTTGAGTCCTCTGAGGGTGGTTTAGAAGTTTTTGAAGATAAAACAACGGTTTTTTCAGTTGGGATTGGAGTATGTGTACATGAACCTGAAATAACTAAAGTTATAATAACGGTAAGGATCGAGTATTGATTAAATATATATCTCATTTGAATATGTTTTATATGTTTCATAGTTTACTCACTTCGTTTATGATATCGCCCCGCCAGGCGGGGCTAAGTTCAAAATTGTTTATTGATTTACAATAAGCAAGGTTATTATGGTTCATCCGGATAATGGATAGGTAAATATTAGTTCTCTCAACATTTAAGTTGCTATCCAAAGACAAGACCATCGGTCTTGGATTATTGTAGTAAAACCGCAATATAAATAAGAATAGAACACGGATGACACGGATGACACAGATTTAAAATTTTTATACACATTAAAAAAAGCTTTTATAATTTTATCAGTTAAATTTGCGTGTAGCATTTCATATCCTTCCTTTTAAAAAGTTGAATTCTGTTTTTTCCTGTGTATATCCGTGTTATCTGTGTCATCCGTGTTCTATATAATTGGTTTTCTTCTACAGTAATCGAACACCGATGATGTTCTTTTTCAAGTAATTAAAGTTATGCTATTTATCAATTATTCTCATCTTCCACTACAAATCTTTAATTTCCAATAACCCAATAGGGACTTGGTTTTTGGGATTTATTTAGAAATTAGGTCAATTAGGTTAATTAGATTAATTTAATTCTTCTTTATTTTCTTTTTCCCCTTTTTTTACTTAGCCTCAGCCTCAGCCTTAGCCTTCTTTAATTAATATAAACTTCCAATATTCTCGATTCTTTTAAGGGGTGAAGTGTTATGTTTTCTAAGCTGGCAGGTAAAAGAACAGATTCTCCCAATTTAACATGTGCAGAATCATTGTTAAAATTAATACGGAATTCTCCTTGCAAAACCATATAGATAACAAAGGAATCCAGGAAATCATAATCTTTTTTAATGGGTTGATCAAAATGCAGGAGATTGGTAATAAAATAATCACAATGGATTAACAATGAAGTTTCATTTAACATTTCATTGTAATTGGTTTTATAATTATCGTAGAAACAATAATCTATTGCATCCACAGCTAATTCGGTATGTAATTCGCGATTTTTACCCCGGTCATCTTTGCGGTCCCAGTCATAGATACGGTACGTAATATCAGAAGTTTGTTGAATCTCCGCAAGTAATATCCCTTTTCCGGTTGCATGTACACGTCCGGAGGGGATAAAAAAGACATCACTTTCATTAGCTTGCTCAAAGTTGAGAATATCTGCCAACGATTTGTTTTTAAGATGATCCAAGTAAGTTGATTTATTAACTTTTTTTTTGAATCCTGTAATAATTTCAGATTTTTTATCGGCTTGAATGATATACCACATTTCGGTTTTTCCATAAGCATTGTGTCTTTTCTTTGCCAATTTGTCGTCGGGATGCACTTGAATGGACAAAACATCATTTGCATCAATATATTTAATCAACAAAGGAAATTCTATCCCAAATTTTTTAAACACTTTGTCTCCGACCAGATCTCCCATATAAATTTCTATTAGTTCTTCCAGATTATTCCCGGCGAGATATCCGTTTGAGACAATGGATAAGTTTTCCTGCACGCCGGATATCTCCCAGCTTTCACCACACTTTTTAATGTCTCCAACATTTTTATTCAAAATCGAATGAAGTTTTTTCCCTCCCCAGATTTTTTCCTTGTAGATAGGGTTAAATTTTAAAGGATATAGTTTTCTCATTGAATTTATGTATAAATTAATTTGCAAAGCTATTTCCTTAATTCCCTCAAGTACATCTGAATAGTGTTCTCGAGGCCGTAATAAAGTGCATCGGAAATCAATGCATGTCCTATCGAAACTTCCTTCAATCCCGGTAAGTTTTTATACAGGAACCGTAAATTATCAAGATTCAGATCATGCCCGGCATTCAATTCAAGACCTGATTTCAGAGCAAGATTAGCCGCTTCAATATATGGTTTGATGGCTTTATCCCTGTTCATGTGATATTGTGCTGCATACGGTTCGGTATAAAGTTCGATCCTGTCAGTTCCGGTATCCTTTGCATGATCGATGTGTTCGGGATTTGTATCCACAAATATAGAAACTCGTATTCCTTTTTTTTTAATTTCGGAAATAACTTCTTTTAAGAAAAGTTTATGTTTTATTGTGTCCCATCCGGCATTTGATGTAATAACATCAGGTAAATCAGGAACTAAAGTAACCTGGTCAGGTAAAATGGATAGTACAAGGTCGAGGAATTTTCTGTTCGGATATCCTTCAATATTAAATTCTGTTGTAATAAAAGGTTTAATGTCAATTACATCCTGGTATCTGATATGCCGTTCATCCGGCCTCGGGTGGACTGTAATTCCCTGAGCACCATAATCCTGACAGTTGATGGCAGCTCTTAGAACATCCGGCAATTTTCCACCCCTGGCATTTCTGAGAGTGGCAATCTTATTTATGTTTACACTTAAACGAGTCATGTTTTGAATTTTTTGTACTTTTATTACAAAATTACAGTATTTTATCAGAAGTTTTTGGAATGCTGGCAAAAGATTTAATTTCCGAAGTTGTCCCTGCCCTTAAAACATCAGATACGGGTTTGAGGGCTTTAAGCTGGATGGAGATATTCAGGATATCACATTTGCCTATTGTTAATAACAAGGAGTTTTTGGGATTAATTTCAGATACAGATATTTACGACCTGAATATGGCAAATGAACCCATTGGAAATCATCACCTTTCTTTATTCAGTCCGTTTGTAACAAGCGACCAGCATATTTATGAAATTATTGAACTGGTCTCCCGGCTGAAATTAACTGTAGTTCCTGTTTTAAATAAGAAAAAGGATTACCTGGGGTTAATCACCCTGAACGATTTGGTTCAATATGTTGCCGATTTATTTGCATTAAAGGAACCGGGAGGAATCATTGTATTGGAATTGCACCAAAATGATTACTCTCTGAACCAAATTTCACAGATTGTTGAAGGCAACAATGCAAAAATTCTGAGTATGTACCTTACATCACCCTCTGATTCCATGAAAATGGAATTGACCCTGAAAATTAACCAGAACGACCTGACCTCCATTATTCACACTTTCGAACGGTATGATTATACTATTAAAGCTTCCTATATGGAAGATGAGGATATGGATAGTTTTTATTCTAATCGTTATGAATCCTTTATGAAGTATTTAAATATTTGATTATACGCAACTAATCAATGTGTTGGGGTGGAAAGATACATAGTGTTATAAGGTCAATAACACAAAATTCTCCTCCTTGGAAAGGAGGAGTACCCGACCGAAGGGAGGGGGAGGTGGTTGAATTTGTTTGCAGCTTTTATTGTGTTAGTTATAATTAATCAAAAAACAGTCAACGCTATTCAGGCATAGACAACATATAACTTATAACGTATAACGTATAACATATAAAGTATAACATATAACATTGTTAATTTATAATTAAGTTAAAAACCCCTCAAACAATGAGAGTTGCCGTTTATGGGAGACATTTCGATCCGGACTTTAATAGGAGTATTTATGATCTTTTTGAAAATTTTACGCGAAATAATGTTGAAGTTTTTGTCTTTCAGCCTTTTTATCAATTCTTGAAAGAAAAAATAAATTTTCAGCCTGATATTTCAGGATTTTTTTCGAATCACATGGATATTGCAAAAAACCCGGATTTGTTTTTAAGTATCGGAGGAGATGGAACCTTTTTGGAAGCAATTACAATTGTAAGGGATAAGGGAATACCTATGGTTGGAATTAACAGTGGAAGACTGGGTTTCCTGGCAAATATTTCACGGGAAGAGCTTTCCGATTCAATACGGGATATTTTTGCAAACAAGTATTCGATTGAAGAGAGAACCCTGATAAAACTTGAAACTTCAGGGATGGCGTTTAAAGACTTTAACTATGCCCTGAATGAGGTAACTATTCAAAAGGAAGGATCGACCATGATAACCATCCGGACTTTTGTTGACAAAGAATTTTTAAATTCATACCGGGCAGATGGCTTAATTATTTCCACACCAACCGGATCGACTGCCTATTCGTTAAGTGTAGGCGGACCCATAGTAATTCCCAATACAAATAATTTCATTATTTCACCTATAGCACCCCACAATTTAACTGTACGACCTATTGTTATTCCCGATTTTAATGAGTTGATTCTAAAAGTAAGTGGTCGCAGCTCTAAGTTTATTGTTACTTTGGATTACCGATCCGAAATAATCGATAATTCCATTGAAATGAAAATTAAACGTGCTGATTTCAAGATCAGGATATTGAAACTGGATCGCCACAATTTTTTCAGTACCATCAGGAATAAACTCATGTGGGGAGCTGATAAAAGAAACTAAATAACAACAAAGCAGAAAATAAAGCCAGACAACAATAAACTAATGTGTTTAGTAGAGCGTTTCTTAATTAATATGTTATTTCAAGAACGAACTATTAGTTATTAATTACAACGTACATCCATTCAATATTAATTTATTAAATTTGCACCAATATATCCGGCATTTAATATGAAAAGAAGATTATATCTTATTTTTTTAATAGCTTTTCTTTTTCCCTGTTTTTCTGATGCACAGGTTTGGAAAATGAGAAGATATGAAGCGCTGGGAGGAATCCTTACATCGAATTATTTTGGCGACATTGGTGGTTTCTCAAAAGGAGATAATGCACTGGGTTTAAGGGATTTCAAATTGTCTCAGACCAGGCCCGGGATTTATATGGGAGCGCGTTATAAGATACGTGAAAAGCTTTCTGCAAAACTGAATCTCACATTAGCTTTTCTTCATGGTACGGATAAGGGTGGTGTTAATGAAGGAAGGAATTTTAAATTCTCAACAACGGTATTTGAACCTTCGGTACAGGTTGAATATTCATTTATACCTGAAAAGGGAAATCGCAGTTATTTAATGATGAAAGGCAAAGGGATCGGGACATTTCAACCGACTTTTTCAGCCTATGTGTTTGCAGGTTTGGGAGGAGCCTTTTTTGGCACTAAAAAACTGGATAATCTTGAAAATTTTGATTTCGAATATAGTAATACCACCCTTGTTTTTCCGATTGGAGTGGGAGTGAAGATAGGTCTTAACCCTATATGGGATGCCGGATTTGAACTGGGGCGCCGGTTTACCACAACGGACTATCTGGATGCATACACCTCTGAATGGTCAAAATCAAATGATGTTTATTATTTTGGTGTCTTTAACCTCATTTATAAACTTAAAACTTCTCGCACGGGATGGCCCGTTTTTCAATAGCCTTGTAATGAACTTTATTCATGAAAAGAGTCGTTGTAATTGTTTGTGTATTGATGGTTTTTGCGTTATCGAATGCGCAAAGGAAATTTGATTTGGGAGTGTTTTCCGGGGGGTCGTATTACCTTGGCGATATTAATCAGTCCCGTCATATATATGCCCCGTCAATAGCCATTGGTGGGTTTTACCGTTATAATATGAACCCCAGGTATTCAATTCGCGGAAATATGTATTACTGTGGCTTAAAAGGAGATGATCGTGATTTTAATAACGATTTCCAAAATTGGAGATATACTGAATACTTTACGTCTTTTAAAGCCGGTATCCTGGATGTTGCCCTGCAATTCGAGTTTAATTTCCTCCCTTATAGCACCAGGGGGAAAAAGTGGGATTATTCACCTTACGTTGCCGGTGGGGTCGGCTTTTCCTTTATTAATAGCACATCCTCTTCAATGTATAAGATCGTTTTACCTTTTGGGGCCGGCATTAAAGTCAATGTGGCTGAAAGATTAAGCATGGGTATGGAGTGGGGTTTTAGAAAAACTTTTGATGATGGATTGGACGGTTTGAGAAATTGGAATGACCCCGGTTACCCGTCACTCTTTCATAATTACGATTGGTATTCATTTACAGGCATATTTGTAACTTATGAAATTTTTAATTACAGGGATGACTGTCCGGCCTATTGGGATTATAGCTCAAAAGAAAAATGGCACAAAAAGAGGAAATAAATAAAAAAAAGTTACCGCGCCACGTAGCCGTCATTATGGACGGAAATGGTCGATGGGCACAGCAAAAAGGTAAAAGCCGGGTATATGGGCATAAACAGGGGGTGATTTCGGTGAGAGAAGTTACCGAGGCTGCTGCAGAGTTGGGAATCCGGTATCTGACACTTTATGCATTCTCAACTGAGAACTGGAGCAGGCCCAAAGGGGAAATCAATGCACTCTTGTCTTTGCTGGTTTCAACATTTAATTCTGAAACCCAAAAACTAATTGAAAATAATGTGCGTTTACTAGCTATCGGAGATTTT
>Ga0114919_10002747_pt1 | contig 14211 bp, 14 predicted proteins | sample BlataG_FD_88682 | JGI IMG/M metagenome (GOLD analysis project Ga0114919, IMG submission 88682) | Deep subsurface microbial communities from Black Sea to uncover new lineages of life (NeLLi) - Black_00105 metaG | ecosystem: Environmental > Aquatic > Marine > Oceanic > Sediment | place: Atlantic... | reverse complement strand
ATTTCCCCTTCACGGCAGCGAAAATTCGTCTGCCTATTTATATGCGAAAAAATTGAATTCAGCATTCCCATTAAGCTGGACGAAATGCCACTCATATTATCAGGGGAGATAGGTATGTCAACCGGGAGCTACTACAGGCTAAAAAAGACTGCCTGAGAGGCAAAAATAGGCGGGTGAAAATGGTGGAGATATATAAATGTATTACTAACTTAAAACTATCAATGGCACGGGAAGTTAGTCCTTATCACTTGATTCTCGTGTTTCAAGCAAGAATAGCTCTTCTTCACGCCGGTGAAGGTTGAAGCAGACCCGCTCAATAAAGGCACGGCTTAAAGGGGTTTTACCGGTAGCCACTCGGCTAAGGTATCCTTCAGAATAGCCAGTTAGCCGGTGTAGCCAATCTCGCCTATATATCACAAACAGTGGATACTGTTTCATGAAGTTCTCCTACAATAACTAATTGTAAACTGTGGCTGACAACTTGTCAAATTACCTTTCCATATCTAACGTCAACAAAAGCATGCACTTTATATGGATAAAGTGCTATAATCAACGTTTTTCTAAATTTTTAACAAAGGAGGTTCAATGCGGGAAGGAAAGATTAATAGTTTGGGTTCGTGGTTGGAAGAGAAGTGCAAGAGTGAGAGGCTATCACTTAGACAAGCAGCTATCAAAATAGGTCTAAGCCACTCAGCTCTTGCCAATATTAGGAAGGGCAATAGTAACGTTTCTGGTGAAACCATCAAAAAACTGGCTAGATACTTCGGTGGTGATGGTACAAGAAGAAGGCTGGTGTTAGAAGACCGACTTCTTGTCCTAGCAGGTTATCGAACTGAAAGACCGGATGATGAGTCTAGTTGTTTGATGGCTCGTTTAATGGACACAGTGAGCCAATTTAGCAAACAGCAGCTCAAGATAATGGCTTGTTTTGGCGAGTTCTTGGCAGAATTGGAGGGAGCGAAGAAAGGTTAAATCTACCTGCTTCATTCATGCCTATTTACATACAATGATAAATTCTTGTTGATATTATGTCAACATTTATTGACAAATTTCATCAGCGGCATGTACAATTATTTTTTTCAATGCTAAAAGGAAAGACGATAAGGCTTAACGAAGAGGAGTGGGTGGAAGTAGAAGAAGAAGCAACGAGATTAGGCATCTCTGTTACAGTTTTTTTGAAGCTTCTGGTTAAGCAATATTTCAATGGTATTAAATTTGGAAGACAGCAAGGGGAGAAAGGTTCGTAGGTTTGGTGAAATGAAGTGGATTAATATCGTGTTTCATTTTTCACCTCCTTTAGTATGTGGGCCCGTTCAAGCTGGGAGCGGGCCTATTTTTAACTTGTAAAGACGTCAATGAGTTTGTTGATAAAGCTGTAACGGAAGCATTAAAGAAAGAGGAGAAGAGGAGACGATGTGTATGAGTAAACATAAATAATGGGTGGGGTGGTGGATTAAAAAATAAAAGAAAGGAGAATTAGATGAAACACAAAATAGTAATGGTAATGTTATCAGTAGCACTTATTGTAAGTTTGGTTCTTACTGGTTGTGTTGAGCCAGCGGCACCACCGACAGAACCTGCAGAGCCAGCAAAACCAGTAGAACCAGTAGAACCGGCAGAGTACCGTTTACTTTACGGATGTGGCACTCAACCAACATCGGGCGCCTATCCCTTACATTTAGCAATCAATGAGGTAGGTAACAGTACAGAGGGGATAAGTTCAACACTCATAGTCATGGGGGGATCAGAAGCAGCTGCTACGGCAATATATGCAGGGGAGATAGATTGGGGTGGTACTTGGGGTCTCAGTCTCTTCTATGAATCTACCCGTGGATTAGGTAAGTGGGAAGGCAATAAGCAGCCAAACATTCTAAGAGTCCTGGTCCGAAGTACTCGTTTACAGCCTCCCATTGTAGTACGTGAAGATAGTGGAGTCACTTGTGTTGCCGATCTCGAGGGCAAGAAGTTTAGTTGGGGCACCCCTGGGTCGACCACTCAAACGATGTGTGAAAAGTCTTTTGAGGCCTTGGGCATAGAGATCGATCCATTCGGTGGCGGCATAGCCGATACGGTAGCGGCAATGAAGGACGGGAGGATAGTTGGGTTTATTAAAAATTCACCGAACCCTTCTCTTGATTCAATGATCTTGGATGTAATGGCTACCACCCCTATAAGGCTTATTGGTTTCACTGATGATGAGGCGGATAAAGTGCAGGCAAAATTTTCAATTGTTCAGTTTAAGAAAGTACCTGCGGGATTCTATAAACAGCTTCCTGAGCTGGAGGCATTCAATGTAGTTAGCCAGCTATTGGCTCTCGGGTGCAGCACGGAAATGCCTGAAGAGGCAGGATATAAGCTAACAAAGGCTCTAGTTGAAGAATGGGATTATATGTGCCAGGTATGGCCGTCTTGGACGATTATTGATCCTCTTACAACAGCCGAGGAGATAAGCACGATGGAAGGCGTTTATCTGCATGCAGGCTCCGCTCGCTACTTCCGCGAGGTAGGAGTCGATGTGCCTGAATCCGTTATCCCGCCTGAGATGAAGTAACTCAATGCCTGACGGTTTTGGTGCCTGTCAAAGGTAGACGGATGAAGTGGGCTCACCTAACTTTGAACAGACTTTCTTCAGGTGAGCCCGTTTCACAGGCAAGTTGATTCTAAAACTACGAAGGGAATGAAAAATAATGAGGCAACTTGAAGGAAGATGGAAGCGAATAGTGACCATCCTGGCCATAGGGCTGACAGCATTTCATCTGTACACTGGCTTATTCGCCCCATTGCCATGTTTGCAGCAACGGGCGGTTCATATTGGCCTCGTATTTTCTTTGGTTTTTATCTTGTTTCCAGGGCGAAAAATGAGACAAAAGTCCAGCATTCCTTGGCATGACTTGTTACTTATAGCGTTGCTCTTAGGATCAAGCGTCTACATATATACTCATTACATGCATTTTTGGCCATTTAAGACAAGCCCTGTGACTGCTGTCGAATTAACTCTGGCAGTGGTCACCACAATTGTTGTGTTGGAAGCGGCAAGGAGAACTATTGGTTGGGTTTTTCCTATCTTAACTGCTATTTTCCTTGCCTATACTCTATGGGGAGACCATATCCCTGGTCAATGGGGGCACGCATATATCGCACCACCTATGATTCTTCAGTATCTTTACCTTTCTTCTAATGGTATCTGGGGTTTTCTTACCGGAATTTCGGCTAGATTTTTAGCCCTGTTCCTCATCTTCGGCTCTCTTCTGCTGACAACCGGAGCAGGTGACACTCTTATAAAACTCGCTATACTGGGCGCAGGAAGGTTCCGGGGCGGCCCAGCCAAAGTGGCTGTTGTCGCTAGTGGTTTCTTTGCCATGCTGTCTGGCAGTGCTATAGCTAATGTGGTTACCACAGGGAGTTTCACCATCCCCATGATGAAGAAATTAGGCTATCGGCGTGAGTTTGCCGGGGGCGTAGAGGCTGTCTCCTCATGTGGGGGAGGAATAACACCTCCCGTAATGGGGGCATCCGCCTTCATTATGGCAGAGTTTTTGGGCATCCCTTACCTTAAGGTGATAATTGCTGCTGCTATTCCTGCCTCTTTGTACTATTTGAGTGTTTTCACGAGCGTTCACTTTCACTCAGTGAAGCATCATCTAGTACCCATACCTCGTGAGGAGCTGCCACAGGCAAGGGAGGTCTTCACCTGGTCCAGAATGATGTGTTTTTTGTTGCCAATTGGCGTGCTACTATACACATTGTTTAGGGGTTACTCTCTGCCAACGGTAGCCACCAGAACTTGCCTTACGGTCTTGGTAACCTATATCTTTTCCGACCTGTCTCTGCGTGGCATGAAGGAAAGGCTGCGGGACATACCTCACCACCTTGAAACTGCAGGGGTGGCAGTAGCACGCGTTGTGCCGATACTTGTTTGTGCTAGTATAGTATTATTTTTGCTAGGCTTTACCGGATTGACTCCTAAGCTCACAGCCCTGATTGTGGGGATAGCTGGGGCCAACGTGGTTTTGAGCCTCGTCGTGACGGCAGCTTTGGTTATGTTGTTGGGATGCGGCCTGCCGGTATCGGCAGCTTACATACTGGCCATTGCTGTAACCGGGCCACTGATGATTGGTTGGGGAATACTACCCCTAGCTGCCCATTTGTTCGCAGTGTATTTTGCTATAACAGCAGGTATAACCCCTCCCATATGCGCATCGACATATGTGGCGTCAGGTATTGCCCAATCAAACTGGTTAAAAACAGCCTGGGTAGCCTTAAGGATGGCCCCACTCTTATATCTCATGCCTTTTCTCTTCGTCTCTGATGCTACCTTTATTATGATCGGGACACCTTGGGCTATACTATTGAATGTGGGTACTGCTGCCATAGGAGTGACAGCGCTGGCTAGTGGCATGTGGGGTTATTTTTTAACTGAATGTAATATTCCTGAGAGATTAGCACTTATAGCTTTAGGTATCCTCTTATTGATACCTGGATGGCAGACCGATTTATTGGGAGTAGCCTTAGTTCCTGTTATTCTAGTAAAACAGTTAAGGCAAAGGAGGAAGTTAAGTCTAGGAATTCAGAAATAACATTAAATTTTTAGGTGGTGGGGTGGATAAAAAATTTTGAGAAAGGAGAATTAGGGTATACGCAGATGATTAGTAAGCGATGGCGTACCTCAGAGAGGAAATATGGTGTCCTAGTACAGCGTGATATATCCATACCTATGAGTGACGGGACTATCCTAGATTGTGACCTATTTCACCCAGACGCTCATGGGAAATTCCCCACTATACTTGGAGTTCATGGGTATCCCAAATCTTGGCAATCGGCTCCTGCAATACCTAGAGGCGTTTACACAGGGGGTTACCCTAATGGTCAGAGCCAGGTAGGGGATCCCAACTTCTATGTTCGTCGAGGATATGCACAAGTTATTGCGAATGTCCGCGGGTCGGGTAAGTCATGTGGGAGACATGCTAATTATGACTCCCGAGAGGTTGAGGATACGTATGAGATCATAGAATGGATAGCTGCCCAACCATGGTCCGATGGTCACGTGGGCATGTTCGGAATTTCATATGCTTCCATCACTCAACAACAAGTAGCTTCTTTGAATCCACCATCTTTGAAAGCTATATTTGCACCTTATGGTTATGGTGATTTCTATAGAGATAAGTACTATCACGGTGGCATATTGTCACACGTATATCTGACGAGTTGGGCTAAGAATTTCAGAGCTGTTAGCTGGTCGCGAGAGAAATTGGGTGATGAGAAGTATGACGAGGCAATTGTTGAGCTTCTGCGAAATGAGGATATTTGTGTTGTGCCGACCCTTGTTAAGGCACTGCAGAACCCTGGTGTAGGTGAGAATCCTTTTGTTGTGGACATCCTTATCAATGCTTTTGATGGTCCTTATTATGAGGAGCGTAACGTGAGATATCACACCATAAAGGTACCATCTTATGTTGGGGCTGATTGGGGGTGTTTTGGGTTACACTTGCCTGGCGCATTTCATGGTTGGGAGAACATAAAGTCACCCAAGAAAATGGTCATTGGACCGCCTATCCAACCAGATCGCCCTTTGTACCAGTATCAGTATGAATCATTGCGCTGGTTTGACTATTGGCTTAAGGGGATGGACAACGGCATCATGGATGAGCCTCCGATTAGACTTTTCGTCATGGGCGCTGATGAATGGAAGACTGCTGATGAGTGGCCTTTGCCTGAGACTAAATGGACTCCATTTTATCTGCATAAAGATGGTCTTTTAAGTGAGCATGAGTTTTGGCCTAATGAGGGTGGTTCCTCATACGAAGATAATCCCTTTGTTCCTCGTGGTAAGATCACGTTTCTCTCTCCACCCATGGTAGAAAACACGGAAGTCATTGGTCCTATTGTCTTGAATCTCTATGGGTCTACTACGGATACTGAGGTGCTTTGGTTCGTTAGTTTGTTGGATGTAGATCCACAGGGTGAGGAAAGATTGCTCACTAAAGGTTGGTTGAGGGGTTCTCAAAGGGAGGTAGACCCGGAGCGCTCAAAGCCTTGGGAACCATTCCACCCTCATCGTAGGAGGGAGCCTTTAACGCCCAATCAGGTTTATGAGTTTGGTATAAGAGTCATACCTACAGGCAATGTTTTTAGAGTGGGACATCGAATCGGACTCAGAATCAGCAGTGCAGATAATATGGGAGAGGTAAAAACGACTTTGGAGGGGCGTGCTCAAGGACATCTGTGGAGGCAGGCGCCTTCATGGGTCACAGTGTATCACAATACAGAGTATCCATCGCACTTACTTCTGCCCGTTACAAAGGGTAATATCATTGGCAGCTATATGAGTGGGGGAAAGATTCCTTATGTACCGCTTAGATACTGAATTGGCTAGGAGATATGTTTATCAGAAAAGTAATAAGGAGGTGATGCGTATGAGTAAACATAAATAATGGGTGGGGTGGTGGATAAAATAAAAGAAAGGAGAATTAAATGAGACATAAATTAGTAATGGTAATGTTATCAGTAACACTCATTGTAAGTTTGGCTCTCACTGCCTGTGTTGAGCCAGCGGCACCACCTGTGACACCACCTGTGACACCACCTGTGACACCACCTGTGACACCACCTGTAGAACCAGCTGAATACCGTCTCCTTTATGGATCTGGTGCCCCTCCCACATCGGGAACTTTCCCTGTTCATTGCCTGAGAAATCAGATAATTGACGATATACCTGGAATAAGTTCAACACTTGTGGTTTCCGGGGGATCCGAAGCTGGTGCTAGGGCAATATTAGAGGGGAAGCTTCATTGGGCTTCTGCCTGGGGACTTAATCTACATTACCAATCTACTCGTGGATTAGGCAAGTGGGAAGGTAATCCCCAACCAAATGACCTGAGAATCTTGTGGCTAGCTGCTGAGCTACAGTGTATCACTGCTGTAACGGAAGCCAGTGGAGTGACTTGTATGTCAGACCTCGATGGTAAGAAATTTAGTTGGGGTATTCCTGGGTCAGTCGGTCAAACTCTATATGCAATGTCTTTCGACGCGCTCGGCATAGAGATTGACGAGTTTATCGGTAGCTTTGCTGATGGGGTAGAGGCCATGAAAGACGGGAGAGTAGTTGGCTTCTGCAAACACTCAAGAGATCCGTCTATCGGCGCGAGTTTCATCAATGTAATGGCCAGTAGACCGATAAGACTTATCAGCTTTACCCAAGAACAGGCCGATATAGTGAGAGCAAAATACCCATATGTAGTGTTTAAACATGTACCTGCGGGGTTCTACATACAAATGCCTGATGCAGGTGATCTCATCGTTCCAGGCGGACCACTGCTAGCTGGGTGTGGAAAGGATCTGCCTGAAGAAATTGGGTACAAGATGACAAAGCATACTATTGAAAGGTGGGACGAAATGGTTGCGATAATGCCAAGCTATGCACTCGTCGATCCTCTTACAACACCCGTTGCAATATCACAGATGGAGGGAGTTTACCTTCATGCGGGTGCTGCTCGATACTTTCTCGAAAGAGGAGTTGAGGTACCCCTTTCAGTTCTTCCGCCTGAGATGACTAGGTAAGTACAATATTATTGTATTGTTGAAGGTGAGTAAACACGCGAGTATCTTGTACAGACTTGCTTGTAGAACTCCGGGATATGAGCGAGTCTATATGAGATACTCGTGTATGGTTAAAATATGAGACAGCTTGAAGGAGTTTGGAAAAGACTAGTATTAATCTTAGCAATCAGCTTGACAATATTTCACCTGTTGACTGGTATATTTGGTTCATTGCCATGTTTGCAGCAGCGAGCTGTTCATGTTGGTTTGGCTATCAGTTTAGTTTTTATTTTATGCCCGGCACGGAAAACCAAATACCGCATAAGCAATGTTCCTTGGTGGGACTTGTTATGTATGATATTGATTCTAGGATCGGCTAGCTATATATACTTTAATTTTCTGCGTTTTATGCCATTCCTAGCAAGTCCTCCGAATAGTCTTGAATTGGTTTTGGCAGGATTAACTGCAATTCTTATGTTGGAGGCGTCGAGGAGAACTATCGGTTGGACTTTCCCTATCCTAGTGAGTTTATTCGTTGCCTATACTATGTGGGGCCATTACATTCCTGGTAGATGGGGTCACGGCTATGTGTCGCCAGTTCTGGTTCTTGAGTACCTTTACTTTTCTGGTGAAGGTATATGGGGTTTTATTACGGGGATCTCGGCTAGGTACCTTGCTCTCTTTCTTATTTTCGGTTCTTTTTTACTAACTACTGGAGGAGGCAAAACTCTCGTTGACTTGGCCTCATTTTTGGCGGGAAGGTTCCGGGGAGGACCAGCCAAAGTGGCTGTATTTGCCAGTGGTTTCTTTGCCATGTTGTCTGGTAGCGCTATCGCCAATGTAGCCACCACTGGAGCATTTACTATACCAATGATGAAGAAATTGGGCTATAAGCCTGAATTTGCTGGTGGTGTGGAGGCTGTTGCTTCATGCGCTGGGCAACTAACGCCTCCCGTAATGGGGGCAACTGCTTTCATTATGGCTGAGCTTGTAGGCATCACATACCTAAGGGTAATGATCGCTGCTATTATACCTTCTTTTCTGTTTTATTTAAGTACTTTCATGGGGGTTCATTTTCAGGCAGTGAAACTTAATTTGAAGCCGATACCTCGGGAAGAGTTACCCTCTTTGAAAAATATTATCAAGTATTCAAAAGTATTATGCCTTGTTTTGCCAATCGCTACATTGCTATACACACTGCTTAATGGTTATTCTCTAGCGTTGGTGGGGAGTAGTGCTTGCCTCGTGGCATTGGTAACATATCTCTTTTGTGAGCCTTTTTGGCATCGGATAAAGGATAAACTGTTGAGCATGCCCAACCACCTGGAATCTGCAGGAAAGGCAATAGTAGCAGTTGTACCTATAATTGTTTGTGCTAACATTGTAGTATATCTGATAGGTATGACTGGACTTGCTCCTAAGTTTTCATTTTTGATTACACAATTAGCCGGGGGTTATTTTTTACTGAGTCTTATTGTTACTGCGATATTGGTTATGTTACTGGGGTGCAGTATGCCAATGGCGCCAGCCTACATAATAACTGTAACTGTAGCTGCACCAATTTTGATTAGTTGGCAAATAGCTCCGATAGCTGCCCATTACTTTATAATATACTATGCTATGCTTGCGGGTATAACTCCTCCTGTATGCGGTGTAATATATGTAGCATCACATCTTGCTGAATCAAATTGGCTGAGAACAGCATGGACTGCGATAAAGCTGGCACCCTTGCTGTATATCATACCTTTTCTACTTATTTATGATAATACATTCATCATGATAGGACAACCATGGGTAATACTAGTAAATGTAATGAGTGCAGCAGTTGGGGTAGTAGTATTGGCCAGTGGGACTATGGGTCAACTGGTAACCAAATGCAAAATCTATGAGAGCCTAGTGCTGGTAGCTGCGGGTGTCCTTCTGTTGATACCTGGATGGCAGACTGATTTGTTGGGAGGGTTTTTAGCTGTCTCTATCCTGGCAAAACAACTGAGGCAATGGAAAAAGGAAGTTTAAGGCTAAAAGAATATAAAGGTGAAGCCTTAGTGTTGAGTGCTAATCGGTGCAAATAATGTGTAATATTTTAGGAGGCGAAAGTAGGTGATGTACATTACGGGTATAGAGGAAAAAAGAATAGAAGGAGATAAGCAAAATGGATCTCGGTTTGAAAGGTAAGGTAGCAATAGTGACAGGCGCAGGTCGGGGGATTGGGAGGGCAATCGTTCTGGCCTTCGCAAAAGAGGGGGCGGATGTAGTAGTCAATGACATAGACGCTTCCGTGGCGGATAGTGTGGCACAGGAGGTAAGGGCTCTAGGTTGCAGGAGTCTGGCGATCAAGGCTGATGTCACTGACGCTGAGCAAGTCAATGAAATGGTGAGAAAGGCACTCAGTCAATTCAAGCGGGTGAATATCCTGGTTAACAATGCGGGCCTAGCTTATACCGAAGAAGGGCCGATAAAACGTCCAATATTCGCTGAGTCAACATCGCAGGACTGGCAAAGGGATATAGACATAATCCTCTACGGCACGCTGAATTGCACAAAAGCAGTAATTTCGCACATGATCCAGCAGAAAAGCGGCAGGATTGTGAACATAAGCTCGGCGGCTGCCACCTATGGACAGCAGTTAGTCAGTACCTATGGTGCAGCTAAGGCAGGCGTTAACGGTTTTACCATGAACTTGGCCGCTGAGCTGGGTGACTATGGCATCACCGTGAACGGTGTGGCTCCTGGTTCTATTGTGACTACAAGGGCCACCATGATGGAAGAAAAAGCTAAGACGGATCCCGAAGGATACCGGGCCTGGAAGGAAAGCCGGGAGCTCTCGCTGAGCATTACCGCGATGGGTACATTTGGACGTCCTGAGGATATCGCTAATGCTGTGTTGTTCCTGGCCTCAGATGCTGCCAGTTGGATAACAGGCCAAACATTTAAGGTTGACGGCGGGAAACCGATAAAGCGGCGGCGAATCTAATAGACCTCCCATTGTTGCAGATGTCACACAGTCAGATAACAGGGCTTATTTTCCCTTTCCTTATCCTTTTTCCTTGTAAGTCAGCTATTTCGAAAAAGCGTAAAGTAACATACTAAGGAGGAGGTAGAATATGAAACTGACTGAAGAGCAGCAGAGGATACTAAATGGTAAGGAAGGTAGAATCATGCAGGAGGCGATAGAGAACCTGGTAAAGTATGGTAATGCTATGGGTGCTGAGGAATTCATACCAATCTCAAGTGTGCATACTGCGTTTTCAGCAATGGATGTTGTAGCCTTGTGCTTCTCGCCCCGTGGCAGGGAGTTAACTAAAGAGGATATTGATAGATTTAGTAAGGAAATATCGGAATTACGGGTGAAGGTAAGGACGACAACTAGCTCTGGCATAATTGACCGCAAGAAGTGGCGGCAGATGGGTGCTGATGAGGTTACTTATAATTCAGTGATGCAGGCGGTGGAGATTGCCAGAAAGTGCGGAATAATGGCTACATACAGCAACAATCCTCATCTTGCGGATAATATCCCTTTAATGGGAGAACACTGCGCTTGGGCTGTATCCAATACTTTCTCTTACATCAATAGTTTTCTGGGAGCCCGATCAAACCGCGAGTCTTACGAGACATCCTTATATTCAGCTTTGCTAGGCATTACTCCTAACTTTGGCATGCATCTTGACGAGAACAGAAAAGGAACTGACTTGGTTGATGTGCGATGCACACTAGAAAATGCATGTGATTGGCAGGCGTTGGGTTACTTTACAGGGGATAGGGTGGGATTAGGCATTCCAGTATTCAAGAATGCAGGTAGACCAACTATAGAGGAAGCATATGAACTATGTGCTTCAATCAACTCTCCTGGCGCTGTTCCGATGCTGCTTATCCCTGGGGTATCCCCTGAGGCACCAACCATTGAGGCAGTTTTTAAAGGAAACAAGCCTAGGAATACATATGTCTTTGATGAATCTGCTAAAAGGAAAATCTACCAGTACTTGAATTACCACCCTGAAGGGAAAGTAGATCTCATTGATCTGCATTGCATGACACTATATGGCATGAAAGAGATGGCTCGAATGCTTGAAGGCAAACACGTGGCTAAAGGCACGAGATTTTGGGTAACAACATCGTCTTCCATCAGAGATACAGCGGAAGAGCTGGGGTATGCCCAGATAATCGAGGACAGTGGTGCGGAGCTATTTGCTGATGGAAGTATTGCCATCTTTTACATAAATGCTCCTGCCAAAAAGCCTAAAATGGATTGTGTGGCGACTGATTCAGCAAAGATGGCTTTCATCATAAGAAGGTCATTCCATAGCAACATATTCTTTGGAACTAGAGAGCGCTGCGTTGAGATTGCCATTAAAGGAGGTGTGTAATATGGCTGGTATCAAAAGATTCAAGGTAAGAACGTTAGTTCCGGGCAAAGTTACAGGGCCAGCTCTGATTACTAGAGAGCGTATAATGTTTCTGGGATTTGCTGACCCCAAGAAGGGAATATTTCATTCTCCACAAACTGAATTGCAAGGAAAATCATTTAAGGGCGTGGTGTTAATTTACACCTCAGGAAAAGCTAGTAGCGGAGGAGCGAGAGCAATTGATCTTGCTGTTCGTGCAGGTAATGCTCCAGTAGCGATAGTTAATTTGGAGATAGATCCCATTACAGTTGCGGGTTGTGCTTTGGATGATATTCCACTAGTGCAGTTGAAAGATTCAAGTATCTTCGATCAGGTAAAAAATGGAGATATCATAATGGTAGATGCAGATAAAGGGGAGATAATGTGTGATGTAACTTCTTACTAGGTAATGAGAAGGGTTTTTATGGTTGGTGGATAGTATTTGCCTGTCGGGCAACCAGCGGGAAACGGCACATGGTCTTGTTTTTTCAGCCAGATTCCCTCCTCGTCCCGTGTAGAGTGCCGCTGTAATCTGGGGTCGCCTTCAAATGTTGGTTTTGCTATTTGTTTTTGAGTCTGACGATATTTCCCTTTGATATGCTAGCTATTGTGGATAAGCAAACATAGCAGTTAGCACAAAGACAAATGGAGAGTCAAAAAACTAGGGCAGAAGAAAGAAGGATGTGAGAGGTGGCTGTTACAAGGATTGGTAAAAAGTGGTCGCAGGGTTTACAAACGTTGGGGTAAATCAAAAATCAAGCACTCGGATGGCTCCCTTTTTGTCTGTGGCAAAAATTAAGACTGGGTAATGGCGTTTTCAATAAGTTCAATACGTTTACTTTTACCTTTTTGGTCAACTTCTATAGCTACCACATCTATGCGCCATAAAGGGGGTAGATTCTGGTGAGTACCAATATAGCTTAAAGCTGAGGCAATGAGTTTTCCCTTTTTGCTTTGTGTTATCGATTCCTCGGGGGTACCAAAGTCTAAGCTGCTCTTGGTGCGAACTTCGACAAAGACGAGATAGTTTTTTTGCTGGGCAACAAAGTCAATTTCCCCCATACGACAGCGAAAATTCGTCTCACGAATATGGTAGCCTTTCTTCTTAAGAAATTTCTGGGCTAATTTCTCCCCTAGCTTGCCAACTTCCTGACGATTCATCACCCTCACCTTAATCCTCTCCCTTCAAGGGAGAGGAAATGCGCTGCTGGCTAGCATCCCTAACCGGGGCAAAGGATAGACGGTGAACTGGTGAAGGCCCTAGTTGCCGCAAGCTGGAGATATGCTGCTGCGTTCCGTAACCCTTATGTTTAGCAAATCCATAGCCAGGATAGATTTTATCTAGCTCTTCCATTATATGGTCTCTGGTGACCTTAGCCACAATAGAAGCACAGGCAATAGAAAGACACAGCTTATCACCCTTGGTTATCCCTTTTTGGGCAATATGGCATCGAGGCAAAGCTAGCCTGTCTATAAGGAGAAAATGTGGTTGTTTGGGCAGCTTCTCTATAGCTTGCTTCATAGCCATCTGGGTTGCCTTGAGAATATTTATGGCATCGATTACCCGGGGCGGAACTACGCCAATGCCTACCGCTAAGGCCTCTCGCTGAATCAAGTGGAAGAAAAATTCACGCTTTTTTGGACTTATCTCTTTGCTATCCCTGACTAGTTTAAACCAAGAGGGATAGCTAGAACTAGGTAGGATGACAGCGCCAGCAACTACAGGGCCAGCAAGAGCCCCTCGCCCAGCTTCATCAACCCCAGCGATAAGCTCATAACCCTGTAATTTAAGCTCATTCTCTTGATTAAGGTTTGGTGGCAGCGACATATTCCGGCAAAAGTTAAAAGTCAAAAATCAAAATGACAACTCAAAAAGCAAAACCTTTTTATTTTTGCTCTGTATTTTTTGCATTTTGCATTTTAATTTCTCCATTTGATATGATGCCACCGCCCAATACCTCATCGCCTTTATAGAACACAATGGCTTGGCCTGGGGTGACTGCCCGCTGCGGCTCTACAAAGCAAATATTGGCGTAGTCTTCCTTTGGAAACAAGTTAGCTGCTGCCTCTCTTGATTTATAGCGTATCTTAGCAGCCGCAGTGATAGGCCCGAGCAGCGGTTTACCTGCTACCCAGTTCAGCCTTTGGGCGGTAACTTTCTGACTGTAAAGCTCTCTCTTGTCGCCAAGCACAATTTTATTATGCTCCGGTTCTATCCTTATGACATAAAGGGGCTTGCCTGAGGCTAATCCCAGGCCATGCCTCTGCCCGATAGTGTAAAAGACTATTCCTT
>Ga0114919_10002746_pt1 | contig 14213 bp, 12 predicted proteins | sample BlataG_FD_88682 | JGI IMG/M metagenome (GOLD analysis project Ga0114919, IMG submission 88682) | Deep subsurface microbial communities from Black Sea to uncover new lineages of life (NeLLi) - Black_00105 metaG | ecosystem: Environmental > Aquatic > Marine > Oceanic > Sediment | place: Atlantic... | reverse complement strand
GTAACATTGGTCATTCCACCAGTTCTTAGAAGTGCTTGTATGGTTGCTTCTTTCTGGAAATGCTCTCTAACTTTGCCCATATAAGGCATAGCCTTATTTTCTAAGTATTTTAATCTTCCGCCAAGGTCTGTTCGTGGGGCTACAAACACAACGGCAACGAATTCAAATTCGTTTCTATGTCGGTTGTGGTGTGCCGCTAATCCAGATGTGAACTGGGCAGGAAAAAACACAACTGCTGGCAATTGAGCGTTTGTTAGTGTATCTGGATTCTCTGCAAACGGAAACGCACTCTTTATACCAGAAATTGAGGCGAACTCTGTTGCCATTCTATTTATTATTGCTGCTTCATTTGCTCTAGTTGCCATATAATATATATTATAACTGTTTTAAAAAAATAAATCAAGTACCCCGCTAGTTTGAAAGTGCATAGTTTATTTATCACCTTAGCCAAGCTATAGTTTTCTACCATGAGTATAAAATGTCCGGGTCACTTGGATGGGCAGAACTCCCGTCGTTATATAGGTACTCTAGTTGTCCGCCATATTCAATAACTGCCGGAGAACCAAACTCCGCTATAGTTGTTGTATTTCCATCCATCGGCACAAGCGGCACAGGAGCTTGCCAGGCGCTGACATCTGTTATTGTCGAGTCGATGCGCCTTGCACTGAATTTTATTTGCTTGTCTGTTCTGTCTGCATAAACTAAAATAATGTGATCCCCGTACTTATATAACCATGGTTGCGTGTCTGTCCCAGACCCCTGAGAAAACGGTATCAATCCATCGGAGGCCCATGTTGCCCCGCCGTTACTGCTCGAATATTGGGCCATAAAACTATTATTAAATCTGGCAACCAGTATTATTTTTGCCGCGCCGTCTGTTGCCCCGCTGACATAGGCCGCCGCACATTCGGTATGAAATAAAGCTGCGGAACTGGATATATTTACCTCGTTGCCCCATGTCGCCCCGTCGTCATCAGAGAATGATACCCATATTAAATAGTTTGTGCCGTCATTCCCATAGAACGTCTGCATTAGTTTGCCGCTTGGCAACTCTACCAAGGGGCCATATGGCGAAAATACGGTTTGAGACCGATCAGACATCGCCGTACCAATGTCGGTAAAGGTATCGCCGTCATTGGTTGACCTCATACACCGCATATCAAACCATGCGCCGCCGCCAACATCATAACGACCATAGAATAGTAAGATCGTACCTGTTGAGGCTATACCACCCGCCGCGTTTCTATCATCATAGCTGGCGCTGTCCACGATATCTGATTGCGTCCATGTCGCCCCATTCCATACGGCTTTACTAATCTTTCCGGCAGTTTCGACATCGTGTTGTGTGCCCCTTCTAAAAACCTCTATAACATCCCCGTCATCGGCAACAACCGCAAAGCATTGAATATCATAATCGCTGTCGTTTTGAATCCGTGTTGTTGCGTTTGCCCCATTATCGAACGGCACAGCCATCCCGTAATAGTCTGCTAAACACTGTACTATTTTCGTTGTATCCGCCGCACTTGGCGTTGCCTGATACAGAACAACAGCGGCCATATGTCCAGCTAATATCAACGCCCCATTTCCGGCTGCGCCTATATCCAGGCCATATGTTGGGTTTGCCGCGCTGTGTGGCGTATTGATTGAGTCACCAGACCCGGCTTGTAAAACATCCAATAGCCTTAAATTGCCGTCGTCACCGGCATTTCCATTGTCATAGGTTGGCGTTGATATTGTCCACCCGCCAGCGGGCAGCCAACTAAGCATATAAATGATCGGATTGCCTAAACTCCCCTTAGTTATTTGCAGTATGCCCCGGTTATTTCTAGTCTGTGACGATCTGTCATCGTGAAAATGAGCAGCACCAATAGAAGCTGACGAAGTGCCATTGGTGCCAAATAACCCGTAAACTCCATTGCTTTGATTTGCTATCCGGTGCAATACGAATCCATACCAGTCTGAACCATCGTGCAAAAACTTCCAGTTGGCAAGAGTGGCATTACCAAGAAACTCTGTACCGTCAAAGTGAATTACTCGTCTACCACCCGGAAGCAAGCCCGTCTCAACCGCTGGTCTATCGGCAGCCGTGGCCTGGATCACATCATATCCGTTACCGCTTTGATCTTCCCAGGTGTAAATATCTTCAGCATCATCGTCTGCTGGCGTTGATTTACCGGCATCTTGCCAGGTGCCAACATCCGACAAGAGTAGCAATTTTAGCGTTGCCACATCGTCAAAATCGAATACCGTATCATTGGCCGAAGTAGTGTAATCCGAATCTCCTCCCCCGTTATATGCCCGAACCTTGTAATAGTAGATTTCACCCCGCGCCAAGCCGGTATCCTCGTAGGTTACAACTCCCGCCGCCACCGTATCAATCTGGCTATATCCAAGTTCATCACCGTCTGACCGTTCGATTTTGAACCCGGCCTCGTTGTTGCTGTTATCAGTCCATGACAGATTGATGCGTTGGTATCCGCCGTCAGCGGTAGCAGTTAATGCTGATGGTGCGGTCGGTGGCGTACCCCCGCCCCCATCCTTGCCGGGACTCCATACGGGTGGAACAAGTAGGGATAATCCCTTTCTTCCTATATGCCAATCCAAATCAGATAATACAGCCATAATCTACCACGAATGAATAGGTCTTTTCTTGTAATGAGACAATCTCTCTAGTGATTGCTCCGGCCATGCATCTGGCTGCTCAACTACGCCAAGTTGCAATACTGAAATTCTATTAGTGAACGGAGACTTTGCTTTTGAATACATAAATGCCGCAACCTCCACTGCTGATTCTTCTATATCTGGCTCTGGTTGCCAAACATATACTTGAGTAGATGCCGCATGATCTGCTGCTGTTGTTCCGTTTATACCACGAATTAATTGAACAGCAGATGAATTTACAGTACTCTGAACATAACAGAATTCCTCATTGCTCCCAGATGTCAGCTTCCATATCTGGCCTTGAGAAAATCTTGGTGCTATTCCTTCTGAATTGTATGCCTGTGATGCAGATACACTAGCCATAGTTATTGTCGATCCCAGTGCATCAGTTAAAGATCCACCACTATCAAGCCATGCCTCATTATAGTTTTCGTGATATCCAAGAATGGCATCGACATGAACAGCCTGCTGTGGCGTGCCACTGTATGAAAACGTGCTACCAGAATCATATTTCATTACAATTCTATCATATGGAGTTATATTCCACCTGTCGCCTGTCTTTAAAAAATACGCGCCAGAATCTATTTCTGTAGTCCCGTTTAAATCACTTAGCCCCTTGACATCAAGTAGATCGTAGTCACGCATATCCAGAAGCTGATCGTCCCTTGGTAGATCGAACTTCAATACATCAGTACCAGTCTTCCTTTGTGGGTAAAATTTTCTTTTGCAGTGCTGATCTATTCTTCTTGATGCGTTAATTAAAAACCTTTTTAATTCGGCGTCATCAGATATATCCTGTGACGCAAGAGAAATAAATGTTCTTAATTGCGACAATGTTCCATATTCATTCATTTACTATCCTGATTAAATTATGCCCCTTCTCCAAATAACAAATAGTGCGCTGGCATTTAATCCTGAAGCATCATTTATAAACTGCATCGCACTTGCATCAGATGCTTTTATTGGTGGAATGTCAACCATAGACGCAATTGTGGTTATTCTATATCCATTATTATTTGTTAATTGTCCCTCAAGACCAATGCGCAAGGGCTGCCCAGTAGCAGCAATCTGAAGATGAACAACTTCGTCTGCGTTTAACTGGCTAAGGCCACTATATGTGCCATAAAAATTATGCGCCGTATTTGCTGATGTTGCGCAAGATCCAGAAGTAATCCATTTGTAATGTACGTCGCCCTTCATATTTATTCCTTATTCTAACTAAAACCTATTCATACCTATTCTGGCATAATAAACTTCACCATGCCTAATCCACTGTTTCTTTCTTATCAATATACCTTCATCAATAACAATTGGTGCTGGTGTTTTACCAGAAAACAAACTGATGTTATACGGAACACCGGGAACACCGGATGTAGATAGAGTTGTTATCTGCCCAGCAGAGAATCCACCAATTGCCTCTATATCAAATAAACCAAACCCAGCGACATCTGCTGCGGCCAGTCTACTTGATTTCCGCCTATTATAGACAACAATGCCTATACCTATAGCAAATAATATTACAACTGCTATTATTATTGCAATTGGTGTCAACATAATCTTATAGTATTATAAACGTATTGTTGTTTGCTGGAGCTTCGGTAACAGCAGTAAATGTTAACAATGCCGATGTCCCATCAAAGCCCGTGTAATCAGTAATATCAGTTGCTTGATTCTTTAAGTTTCCAGATGTCCATAAAATTATTCTACCGTTGTAGTGATCGTCAGTTGTTTCTGCCAGATTGTTTGACATCTGTGAAGTAGATAGTTGGTGTGCAGTTGCCGTACCAGGAACCATTGTTAGCGTGCTCAGTCTCAGTCTGCCAGCAGCAGATGTGGAACCATTTATTGCTTCTACGGTTGCTGGCATTAACCCCGCTGATAGAGATGGCAGTAGTGCCGATGTAGCATATTCTGCTGATAGGATTGTTCTGGCATTCATCTCAGCGTTTGTAGGTGCATCATATACACCCAATGCCCCGCTTGCTTCTGCTCTGATATTTGCTAGTGATATGATATCTGGTACGCGGCTATCACTTAATGCACTGGCGTTATTAGCTATATTGTCTATTTGGCTTGCAGTTGCCGTAGTTAGCATAACTCGGTCTGTTCCGAATAAGAATATATCAGATGCGGCCAATGTTCTAGCCTCGAATTCGGCGTTGGTTGGTGGATCATATGTACTTAATGCTGCGCTTGCTTCGTCACGAATTTGTGTTACATCGTATCTAGCGCCATCAGTTATTTTGATTGCCCCGCCAGCCTGATCCGTAATCGTAAAATTACCGCGTATAGAAACTGATCCACCAAGACATGTTGACGCTGCTACAAGTTGTCCCCATCCTTCTAATGACATCCTATCATTAGCAGACGCACCCATGTTTCGCACCTCTATGCCACCAGAATAATGGCGCATATTCAGGTTTGTATCAGCAACGGTTGCGCCAAAGTCAATACCTGGTGTTGCGTTTCCAGCTACACCAGAGAAGCATTGATCAAAGGAATACGTTGCCGCAGATGTCAGTATAATGTCACCAGCAATGGCGCAGTTAAAGAAGTCGCCAGCAGCAATGGTCATGCTATTTAATTCGCACTCATGGAAATCAAACCCAGTGCCAGTAGCAGTACCGGATACACTAGCACCGTTGAAATGGGCATTGGTTATTGTCTGCCCATTCAAATCCAATGTCCAGTTGTCTCCGTAGAACACGTAGTTACTTGAGTCACCAGATAAAGTTATCGTAGATCCATTAGCCACATGGAACTTCTTTATGTTAAGTTGGCCGCTAAGTGTCAGTGCCGCTGCCAGTGTTGACACCGGATTATCCGCTGTTCCATCTACATAGCTCTCTGTGTTTTCGTTGCTTAAAGTTGTATCAATCCAGATTGCGCCATCGACATAACCTACTGAGCGTCTAACAATCGCATAACTGACATATATATAATCAATGCCTAAAGTGGCAGTAGTCAATCCAGAGGCGGCATAATACCTGATGCGAACTTTACCTAAATTCGCCCCCGTACCAACATGCGCAGCTAATAAAGAATATGTCCCAATACCTATCGTTGCAGATACTCCCCCTGCCAGAGTTCCTATTTGGTTCCATGCCGTATCGCCCCAATTATATGCCCATACAGTCAGAGTATCATTTATGCCAGTCAGGAATCTATGTGCGGTAACTGATGTTGGTATGCCGTCACCACCAATGGTGAATTCATAATACAACTCCATGGCACCACCAGTATCCGTGTGCTGGTGTGTAACGGCATCAAGCGCCTGTGCTGAAGCTATCGTACCTGATGATTGTGTGCCAGTTGTTAGCGTATAGCTTGCTGGTATTGCATTAACAGCAGCGCCAGTTACAGCTATATTTTCAACCTGACTTTGTTTCGCCGGGAATGTATCACCAGTTAATCCAGTTGTGTCATATTGCAATTCAAGGTTATCAGCAGCAACTGCGTCACCAGATATTTTAGCTATGTCAACTGGGGCATCTAATTGAATATATGTGCCAACACCAGTAAATCCAGTTGCAGACCCGCCAACTAATACACCTTGGGCACCAGATCCAACGGCTGCGTCTGGTACATCCACTCTATAATAGCCATCTTGGATATGTATAAATCCGCCATCGGCATGGGCCGAATCTACCGTAGCGAGATTAATAGCTGACAAGAGTGTTTTTGGTGATCCATCCCGCCTATACCACATATCCAACCCTGGTGTCACAGATGTCAACTGCGATGCTGGTGTACCAGAGGCAGATAAAAGATATCTCACTATTGTACTTACATTTGATGTTCCGGCCTTTATTAACATTTTGTACTATCCATTATTTTATATTTTAATTATAGCGTATTACCTATTAATTGTCCATAGTGCTCTAAATGTAGCATAGCAGATGGCTGGTCTATTGGAACAGAGGTACTACTTGACGAAGACGAACTAGAACTACTTGAACTAGAACTACTTGAACTAGAACTACTTGAACTAGAACTGGATGAACTGGATGAGCTTGAACTAGAACTAGATGAACTAGAACTACTTGAACTAGAAGATGAGGATGATGAGCTACTAGAAGTGCTGGATGAACTAGATGAAGTTGAACTAGAGCTAGAGCTGGATGAACTAGAAGAACTCGAACTGCTGCTACTGGAAGATGATGATTCTGATGTACTTGAACTACTACTAGAGCTAGAGCTACTGGAGCTAGATGAAGAACTGCTACTGCTACTTGAAGATGAACTAGATGAACTGCTAGAGCTAGATGACGATGATGAGCTAGAACTACTACTGCTTGAAGAGCTACTAGAAGAGCTAGAACTACTACTTGACGAGCTACTGCTAGAACTTGATGACGAACTACTACTAGAGCTAGAGCTACTAGAACTCGATGAACTACTTGAGCTTGAAGAGCTAGACGACGAGCTAGAACTACTACTTGACGAGCTAGATGATGAGCTAGAACTACTGGAACTAGATGAACTACTGTTTGAAGAACTTGAGCTACTTGAAGAACTTGAACTTGATGAACTAGAGCTTGACGATGACGAACTGCTAGATGACTCCGATGTGCTACTGCTACTTGAGCTAGAACTAGAACTAGACGAACTTGAGCTAGATGACGAGCTACTTGAGGATGAACTACTACTGCTAGAACTAGATGAAGAGGATTCTGACGTACTACTAGAACTTGAACTACTAGAACTTGAACTACTAGAACTTGAACTAGACGAACTACTAGAACTTGAGCTTGAAGAACTCGATGAAGAACTACTAGAGCTTGACGAACTAGAGCTGCTAGATGAAGATGAAGAGGAAGAAGATGATGAAGAACTGCTACTACTGCTGGACGAACTGGATGATGACGAGCTACTAGACGAACTAGAACTACTGCTTGAGGAAGAGCTTGAACTACTGCTAGAAGATGAGCTACTCGATGAGCTTGAGCTACTGCTAGAAGATGATGAACTGCTACTTGAACTTGATGAAGATGACGAACTGCTAGATGACGATGAACTGCTACTTGAACTTGATGAAGATGACGAACTGCTAGATGACGAACTGCTAGATGACGAACTAGATGACCAACAAAATACAATGTCATCTATTTGAAATGGTGGAATAGATGAAGAAGAGCTGGATGAACTAGAGCTGCTAGATGATGAGCTAGAAGATGACGAACTTGATGATGAAGATGACGAGCTGCTGGACGAGCTACTACTGGAACTCGAAGATGACGAACTAGAACTACTAGACGACGATGAACTACTACTGCTGGACGAGCTGCTGGAAGATGACGAACTTGAAGAAGATGAACTAGAGCTACTCGAACTGGATGAGCTACTGCTGCTACTGGCCTCTTCCACAAACGATATACCAATCAAGCCCCAGTCGTCGGCTCTGGTTGTTCCAAAAGCAACATTTTGCGGCGTTGAGCTCCCGGCTAAATTGTACTCGCTGCCCCAGGTCTGGTTGCCCGCGTCATGGGTATGCAACAGCGTAAAGTTGGTCCCGCCCGTTGGAACATCCCTGTCACCTGAACCAAGTCCGGCAACTATCAGATTTCCCGTCGCGCTAACCGTCAAGCTCATAGACGGATTTTGTGTCGTACCCGTCGCGCTGTTGTCATTATCAAACGCCGCGCCGCCAGCCGAGGGGATGAATGACATAGCCGAGAAGCCAACACCTATCACCCCGGTATTGGGTACACTAACCGTGTAACTGCTTCCGGTATCTGGATTGATTAAGTACCAAACTTCAACCCCGCACTCTGTATGAACGACAAATCCTTGACCGCTATCGGTCATAGGGTCGCCGTTATACGTCGGCGTTCCGCCAGTTCTAGCCGTATTGCCGTTAACGAAAACGACCAAGACTAGTAGTCTCGATCCAGCAGCACAGGTCAAATTAGCCGTTATCGGATCACCGACACCGTAAGCACCCTGAACCGAACTATCCAACGTCCAAGTCATGCGCTTTTAATCTCCCTGACCTGAACATATTGCCAGCTTCTTGTTATTGGGACAGTGTAATTTTCCCAGTTTGGCGGCTCACCATCATCCTGATTAAATGATGCTGTATCACCCCGAATTTGAAGTGTGGCCGTACCTTGGCCTGTTCCATAAAAATTCTCTGTTATGGTGTAGATACGTGGAAGAGAATTACCGTAATTATAAACCTCACTTCTGCCTTCTTCAGAAACTACTAATTGCAATTTACCCCAATCAGCATCGCCAATAATCGTTGGCGATCCAGCGGCACCGTCGCTCCAGGTAGCCCAAGATATTGGATCTTCTCCCTCTGTTGGGTTTTCTTCACCAAAGACAAGACAATCATCTGGTGGCAAAGTCGTGGCAGGGGTTGACGTGCTTGATGACGAACTAGATGAACTAGAGCTAGATGAACTAGACGATGACGAACTTGACGAGCTACTGGACGAGCTAGACGAGCTACTACTTGAATGGCTTGACGAACTGCTAGAGCTTGAACTGCTACTACTTGAGCTACTACTAGATGAAGAAGATGAACTAGAACTTGAAGATTCAGAAGTGCTTGACGAACTACTGCTTGAACTAGATGATGAGCTAGAGCTAGAGCTACTACTACTAGAACTTGAGCTAGAAGAACTTGAAGATGACGATGAGCTACTACTAGAACTGGAAGAGCTACTACTTGAACTGCTGGATGACGAACTACTACTACTCGATGACGAACTGCTGCTGCTCGAACTGGACGATGAGGAGCTACTCGATGACGAACTGCTGCTGCTCGAACTGGACGATGAGGAGCTACTCGATGAGCTTGAACTGCTGCTGCTCGAACTGGATGATGAGGAGGATGAAGAACTTGAAGCCGCATCTTCTTCAAACGCTACAATACCAGACCAATAAGTGGCGCTACTCGAAATAGTGCCGTCAAAATCATTTGTCTCGGTAGCACTAACAATTCGCTCACCCCAACTTCCACAAGGGTAACTAGATTGAGTCTCTTCTTCGCCCAATTCTGTCCAGGTGGGCGTGTTTTGCGTCAGCGTATAATTGCCAGAATCTTGAGCAAACGCGCCAAACTGATAACAATCGGCAAAATCCGTTGTTATGTTGCCGCTAGACCATGAAGTACCTGAAGTTGTGTTCTCATTGTTCTGATTGACAGGACTTGCGGTTTTTGCACCGGAAACTTCTACAATCTGACCAGATGCCCATTGTGCGCCAGCAGCACCCGCCAACGTGATCGTGACAACGCAAGTCCCACTAGTCGAGTTTGGGAAGTAGGCTGTGCCTGCCCGGTCATTTGTTTGATAACCGTTATCATATATTTCAGTCCAGGCACCATTCAAACTGTCTGAAATAGATACGCCGGTAAAACTATCGTCATAGATAGACCAGCCGATCATGAGCAAGCTACCGGCAGCTACGTCACTAGAGTATGTGAACTCAAAAGTGCCGTCAGCTGCACTAAGCGATTGTTGCCTGGTCTGAACTCTTGTAAGTGCCATTAGAATGTATTCGCCGTTACGCCAAAGGTTTTAGGATCGTCATTCAGAGAAATGAAAGAAATAACCGACCGGGCGTGAGAGCCTTTCAAAATCGCTTCAACAGAACTTTTTACTTTTCCCACCGACTTTGGTGGGATATTTCCATCTAGTCCACGCCAAGTTGTAGATATGTACGGTCTCCAAGCAGTAGCGGCATTAGGCCGCCACTGGATAGCGAATTCGAATTCAGTCGTAGATGGCTCGTTAACGAGATCGAAGTCAAGAGTAAACTCGATATTTGTATCAACTAGGTTTGCCGGGATGGTTACTCGTCCAGAAGCGTGTTCTGTATTTGCTGCCCTCTCTTCTATATCCATAACAGTGAATGTAGCCATTTCATTTTCCCCTGGAAATGCTATTAAGAATAATATCCTTTTGCTTCCCTAAACCATCAGGAGGCCAGTAACCAGAAAGATTGGCCCGTGTTGCATTAAGATGTTCGTTCTTGATTTCATGATACGCCGCATCTGGCAAAGGTAGATTCAATTCTGCAATTAGCTTCATAAAACCAGTTTCAGATACTATTTCACCAGTTGATGTCTCAACAACCTGTCCACCTGCTGCTGCTATCATTGGTGCATATTTTTCGTTCCTGGCTTCTTTCTCCATTGTCAACCAAAGACAGCAAGTATAATCCGTCCAATGCGCCCACTCCCTTGCTCTAAGGACATTTGATTCATGATCTGGTCGCATATGCCAGCCAAGATGTGTTCTACCTGGGATAACGGTTTTTCTCCAAAAAGAAATGGCAACATCCTCCGTCGCTCTCTTTAACCAAATAACATCAAATGGAATACCTAGATGAAGCAAAGGTTCTACCCATCCCTGATTAAATAAATTACTTGTCTCTATGTATACATCGCCCTGCCAAGTAATTCTTTCGATTTCAGGTATCTTTTCCTCTTCTATCCATTTACATTTCTCATCAAATGGTAGTGTTTGATAGGTATGAAAATTTGGTGGCGGTTCATGTCTTGCCTCTATACCTGGAATAGAGTTGAGAACATGCGATAGATACATCGTCCCACTACGTCCAGTAGTCAAGCAAAATATGATTCTAGTCATCTACTACCTCAAAGAATCTTGTCCAGCATCCTAGCTCTTCAATGTGTTCGATCTCGTATTCTTTTAAAGGCAGCTCCTCTAAGTTTTTCGGGAATATTTCGTGTTCCCAATCGTGAACAGCAAGGTAATCACCCGGCTTTAAACTTGGAACATAGAGATTTACTTCCGTTATCTTGTGGCCGTTATCACAGAACAATAACGTTTTTCCGGGAAGTGAAACCAGGTTGCGAATCTCTTCTATAACTTGATCGTCTTTAATGAGATTGCCTTGATGACAACAATCACTAAAACCAAACTCCTTTCCCCAATGTGTGTTCTCTACATGAATGGGAGCAATGTCCCAGGTATCAAATGTAGCTTTGCGCCTGATAGCATGTAGGAATAGATAGAATGAGAACCCACCCTGTCCTGCCCCTAATTCAACAATGCGTTTTAGCGGCCCACATCTGAGAAAGAACTTTTCCCAGGCCAGAAACTCGATGAAAAACTGCTTAACATGAACGCCAAGAAACCAATTGTGCATGTAAGAACGTAATGGATCATACTGATTCATACTCTAACACCCTTACCGGCTCACCTCTTGGTTCTGTATCAACTAAGAAGTCGCCAGTCCATAAGTTACTATTTTCTCCATTCTTGTGAATAATCTCGCCATCTGTAGCTATGACAACATTGCCCCAATGCCAACGATAACGATGGGTCTGTATCCAGTCTAGCGTTTTGTCTGATAGACTGTAACCCGATCCAGTCGTCATAACTATGATTTCATATGGCTCTTTCTTATGTCCGTCATGGATATCTTTAATCTTTTGTGCCAACTCTGGATATTCAAGACCCTCTAAAATATATGATTTTTCTATTTCTCCCGGCCATTGAAACATCAGTGGACGATGGTAGCCGGGATAATCTTGAAACAATTTACAATTACGCTGCTCGTAAACGCTGCCGTACTGGTTTGGCCAAATGCCCGTTTCTTTATACAATCTGGCAAAACTTCCACTGGCACGACGATAAAGTTGATAACCGGCTTTTATAGTCCAGTCATGATGTAAGATGCCAGCATCATTCCACCGATAAGACATTTCATTATCGTCTGCGCCCCACCCTGGTTTTGCAAACGGGCCAACCTCACTATGCCGTAAACCATCCCACGCCCTTGACCTTGTTAAACAATAGGCAGTTCCAGAAAGGCAACGTTGAACAAAGGTACAATCATCCGGGATGTTTTCAATGGTGAGACTGGCATTACTTTCATCCGTTGTAAAACAACTGGCTACCTCTGGTGAAATGACATCGACATCTGGATGCCTAATTAAATAGTCTCGCATAGCGGCAACACCCCCCAACGGTGGTAGAATGCCTCCGTCAAGCATCATGACATATTCGCTAACATATTCACCCGACATCCATAAATCTAGTCCGGCATTGCGCCCTGGCCCAGCACCAAGGTTTTCTCTGTGAACAACTTCAATACCCTGAACGGTGTCCAGCCATTCACTCGATCCATCCTGGCAACCATTATCAACGACAATAATCCTGCCAACTTCTAACATAAGTGCAGGTATCTGGCGTTTGAGTAATGGTAAATTGTCTAAGGTAGTAACGATAGCCGTCACATCTTTATCGCCTGTTGGCCGCAAATGTTCATGGCCAGCCTTTTTAATCAAAGGTTCCATATATTCGTTAAATACCCTACTTGGCCATCTATCTCGTAATTGCTGGCGCTTGAGCTTCAATGAAGATTGGCCATTAAGGACTGGCAGCACAGTATTTCTTGCCTCATCATCCCAGAACCTTTGCGGATCTTCGACCCGGACAATTTCACCATCTGCTTGTGTAATATGTCGATAATATTTTGTATCTTCAAATATTGATCCGAAAGGTAACGTAAGAGCTGAACCATATAGATGATGTATTGGCGGAAAATCAGCATTGATGATACATAAGGCACCGGCTAACGCGGCTTCCATAACAACCAGACTTGAAGTTTCAGCGTTGCTTGCCTGAACAAATAGATTGCTCATTTCAAGGAGAGCTTTGACGGTTTCTCTTGGCGTAGAATAATGGCACTGGTTGTATTCATCACCCAGGAAAGCAAACTCTCGCTTGGTTAGCCCTTCTTCTGTCGCTATTTTTTGGCACTTTTCTTTGTAACGAACGAACCTTTCTCCAGTTGCATAAGCATCAGCGATCAATAAACAGACGGACGCCCCGGCCCTCTTTAAACCGGCAAATAAACGAATGACTTTATCAACCTGCTTTTGCTCATCTAATCTTGTCGGCAATAACATGGCTACGTCTACATTGTAGAAGTCATAGTCATCGGCAATCCGTATGGCAAGCTCTCCCCATCCAAGATATTCATAATCCAATGGATGCGGGACGTAGTGAACGTGTTCGAGATCGGTGCTGTTGATTTCCGCTACATGCGGCAAGTCCCCTTTGTTTGGATAGCAGAAATGTGAATTCGGGATTGGTTCAATTGGACTGTGGCCGCCTCTTGAATGTTGCCAGTGTAGCCAGGTGATATCACTTCGTTCACCTACGAATTTTCTAAGAGCCTCAGCCCATTCTTTGTGCTGGCTTAGAAATACGATATCGTGACAAAGAACTACAGATACATCATTGAATTGATCTAACATGCCTTTATAGATTTTGTCAGCGTTTGCATTATTTGGCGCTATTCGACGCACTTCTACACCAGGCCACTCTTTTAGTTCCGTAGCTGCGTACAGGACAGGTAAATAGCCACCTTGTTTTAAAGAATCTATCTGGACTCGAACGACATTAACCAGGCTATACGCCTGGTCTGCCCCTGTAAATGATGTTAAAACACCTACCCTCATTTTTTCTCCCTCATAGTTAATTAAGATTATTCAATTGAGTCATGTATCCATGCATCGGATGCTGAATAGATCATCTCTTTTCATAGTCATAGATACTTTTGAAAAT
>Ga0114919_10002745_pt1 | contig 14215 bp, 17 predicted proteins | sample BlataG_FD_88682 | JGI IMG/M metagenome (GOLD analysis project Ga0114919, IMG submission 88682) | Deep subsurface microbial communities from Black Sea to uncover new lineages of life (NeLLi) - Black_00105 metaG | ecosystem: Environmental > Aquatic > Marine > Oceanic > Sediment | place: Atlantic... | reverse complement strand
GGCCGGGTATGAACAGATCGCCGCGATCTTCCTCGAGACTGCAGACAACGAAAAAGAGCATGCTAAGCGATACTTCCAATTCCTTCAGGGGGGAGACTCGGAAATCACTGCAACCTACCCAGCCGGTGTCATAGGTGATACCGCAGCAAATCTGGAAGCGGCAGCAGTCGGGGAAAACCTGGAATGGACCAAACTATACAAAGAAGCCGGGGAAGTGGCTCGCCAGGAGGGTTTTAAGGAGATAGCTAATGTATTTTGGGAAATCGCTGAAGTAGAAGAACAGCATGAGCTTCGCTATAGAAAGCTGCTCAAGAATGTGAAAGAGAACAAGGTATTTAAGAAAGATGCAGTTGTCAAATGGAAGTGTCGCAACTGCGGCTATGTCCACGAAGGGATGGAAGCCCCCAAGCGGTGCCCCGCCTGTGACCATCCACAGAGCTATTACGAGCTAATGGCGGAAAACTATTGATAGAGCCTTGCCAAGCTTAATTTTCAGCCTACATTTCCTAAAATTTAAAAATCTGATGCGAGGTGAGAGGAATGACAGTAACTCTTAGGGACGAGATCGTAACATACATGGAGAAATGCCGTGCATGTACCATTGCTACCGCCAATACTGATGGTCAACCTAGCGCCTCTACCGTTTTCTTCAAAAATGGCGGGGTAGATATATATTTCAACACAACAAGAGATGCTGAAAAGGTGAAGAATATCCTTGCAAATCCCCGCGTGGCAATAGTGATGCAGGAAAGCGGAGAAATTCCTAAAGAGGATAAAGTCATCAAAGGAATTCAGTACATTGGAAAGGCCAGGATATTGGCTGATAAGGACACGGCTGAAGTGCCAAAGGCTGTGATGGCAAGACACAATGCCTTCAACAGTGTCAAGACGGGAAACTCGGTAATAGTCATGGTAACCCCTATTAAGATATACCTAATTGACTACTCTCGTGGTTTTCGTCATCGAGACCGTCTCGAGTTTTAATCGAGACCAGACGGTCTATCTGTGTAGGGAATGGTAAGGCATAAAAGGTTTAAGGAGCGAAATGGACACCAAGGTTTTACACCAGATAAGCTATGGAATGTACATCGTTGGCTCCAGAAAGGGAGACAGCATCAACGGTCAGACCTGTAACACCGTAATACAGGTATCCTCAGAGCCGCCGATTATATCGGCATGCATCAATAAGGGAAACCTCACCCACGATTTCATCGATGATAGTGGGGTATTCGCCGTTTCAATTCTGTCGCAGGACACACCGCTGGGCCTGATCGGGCGCTTTGGCTTCAAATCAGGCAGAGAGGTGGACAAGTTTGAGGGCATAGATTATAAACTGGGCGAGACCAAAGCTCCCATCGTCCTGGATAATACCCTGGCCTACCTCGAAGCCAAGGTGATTAACCGTGTGGATGTAGGAACGCACACTATTTTTATCGGTGAGCTTGTGGCCGCAGAAGTTATCCAGGAAGGCGAGCCGATGACGTATGCCTATTACCATCAGGTGAAGCGAGGCACCACCCCTAAAACGGCCCCCTCCTATCACAAGGATTAAGCAAAGAAAGGAGATAGGTATGGCAGCAGCGAAGTATGAGTGTAGCGTTTGTGGCTACGTTTATGACCCAGAGAGAGGCGATCCCGAGGGCGGCATCGCGCCGGGGACGCCTTTCGAGGAGCTGCCTGAGGATTGGCAATGTCCCGTCTGCGGGGCCAGTAAGGACGAGTTTGAAAAACTCGAAGATTGATTTATTTCCATGAAGGGAGGTGAATGAAGATGGCGGAACAGATATGTCCAGCATGCGGCTGTAACATTGCTGGCTCTGGCCATGAGAGCGAGGGCGTTGTGTATTGCTGCGAGCCCTGCGCCGGCAGCAGCCACTGCGAGTGCGGTTGCTGCACCATTGCCGAGGAACACGAAGAAAAGGAATAGGGCAGCAATGAGCACCCAGTATCCAATGAAACTGCTCCAGAGCGGCAGGAAATTCGAAAGGGAGGTAGGAAATGGAAGAGCTACAAGAGGAAATTCGACCACCTCGAATCGGTGATCCGGCACCGGCCTTTGAGGCGGTAACTACACAGGGCACGATTAAGCTTGAGGATTACAAGGGCAGCTGGCTGATCCTCTTTTCCCACCCTGCGGATTTCACCCCGGTATGCACCACGGAGTTCATGGCGTTTGCGGAGATTTATGAAGAACTGCAAAAGCGCGGGGTGGAGTTGTTAGGCCTGAGCGTTGACAGCGTGAGCTCCCACATTGCCTGGGTGCGCAACGTAGAAGAGAAAATGGGGGTAAAGATTCCCTTCCCCATCATTGCCGATCTCAACAAGGAGGTTTCCCTCAGCTACGGTATGCTCCACGAGGGCGAGAGTAAGACCGCGACGGTGAGATGTGTGTTCGTCATCGATCCCAATCAGGTGGTGAGAGCGATAATATACTACCCACTTACCACCGGGAGGAACATGGCGGAGATCTTGAGGCTGATAGATGCACTACAGACAACCGATCAGCATGGGGTAGCCACACCGGCCAACTGGAAGCCGGGTGACATGGTTGTCGTGCCTCCGCCAAACACTCAGGAGATGGCCGAGGAAAGGCTCAAGCAGGGCTATGAGTGTAAAGACTGGTATTTCTGTATGAAGAAGCTCTAATCAAGAGAGGTGATATCATGGCATGCATTAGCCCTGATGGCAAGCCCACTGAATCTGGAACCAAACTACTCCGTTCGCTGAAGTCAGGACTGAGATCACCGGAGGAGGTTGCCAAATATACCGGCCTCCCGCTTTTCAGGGTTAGAAGTGGGCTGCGCGAGCTGGCGGGGGCAGAATTGGTAACCCAGAAGGGTGAGGGCTACGAGCTATCGCCCAAGGGGGATGAGATTATAGGCTCACTGCCTTAGACCTGGTATACGTGGTGAGCCCGTGCCTAACAGTGGCGGGTTAACCTTAGAAATAGACCTAAAAGGAGGTAGATAGCGCCTTGTGGAAATGCACCAACTGTCACCATTTAGAACTTGCAACCGATAAGCCTGAGCATTGCCCTCTCTGTGGCGCGGAGGCGGAAAAGCTGGTACCCCATGAGATCCCTGGAATAAAAGGGATGAAGACCCTGAAAAACCTCAAGGAGGGCTTCGTCGCTGAGTCCCAGGCCCATCAGAGGAACCTTGCCTTCGCCCTGAAGGCCGAGGAGGAGAGCTATCGCCAAGTGGCAAGACTGTTCCGTGCCGTCGCTGAGGCCGAGGGTGTCCATGCCTTCAATCACCTCCGCCTCCTCGGCGGCGTGTCCGATACTCAGGAGAACCTGGAGACCGCCTTCGAAAGGGAAAACCTGGCCAGCAGCACCTATCCACAGTTCATTAAGGAGGCGAACCAGGAAGCTAATGCACATGTGGCGAGGATCTTCAGCTACTCCCGCGACGTGGAGCGAGGACACGCCAAGCTCTATGAAAAGGCACTGGAGCATATGCTGGCCGATGTGGATACCGAATATTATGTGTGCGGCGTCTGCGGCTATGTCTCAGATGGTGTCCTCCCTGATCATTGCCCCATCTGCGGTGCCCCCGCAGAGAGGTTCAGGAAGGTTGTCTAATCATATAGGTTCTGGGAAATGGACGTCGGGACAGTATAGTGGCAGATATCACCCAGCAAAAGGGCATAGATTTCGAACTCACCTGTAAGGGAGCGGAGATACAAAAACAATAAGTGGAGGTACTGACATGCTAAGCAAGAAAATGGAAGCGGCGCTGAATGAGCAGCTAAACAAGGAGATCTATTCGGCATACCTATATATGTCCATGTCGGCCTACAGCACACATATCGGGCTGAAGGGGTTTGCCAACTGGTTCATGGTTCAGTATCAGGAAGAGATGATGCATGCCATGAAATTCTATGACTATATCAATGACCAGGGTAGCCAGGTAAAGCTCATGGCCATCGATGCGCCGCCGACAGAGTTCACGTCTCCCCTGGACATGTTTGAGAAAACGCTGAAGCACGAGCAGTTCGTCACTAAGCGCATCAATGACCTCGTAGACCTGGCGATCAAGGAGAAGGATCACGCGACGAACATCTTTCTGCAATGGTTTGTCACCGAACAGATCGAAGAGGAAGCAAACGACAACGATGTCATCGCCAAGCTGAAGCTGGTAGGCAAAAAGGGCGATGCACTGCTCATGCTGGATAAGGAGCTGGCTGCGCGGGTCTTTACGCCTCCTGCAGCGTCTCAGGAGGCTTAGATGATTTCACCGAAAGTATCCAGAGCATAGAAACCATCATTAGCAAAACAAGGAGGACGGCATGAAAGACAGTAAGAAAGACAAACACCTTACAACGAATCAAGGGGTTCCAGTTAGCGACAACCAGAATTCACTGACAGTGGGTGAGCGTGGACCTGTTTTACTGCAAGACGTGCATCTTATTGAGAAGCTGGCGCACTTTGACCGCGAGAGAATCCCGGAGCGTGTAGTTCACGCCAATGGCGCCGGAGCCCACGGCTACTTTCAGGTGCATGAGAGCACGGAGAAGCATACCTGTGCTAACTTCCTCCAGGATCCGACGAAGCAGACGCCTGTCTTCGTCCGTTTCTCGACGGTGGTTGGTGCGCGAGGGTCAGCAGATACAGCCCGTGACCCCAGGGGTTTTGCCGTCAAGTTCTACACTGAAGAAGGGAACTACGATTTAGTCGGGAATAACCTTCCGGTGTTTTTTATCCGAGACGCCATCAAGTTTCCAGATATGGTCCATGCTTTCAAGCCTGCTCCTGATACAAATATCCCCACCAGCTCTAGCGCAAACAGTCGATTTTGGGACTTTATCTCTTTGACACCCGAATCGACCCACATGATCACCTGGCTTTTCTCCGATCGGGGCACGGTCAAGAGCTACCGGACTATGGAAGGATTTGGTGTCAATACCTATAAGTGGGTGAATGCGAAAGGCAAGGAGGTCTACGTAAAGTATCACTGGAAGCCAGGGGCGGGGGTTCACTCGATCGACCGCCATGAATCGACTCGCTTAGCCGGCGAGGATCCTGACATCGCCACTCGCGACCTCTACGACACCATCGCCTCCGGTAAAACTGTGGAGTATGAGTTGAACGTTCAGATCATGGATGTCGCTGACGAATTGAAACAGGGCTTCGACCCGCTAGACGCCACGAAGACGTGGCCCGAGGACCAATTTCCGCTGATGCCGGTGGGCAAGATGGTGCTTAATCGCAATCCGGAAAACTACTTTGCCGAAGTTGAGCAGGCCGCTTTCTGTCCAGCCTCTATTGTGCCAGGAATCGAGCTCTCCGCCGACAAACTTTTACAAGGCAGGGTCTTCTCCTACGCGGATACTCAGCGGCATCGGCTAGGCCCCAATTACCTACAACTCCCCATCAATCGGCCTCGGGTACCGGTCAACAATAACCAGCGCGACGGAGCCATGCAGTATGCGCCCTATGGTGACGGAACGGTTAATTACGAGCCCAATACTCTAGCGGGAGGAATGCCTGGCGAGGCTCCTGCCTACCCGACTAGCCAGTATAGTATCGAAGGGAATGTAACGCGCCGAAAGATCAGCCTGACCAATGACTTCGAGCAGGCAGGCGAACGCTACCGTTCACTCAGCAAAGTGGATCAAGACCACCTGGTTGATAATATCGTTGATCCTCTGGGTAAGGCGGACAAGCCGATTCAAAAACGCATGGTTGATAACCTTGTCAAGGCTGACCCTGAGTTTGGCAAGCGTGTGACCGAGGGACTGAAACTCTAGCTTGCGATCACGGACGGAACCGCAACCGCGCTAACGGGGACTTGGCGGCATTGTTAATTGCATCAGGAGGTAATATGGCGGAGAAATATGAGTGCAGCGTTTGTTGCTACGTCTATGACACATTAGAGAGGCGATCCCCAGAGCGACATCGCGCCGGGGACACCATTCGAGGAACTGCCCGAAGATTGGCAATGTCCCGTCTGCGGGGCAAGTAAGGATGATTTTGAAAAGGAAGGTTTAAAATGGCTGCAAGAGAAATAAAAAGTAATATTTACTCAGTAGGTGCGATAGACTGGGATAGAAGGCTATTTGACGCCCTTATACCACTTCCCGATGGCACAAGCTATAACTCATATCTAATTAAGGGCAGTGAAAAGACCGCTCTTATTGATACAGTAGATCCCACTATGGAGGACATACTGATAAACCACCTGAACCAGCTTGGGGTGGAGAACATAGATTATGTTGTTGCCCATCACGCGGAGCAGGACCATTCTGGTGCTCTCCCCAAAGTCCTGGAGAAATACCCTCAGGCAAAGGTCATTGCTACGCCCAAATGCAAAGGGATGCTCATTGACCTGCTCACGATTCCAGAGGAGAGGTTTATAACAGTCGACGATAAAGAGACCATTTCGCTAGGAGATAGAGCACTGGAGTTTATCCATGCCCCATGGGTACACTGGCCCGAGACCATGCTCACATACCTAAGGGAAGAGGGGTTGCTCTTCTCCTGTGATCTTTTTGGCTCTCACCTAGCTACTAACGACTTATATGTAACCGATGAAGGGCAGGTCTACGAAGCAGCAAAGAGGTATTATGCCGAAATCATGATGCCCTTTCGCACCAGCATTGAGAAACACCTGGTGAAAATAAAAGATTATCAAATTGATATGATTGCCCCTAGCCACGGACCAATATACGATAATCCTAGCTTCATTCTGGATGCTTATCGAAGTTGGGTCTTCGATAAGCCCAAAAACATTGTGGTTTTGCCTTACATATCTATGCATGGCAGCACTCATGAAATGGTAGGATACCTTGTCGAAGCTTTAACCCAAAGAGGCGTGACGGTGAAGCAATTCGATTTGACGGCAACAGACATCGGTAAACTGGCAATAGCTTTGGTGGATGCGGCGACCATTATTATCGGGACGCCCACCGTTCTAGCTGGTCCGCATCCGCATGTTATCTATGCCGCTTTTCTGGCGAACGCCCTGAGACCCAAACTGAAATTCATCTCTATTATTGGCTCCTACGGCTGGGGAGGCAGGGCTGTGGAACAACTGGCAGGCGTGATCCCTAACTTAAAAGTGGAGTTATTAGACCCTGTGCTAAGCAAAGGATTCCCAAAAGAGGCAGAATTCGGGGCTCTGGACAAGCTAGCAGATAGTATTGCCCAAAAGCATAGAGAGCATGGCTTTGCCTGATGATGCTTTATAAGGGTAGTGGGAATAAAAGAAAGTTCACCAGAATCTAAGAGGGGTGGGAGGTAGAGGATCATGAGGGTGAATCAATTTAGAGGGCCAGAGAAATAAGAGACGAGATTAGAGCAAGGGTAACGAGGTTACTGGAAAATATAGATAGATAAAAACACATAAAAGGGAATATTCAGCAGAACCACTGGCGTTTGGGAGGTAATGGTAGACCGTGGTAAAAGACCCGATATGCGGGATGGAGGTAGATGAGAAAACTGGGCTCCGGCTAGAGCACGAGGGCGAGACTTACTACTTCTGTAGCCCGGGCTGCCGAGATGAGTTTCTCTCCCAAAAGGGCTTGCTTGAGCCTACATCTGACGAAATAAAGCCTTCCCAGGGTCAAGAAGTGCTCGAACATCGTTCAGAGAAGGCCACACTTAATATTAAAGGGATGCACTGTGCCTCCTGCGCCGTTGCTATAGAGGACTCTCTGAAAAAAGTAGCAGGAGTCTCCAACGCAGCGGTGAACTTTGCCACGGAGAAAGCATATGTGGAATACGCCAGCGAGAAAGCAACTCCTCAAGATCTGGAGCAGGCGGTAGAGAAGGCGGGCTACGGCGTCCTTAAGGAAGAAGGGCAGACACTCAAGCTCAAGGTGATCGGCATGGATAATGCCCACTGCCTGGGTACTGTCGAGGCAGCGCTAAAAGGGGTCAAGGGTATAGTCTCCCGCCAGCTTTTCCTCAATGAGAGGGCGATAATAATCTTCGACCCAGCGTTGACCACCCGCGAAACTATTAAAAAAGCGATAAAGGACGCTGGCTACACACCGGTGGAAGAGACCACCGTTGACCGTGAGAAAGAGGCGCGGCAGCGTGAAATAAAGACCCTCAAGATAAAGCTCCTGGTGGCGGCAGTTTTCGCCCTCCCCCTGCTTTACTTTGCTATGGGCCACCATGTGGGGCTACCACTCCCCTCCATCAGCGATGGGAGCATGGCGCTGATTCAATTGCTGCTCGCCACCCCTATCGTGGCCGCTGGCTACCAGTTTTACACCGTGGGGCTCAGGTCGGTGGTGAAGAACCGCAGTGCCAGTATGGATACTCTCATCGCCCTGGGCACCGGCACCGCCTATCTTTGGAGCCTGTCCTCATCTATTTTAATCTGGGGCGGTAATCTAAATTATGGAAGGGATGACCTTTACTATGAAGTGGCTGGGCTGCTTATCGCGTTCATCCTGCTGGGCAGGCTACTGGAGGCATTGGCTAAGGGGAGAACCTCGGCTTCCATCCGCAAGCTGCTCGAACTACAGACCAAAACGGCGTTGGTGGTTAGAGATGAGCGGGAGCGGGAGGTCCCAGTGGAGGAAGTCATCGTGGGTGATACGGTCATCGTGAAGCCAGGGGGTAGCGTTCCGGTGGACGGTGTAATCCTGGATGGAAGTTCTTCAGTTGACCAATCGCTCTTAACCGGTGAGAGCATCCCGGTTGAGAAGAACATCGGAGACGAGGTTATCGGCAGCACGATGAACAAGAGCGGTTGGCTTAAGTTCAAAGCCACCAAAGTGGGCAGAGACACCGCGCTGGCCCAGATTGTAAGGCTGGTGGAGGAGGCTCAAGGCAGTAAGGCACCGGTGCAGCGACTTGCGGACAGAGTATCGGCCTATTTTGTCCCCGCTGTTTTAGCTATTGGGGTGGTTACCTTCCTCGCCTGGTATCTATCGGGGTCTGGCCTAGTCTTTGGCCTCACCGCCTTCATCGCCGTGGTCATTATTGCCTGTCCCTGTGCCCTGGGCCTAGCAACGCCCACCGCGGTAATCGTGGGGACCGGTAAGGGAGCCGAGAATGGCATCCTCATCAGGGACGCGGTCACTCTGGAACGGGCCTGCCAGGTGGATACAATCGTCTTCGATAAAACAGGCACCCTAACCCGAGGCAAGCCCCAGGTCACGGATATCATTCCGCTCTCCAACCCCTATTCCAGTGATGAGATACTTAAACTAGCTGCCGCGGCTGAGAAGCGCTCAGAGCATCATCTTAGCGAAGCCATTGTCAGCAAGGCTGAGGAAAGGGACATATCTATTCCAGAAGTAGAGGACTTCTCCGCCATACCAGGCAAAGGGGTGCAGGCAAGGTATAACGGTACATCAATTCTCGTAGCAAACAGGAAGCTATTTGCCGATAAAGGCATAGACATATCGGCTGCGGAGGATAGGATAAGACAACTGGAAGGTGAGGGGAAAACAGTAGTGCTGGTGGCAGTGGAGGGTAGGATTGCCGGTACAATTGCAGTTGCGGATACAGCTAAGGATTACGCCGCCGATACGGTAGCCGAGCTCAAGCGCCGTGGGAAGCAGGTCATCATGATCACCGGAGATAATCGTAGCAGTGCCGAGAGCATCGCCCACAACCTGGGGATCGATCGGGTGCTGGCCGAGGTGTTGCCGCAGGATAAAGCCGCCGAAATAAAGAGGCTCCAGGAGCAGGGTCACACCGTGGCTATGGTCGGCGATGGTATAAATGACGCCCCGGCTTTGGTTCAAGCAGATGTTGGTATTGCTATCGGTTCGGGGACCGATATCGCTATCGAGTCTGGAGGCATAGTGCTGGTGAAGGATGACCTTCGCGATGTCGTCCGTACCCTGGGACTGAGCTGCTATACTATGCGTAAGATAAAACAGAACCTCTTTTGGGCTTTTTCCTACAATTCTCTGGGTATTCCGATTGCCGCCGGCATACTATATCCCTTCACCGGCTTCCTGCTTAACCCCATAATCGCCGGGGCAGCGATGGCCTTCAGCTCAGTAAGCGTGGTCACTAATTCACTGAGTATGAGAAGATACCGTCTGCAAGAAAAGTTTAAGGAGGAGAAAGGCGTTGAACGAACAGGAGGCACTGAGCCTGGCTATCAAGAGAGAAAAGGAGGCTCACCGCTACTATAGCGATGCTGCTAACAAGACTACCAGTGAGAGCGGCAAGAAAATGTTCTCATGGCTGGCCTCGGAGGAGATGGGGCACATAAAGATACTGGAGAAGCAATGGGAGAAGGTTAAGGAAGAAGGGATGTGGCTTTCTGAAGAGGGGTACTGTTCATATGGAGACATATCGAATCCAATCGAATGCACAGAATTTCCGTCAGCCTCGGAGGCCAAAGGCGAGCTGAAGGAGGACGCCCCGGAACTGGAGATTCTAAAGGAAGCCATCGCCGCGGAGAGACAGGCGACTTCATTCTATGCCGCTCTTGCCAAGAACACCTCTGACCCCAGTGGTAAGGCCATGCTTGAGAAGCTCTCCAGGGTTGAGCAAGGGCACCTGGATTTGCTGGAAGAGGAACATGAGTGGCTAAGAAGATCGAAAGAATTTTTCACGGTACACCGCTTTACCTTACCCTCATCAGCGTGATCTCTCGGTGAGAGGAGCCCCAAATGAATATATGGACTGCTGCCCGGGGAAGCGATTATCCTCTAGGTCAACTTGAGGGCAAACCGCTTGGTGAGGACACTCTAGAAATAATGCTGGGGCCCAAAAATCGCGTGGGAGCGCGTTACTTCCAGTTAACCGTGCGAGACAGGTCCGGTAACGCAAGTCAGCCCCCGTTACTGGCGCTGTACAACTCCGGTCCCTATCCTAGCTATAACTGGATTGAGGTGATAAAGCTGACGACAAACATTGTCTTCCCGAAGCGAGAAGTAACCCTCTCGGAGACAGATTTACATAGCCTTTTTCGCTACCTCGCAGACTTAATTCCGCCCGGCGGACACATCATGGTAGAATATGAGAGTGCGGAATGGGCGGAGACCAGGCTCTCTATAGGGTGCGGCATCCCCGCTGTAGCGACACCTTTAGGCACCATGCTCTTTCGGGTAGGCTGCGGAGTGGCCTTCAAAGACTGGCATTTTGCCGAGGGAGGCAGCGAAGGCCCGAGAAAGTTACAGGGATATAAAGCGCTGCATGAAGATCATCGCCTTGCCCGGGCCGCTGAGATGGCAGCAGAACTTCGCTCCTTCCTCCGCAGGGAAACGAAGCCTAGCTGTCGCCAACTTTGGCAAGCAGCCCGGGACAGGGCAGTGCAGATACTAAACACCCTGTCCACAGATGATCCTTCCTTAGCCGTTGCGGGAAAGAAAAAGTAAGGTGGAAAGACGTGAAGATAGCAGATTTCAGCTTCGGGGAAACCATAGGGAGCGGAAAGGAGGAGATTACCCCGTGACTACCACAGCTCCTCGGTTAATCGATTATTATAGTATCCGGTGGAATGCCGACTGGTGCAAACGCTGTTACATCTGTGTGGAGGCCTGCCCCAGACAGGCGCTGGAGTTGAAGGACGATGCCATCATCGAGATAGAAGGCCTTTGTGACCGAACTGGCCTTTGCCAGAGGCTCTGTCCCGACCTTGCCATCGAGGTCATTGAACCCAGGTCCCGGGAGAGACAGTTATGAGGCATTTAGTTCAGGGCAATGAAGCACTCTTCCTCGGCGCCCTCAAAGCGGGGGCGAACTTCTTCGCTGGCTACCCCATCAGCCCCTCAACGGAGATCCTGATACTGTCTGCGGAACAGGCTGTTAAGGACCCGAACTTCAAGTTCATCCAGAGCGAGGATGAACTGGCCGCCGCCAATGCCATTATCGGCGCCTCGCTGGCCGGTGCCAAGTCTTTTACCGCTACCGCCGGGCCAGGCTTTACCCTGATGCAGGAGGCTATCGGCTACGCTCACGAGGTGGAGGTGCCGACGGTGTTTTTCAATATTCAACGGGTGGGGCCAGCCACTGGGATGCCCACCATGCCAGCCCAGCAGGATATTGTGCAGACAAACTATGGCAGCAGCGGTGACTACTATCCCCTGGCTTTCTATCCCAACTCAGTTGCCGAGTGCTATCGTTATGCCATCACCGCATTCAACGCCGCAGAAAAATCACTATCACCAGTTATCCTTCTCAGCGACGCCTTCGTGGGTCATCTGAACGAGGTTGTAGACCTCGATGATATTGAGGTAGAGGTTGTCCCGCGTACCAGGCCACCTCTGGGGACCGGCAAGCGGTTTTTTACCGGCCTGACTCACGATGATGCAGGCAACCCGCGAACTGCCGATGCGGGGGTGTACCGCGAATGGCTCAACAAAGTCAAGGCCCGACATGAAAAGGTGGCAGCCGGCTATAGTGACTATGAGTTCAGCGGAAACCCAGCGAGCGATACGCTACTCATTTCATACGGTATCGTATCGCGGGTGGTCGCCCCACTCGGTTCCACCTTCGCGCTGTTTCGACCGATACGCATGTTCCCCATGCTCGGCGATGAGCTTCGCAACCACGCTCAGGGCTACGAAAAGATCGCGGTCATCGAAGCCAACGACGGCCAGTATGCCTGTCTGGTGGAGCGTGAACTCAAGAGGGACGTGATCCACATACCGCTGCTCGGCGGGAGGATTAACCTGGAGTTGGCCAAACAAGGCTTGATGGAAAAACTGGATATGGAGATGCACTGATGTTCAAGGACCTTATTAAACTGGACCGTTTACCCACCAGTTGGTGTCCCGGCTGTGGGCTGGGGCAGATAATGATCCAGTTAGCGATGGTAATGGATGGACTCGGACTTAATCATACCAATAGCACGGTTATTTCCGGGGTGGGTTGCACCGGCAGGCTTGCCGGCTACATGAATGTCGATGGCATATATACCCTGCACGGCCGCACCCTGCCGGTGGCCGAGGCGGTGAAGCTGGTGAGCCCGGACCTCAAGGTGATCGTGGTCTCCGGAGACGGCGATCTGGCCAGCATTGGCGGCAACCACCTGCTCCATGCCGCCAGGCGCAACCCGGACCTCACCGTGCTTTGCAATAACAATAATGTCTACGGCCTTACCGGAGGTCAGGCAGGGCCCACAACGCCCCGCAACACCAAAACGGTGAGTACCCCTGCCGGCGCCACCTATAACCCGGTAAATCTGCAAAACCTGATGAAAGCCGGTGCCAGGTATTTCTATGCCAAGACGACGGTATACCATCAACTCCACCTACGCAACTGCATCAAGGAAGCGATTGCCTGGCCCGGGTTTGCCTTTGTGGATATCACCTGCCAGTGCATCGAGAACAACGGGCGCAGGCTGGGGTTCAACTCCGCATATGAAATGCTGCAGCACTTCAAGAAAACATATAGAAGAGCCCCTGACGGAGCCGAGACCCTGGGCCCCGATGAAATCGGCATCGTCCGCCAGGGATAGAAAGGAGTCACCAATGGGAAAGGTCATCATTTCGGGGGAGGGCGGCCAGGGAGTGCGGGTGATATCACATAGCCTGGCAACACTGCTGGCCAACCTCGGTTACGAGGTAAGCCTGCTGTATGATTATGACTCGTCAGTGAGAGGTGCCATGAGCGTGGCCTACCTCACCTTTGATAAAGAGCCCATCGCCAACCCGGTGGTTGAGGAGGCCGACATCCTGCTCAAACTCTCCAACAAGGCAGAGGGGCTTCACGCAGTAAAGACCGTGTGCCAGACGGGACTCTGCACCGATGAGGAAATCCCCTTCAGCAAACTGGGAATAGAGAAGTTCGGCAGAGAGGTCTTCGGCAATATGATCGCCCTGGGGCGCTTAATGGCCCTGGTAGATGTTGAAGTATCTGAAGAGGAGTTGGCCAACGTGCTTCCCCTTAAATACAGGGAAGAGAACTTGAGTGCTGTCTTATTCGGCCACCATCTGAAGGAGGAGGACCTGGAACGGGGGCTCAATTCCAGGAAGAGACGCGAGTTTGATTTCTCCAGTAAGCAGCCGGGGGAAATAGAACTGGAAGCTGAAAGCCAGGCCTGACCGTGCAGCATCGGCTAAACCACTGGCAGCGAGTAGATTCGAGTACGTTTCTTGGCGTGGTGCTTGCCCCTGTGATACACTAATTGAATAATGAAGGAAGCGAAATAAAGATGGAGGAAGCACATGGTTGATGATCGCGGATCGGACAGAGCAAGCTCTCTACCTACAGGTGCGCGTATGTGGCCATCAAAGCGCTATGCGGAAATGCATCAGCGCTCGTTACAGGACCCTGAGAGGTTCTGGGCCG
>Ga0114919_10002742_pt1 | contig 14218 bp, 14 predicted proteins | sample BlataG_FD_88682 | JGI IMG/M metagenome (GOLD analysis project Ga0114919, IMG submission 88682) | Deep subsurface microbial communities from Black Sea to uncover new lineages of life (NeLLi) - Black_00105 metaG | ecosystem: Environmental > Aquatic > Marine > Oceanic > Sediment | place: Atlantic... | reverse complement strand
AATAGCAATTGTCAGAAAGCAAGAGGAGAAACTCGGCTTGGCAGTCGATGCCTTCCTGACAACGCAGGAAATAGTTATTAAACCGTTGAATAAGCTGGTAAGAGAGAATAAGTACTTTTCCGGTTCTACCATAATCGGTTCCGGTGAGGTTGTTCTGATTCTGGATGTGGCTAATCTGATGCTCACAAAAAGACAAAATCTTGTGTCTCTTGAATCGTGAAATGTATCCCGGCACGCCGGGATGTAAAGCAGAGGAGATTTTATTATGGAAAACAAATTACAAGAAGTAAACGAACAAGCCGCTGTGAATGCCTCCGAGGCTCTATCAAAGCTAATTGACAGGCAGGTGGATGTAGAGATTTCCAAAGCAGGAGTGAAAAAGGTCGAAGACCTCAGTCCGCTCATCGGCCCAGAAGACGTGGTGGCAGGGATTTATTTGCCTGTCACCGGGGATATTAAAGGAGCGGCTTTGCTGATATTTCCAAAAGAAACCGCTTTTACGATGAGCGATTTACTGGTTAAAAGAGAACCGGGGACAACTCGAAAGCTCACTGAGTTGGATGAATCCGCTTTAAAAGAGGTGGGAAACATTATTTCCGGCAACTACCTGACTGTTCTCGCAAACGTCTTACAGGTTAAAATAATCGAACATATACCAAATTTCAGCTTTGATATGTTTGGCGCAATAGTAAGCCAAATCATTACAGATTTTGCTCAAAAGACGGAGAACGCATTGGTGATTGAAATAGAATTTCTCTTTAAGCCGGAGGTCCTTAAAGGGTATTTCCTTCTCCTTTTTGAGGTTGAGCAATTTAAGGCGATGGTGGGCTCATTTTGCGGGGGGAGGCATTGAAGACCTTTTTTGTTGAGTTTATAGAGGGCATTGAGAACAATTAAAATGTCAGATATTGAAGTACATATGGGTGATATAGCAGTAATTGAAGGTGCTGACAATATGATAACATCCGGCGTTGGTTCCTGCCTGGTTATTACACTCTATGACCCAAAGCTTCAAATCGGCGCACTCGCTCACACAATGGTTCCATCGCAGGCAACGCGAGATACGGAATACCAGCAACGTTTATCTGCCGAGGTATCCTCCGAGGCAGCACCTGCTGGGCAGGCCTGCCTGGTGGCTGAGCAAGTTTCAACCAAGACCGAAGACACGAAATACGTTGATGTAGCCATAGACCAGATGCTAAAAAGATTGGAAGCTCGAGGTGCAAAAAGACAAGATTTGGAGGCAAAACTCATTGGCGGAGCGAATATGTTTCCTTCTTTCGCTTCAGATATTGGTGAGGATAACGTTCGAAGTGCAAAAGATAAACTAAAAGCCGAAGGAATAAGAATAGTCGGTGAATGCGTGGGAGGCACGCAGGGCCGGTCTGTAGAATTTTCTCCTACCACGGGGATCGTGACGGTGAAGATAAAATTTTAGCGGGTAGCAAAGCGGCCTGTACCAACGCATTTATAGGAGGATTTATGATGGAGCCGGTGAGGAAGATATTGATTGCTGATGACGAGCCAGGTGTGGTCAAAATCCTTGGAATGAGACTAAGAGCAAATGGTTATAGGACAATACCCGCTCACGATGGGGCTACGGCCATACCACTCACACACCAGGAAAAACCTGACTTGATTATTCTCGACATTAAGATGGCTGACAGAGACGGCTATACCGTTTTTGAAGACCTGAAGACCTCTGTAAACACAATGTCAATTCCCCTAATATTTTTTCCGCCCTTCCACCTGAACAGGCAGAGCAGAAAGCAATTCGACTCGGCGCCGATGGCTTCATTTCAAAATCAACTGACCCGAACGAAATACTTGTCAAAATCAAGAGAGTGTTTGCTGAATTTGGAGAACATACGGCCCACATCGGCACAGAATAGTGTACTTGGCAACCGGCCCGGTGGTATTTTAGCAAGTTCGGCTTTTCCTCTCCTCTAAAGAGCTTGCCTACCTTTTCGTGAGCCACGTCAAGGGATCGCTCAGAGCCTTTGCGAATGACAATGCCATGACCTCCTGCGTAGTAGGCAGGCGCTCTTCAAAACAACTGTAAAAGGGAAGGAACCAAGTTGCGATCAAAATCGCGATAGATCAACTTCCCGGCCATTAGTCATAACGCCTGTCACAAATCTCCCCGATATGGCCTGGGTTGTATGGATTCATTACTGGAGAATATGGCTTTGAATATAGCCAACTGCATGCACAAAGAACCGCATGTATTTTGACCTGACTGACCCACTTTAGCAAAAGTTGTGGACTAATACAATCGAAAATTTTACGTAAGTATCCCGCATTAAATGAGTTACCATTACGCCCGGCAGGACTCGAACCTGCGACCTACGGATTAGAAATCCGTTGCTCTATCCAACTGAGCTACGGGCGCTTAAACATTTAAGTGCTTTAATATAACCACTTCCCACAACCAAGTCAAACACTATCACGAGCCAAAACACCCTTTGCACCAATTTACACCAACTTTTTACACAGCCCCTGATAGATATCTCCGTTTACCAAAATAGACTCGACGCACTTTGCGTCCCGGATGTCGCCCTCAACCAGCTCAAACCGACCGCTGTCCAGACATTCTGAAATATTTGAACGCTTAACAGCCGGGTTGTAAAAGTCATCAAAGTTATCCAGTCCGATGACATTAAGGCCATCATCAATCAGCCGCCCACACAAATGCGAACTAATAAATCCTGCTGCGCCTGTAACCAGCACCTTCATTTCAACTCCGCTTCTGTTTGTGCGATCTTGCCACTATATGACCGGTCAGAAAAAACCCGCATTAATCACAAATTTCACTTGACTTATTTTCCTCACATGTGAGAATTGTTTGAAATTAGGGGTGAAATATGATCAGGATTATTGGCCTAATAATGCGACCGGTGCCGAATGGAGTCGCTTTCCAAGGAAGGACTCTCGTCATAAGCAAGTCAAGTAATAAACGCGGGGGATTCTTCCATATTGCGTCCAGGCACTTTTTAACATTATAAAGATGCTTAGAGTGCTTGTTTTTTCAGGGAGGATAAGCTGACGAATGGAAAACACACAAGTGGAAGAATCAGGGCAATCATCTACCAAATACCATCGGTCAGCAAGAATGTTCGCGCTGCGAGACTACCATTTATCCGAAAAAGTGTATGAAAATAAAAAATTAGTAATACATCGAGGAGCCAGGAAAAAAGATGATAAGATGCCGGTTCTTGTGGGGCTTCTCAAACCGGAGTGCCCCACACATGAAGAATTGGACCTATTTGATATGACTATGAAATTACAAAAGAACCAAATCCGTCTGGTGTAATAGGCCCTAATTGACAAGTTTTGAGAGAGATTGGGCGTACAGAGTAGATTCGGCGTTGTTCAGCGTATATTATTGGGCAGTCCTTAGCTGTCTGATAACAAAACTCTTTTTTTATTCAAAGGGTTATATTACAACCCACGGGGACGGAGTCTGTAAAGTCCTCAATTTCCAGCTATGAAGGTGGTGTTTAATAATAGAAAGCCAGAAGTTCCTGCTTCTGTTTTTTATATTCAAGCATTAGCCGATTTGCCAGATATTCATGCTTGAAAATTAACCAGTCAGCGGTCTTTTTTGCCAGGTGTCGGCCAGGTGTTACAATTCCCCATAAGTTGTATAAACAATGAAAGTTCAGTTTTTAAATCCTGCTTTCGGCAGCGGTTTTTGTAAATCGGCGCGGTGGTTTGCCAAGTCAAGAGGCCGGGTACAGAGACATCCCGATTATCTGTGTCAATCAATCGCCGTACTTGAAGAAGCCGGGCATGAGTGCCGATTTATCGACGGGGCAGCAAAGGATTTGTCATTAGAACAGACCCGCAGCGAGATAGAGAGCTTCCGGCCGGAAATGGTCGTGATCCAGACAACGACACCTTCGATCTACTCCGATCTTGGGTATGCCCGCATGTGCAAGGAAGTGCTTGGCGATGATTGTATAACGATCGCAGTCGGTGCCCATGTATCAGCAGAACCGGAAGATACGCTGTCGAAATCCGAAGGTTTCCTCGATGCGGTAGGACGGCGTGAATATGATTACACACTCAGGGACCTTGCATCAGGGATGGATATAAAAAAAGTAGCGGGTATCTCTTTCAGAGAAAACGGAGGTGTAGTTCACAATGAAGATCGGCCCTTTATAGAGAATATGGATGAACTACCATTTCCAGCATGGCATCATATTGATCCTTACGATTATCCTGACGCGGGAAAGCTTTATCCGTTTATCACTCTGGTAAGCGGAAGAGGCTGTGAAGGCCGATGCAGTTTCTGCCTTCTTCCGCAAGTGATGTGTGGTCATAAATACCGGAAACGCTCTCCGGAAAAGGTAGTGGACGAAATAGAATCTGACTTGAAACTGTTCCCTTTCTTAAAAGAGATCATGTTCGAGGATGACGCCCTGACGCTAAAGAGGCATCTTCCAAGGCTTGCAGCAATTTGTGAAGAGATACTTCGGCGAAATTTAAAAATATCCTGGAGCGCGAATTCCCGGGCAAATGTCAATGACGTCGAGATATTAAAACTGATGAAATGTGCGGGCTGTCGAATGCTGGTCGTCGGTTTTGAGTTCGGCAACCAGGATATATTAAATAATGTACGGAAAGGGATTTTGCTGGAACAGTCACGAAAATTCGCTGAGTTGACGAGTAAAGTGGGGATCAGAGTACATGGCTGTTTTATGATCGGCGGGCCGGGAGAGACACCTGAGACAGCACGCGACACAATAGAATTTGCCAAGAACCTTCCTATTGACACTCTACAGTTCAGCGGTCTCTGTGCATATCCGGGTACGGATTTTTATAAATGGGCAAAGGAAAACGGTTATCTTGTTCCGCAAGACTGGCCGCAATGGGTAGATGAAAACCTGGAGCAACGAGCTATAATAGATTTGCCTGACCTTTCGGTTGACGAATTAAATCAGCTTGTGGACAAGGGATTGAAGGAGTTTTATCTAAGGCCCAAACAGATGGTCAGAATGCTCAGGAACATCAGGTCGTGGTCGGATGTAAAGGCTAAGTCTCACGGTCTGAGAGCATTTATTGATTATTTCAGCAATTGACACCATCAAGGCCCTGCAGTGTGGCACGAGCTTCAAGCCCGTGAAACACGCCCAGGATGAAACACGGCCAGGATGGCCGTGCCACTTTTTATAAATGGGTAAAGAGGCGTCAGGCGATATGAAGGTCTTGATAACGGGCGGTGCGGGTTTTGTCGGTTCAAATCTGGCGTGCTTTTTGAAGCGTGAATTCCGGTCGTGGAAAGTTGCATCTTTTGATAATCTCCATCGGAGAGGTTCTGAGTTGAATTTGCCGCGACTTAAGGATGCCGGAGTTTCGTTTGTCCACGGAGATATTCGCAACAAAGAAGACCTGCAGCAGGTTGGTAATTTTGATTTACTGATAGAATGTTCGGCGGAGCCGTCGGTTTTAGCCGGTTATGACGAATCGCCGGAATATCTTATAAATACCAATCTGATGGGTACAATAAACTGCCTGGAGAGATGTCGGCTGACGAAAGCGGACGTAATATTTCTTTCCACCAGCAGAGTGTACCCTATGAACCTGATCAATAATCTGAAATATGACGAAGATAAAACCCGTTTCAGGTTAGATTCGAATCAGATGATTCCGGGAGTTTCAGAGTATGGATTCAGCGAAGAACTTTCATTAAATGGAATCCGGTCATTATATGGCGGGACAAAACTGTGTTCAGAAATAATGGTTCAGGAGTATATAGCAGCTTATCAAATGAAGGGAATTGTTAATCGATGTGGCGTTCTTACCGGCCCCTGGCAGATGGGGAAAATTGACCAGGGTTTTGTAGCATTGTGGGTTGCTCGTCATTTATGGAATGGAGAATTGGCTTATATAGGGTACGGAGGTACAGGCAAGCAAGTTCGGGACGTTCTTCATGTGGAAGATTTTTATCAGCTTTTGAAGATTCAGATAGAACGGCTTGATGAGTTTAGTGGCTGTATCTTTAATGTAGGCGGCGGTAGAGAACTTAGCGTTTCCTTATGTGAACTGACGGACTTGTGCCGGGAAGTTGTCGGCAAAAAAATATCGATTTCTTCTATACCGAAAACAAGGCCGGCTGATATTCCTTATTATGTAACTGACTACCGCCTTGTTCAGGAGGCCACTAACTGGACACCTCACCGGACTTTGAAAGATATTATTTGTGATATATCCAAATGGCTTCAGGAAAACGAAGCTATATTGAGGCCTATATTCACATAGAAAAAAGTTTCAATCGGGAGATTGCTCTATGGATATTGCCGTAATTACCGGCTCTGCGGGCTTGATAGGTTCTGAATCTGTACGTTTTTTTGCGGCGAGGGGCTTTGAAATCGTTGGCGTAGATAATGATATGCGCAAATACTTTTTTGAAGATGAGGCATCTACGGCCTAGAATGCGGAGAATCTGAAAGAGAATGTTAACGGATATCATCATTATGATGCAGACATAATCATTCGGGCAATTGCCAAAGTTTCGCAAAAACACAATATCAAGCTTTTGATGGTAGGTGATGGGGCTGACCGCACAAGAATGGAGACACTGGCCAAAAAGCTTGATATCGATGCAACCTTTACCGGCCATATAGATAACATCCCCGAAGCGATCGCTTCAGCTGACATTGGTACAATCTCATTCAGAGATAATATGCTAAACCGATGTAAATGCCCACTGAGACTCTTCGAATATATGTCCTCCTGATTGCCTATAGTATCAACTAAAGTAGGTGAACCTTCACATATATTACAAAATAATTCGGGCCTGCTTGTGGACTCTGATAGTGATTCGATTGCCAATGGGATTTTAACTTTGCTTGAAGACAAAATATTAGCTGCCCAATTCAGTAAAAACGGTAGAGAACTTATATTAAAAAAGTATAACCGGCAAACATCAGGACAAAAACTCGTTAAATTTTACGAATCAGTCACAATTAATTAAAAAATATGAAAATATTATTTATAGAGCCCCCTCCTACTGTTGACTGGAAGCCAGATTCAGCTGTTTCGACTGCCGGAAGGCGGCATCCTTCGCTTAATGTCACCGGCGAAAAGGTTTACAGTTATCTTAACCTCTCTTCAGCCGCCGTCGCACGTAACAAAGGACATGAGGTTTCCTATATACATTGCCAAACCGAAGGCACTGATTTAGACAAGATAAATAAACACCTTTTAGATATTAAACCTAACTTATTAGTTATTAAGCTCGAACATATAAATATATCAGCAGCACTAAAGACAGCTGAAATTGCAAAAGAAAATTGCAACTGCAAAGTAGTTTTTGTTGGACCATTGGTCACTGCAACCGCCCAAGACAGCCTTTGTAACTACAAAAACTGTGATTTTATATTAAGAGGCGAATGGGATTACAGCGTAAGCAAACTTGCCGGGGCTCTGGAAAACAACAAAGAGCTGGAAAACGTCAAAGGACTTTGCTACCGTCAAAATGGAAAGATGGTGGTTGGTGATAATGCACCTATAATTGAGGACTTAGACACCCTGCCCTTTCCCGCCTATGACCTTGTTGATCTGTCAAAATTTTACGAATCTGTTTTTACATATTTTCCAGCAGCAACGGCAATTACATCACGAGGCTGCCCATTTAATTGCGTATATTGTGTCTTTCCAAATACTATTTATTCTCATAAATATCGTGCACAAAGCCCTCAGCGTGTACTTGAAGAAGCCCTTTATCTTCAAAACCTCGGTGTAAAACAGATCAGATATGACGATGACACCTTTGAGATCGACAAAGAACGGGTTTTTGAAATCTGTCGCCTATTTAAAGAAAACAACATAAAGTTAAAGTGGATAATCCAATCCAGACCTTCACTGATGACCGCTGAACTGGCAAAGGCCTTAAAAGATGCCGGCTGTACTATGGTACTGTATGGAGTTGAGTCCGGAGACGACCAGATCCTAAATAAGATAAAGAAACAAACTACTACAGCCGACATCAAAAGAGGTGTCAGGATTGCACAACGAAATGGCCTGGACGTATTGAACTGCGTAATGATTGGTTTTTACTGGGACACACCTGAAACTGTAGAACGTACAATAGATTTCGCTTTCAAATTAAATGCGGAATTCACACAGTTCTCAATAGCAACCCCCCTCCCGGGTACAGAATACTATGATCTTTTGAAATCATCTGGATGTGTCGTTTCAAATAACCTTGAAAAAGGTGATAGTTTCCACCGTGCAAACGTAGATTTTCCAAACTTAAAACAACATCAAATAGATGAATTGCTAAAAGGTATTTATCGTCGCTATTATATCCGTCCTGACTATCTGTTTCGAATGATCAAAAGAAGCTTAAAGTCCTGGGCCAACGCCAAACAACTAATGCGTCTGTTGAGCGCCTATTACATACGCTGGCGAAAGGGGTGGTTATAAAATGCGAACACCCTGGATAATACAATTGCCTGCCAAAACAAAAGTGGATATATCAAATTCTATTGAGCAGATTTTGGATATTGCAGATTTACCAAAACAACCTGCAGCAAAAATATTTATCAAGCCTAACTTCAATAATGACCTTAATGCCTTAACAGGAAACTCTACTGACTTGAGATTCCTGTGGCAATTATGTATTGCGTTGAAGAAAAATGGCTATAGAAACCTGACCGTAGGTGATGGGCCTAATACTGGTATATATGTTGCCAATATCGATGTGCTCGAACGTCTTGGCGTCAGAAGAATGTGTAAATTGCTGGACATCCAGTGTGTCGATCTGAATCAATCGCAAGGCAAATACTTCAAGGCAAGCGGTAAATGCAGGGCTTATGTCGCCAGAGAAATCCTAGAATCAGACTATCTGATAAATGTAGCGAAGATTAAAACGCATACTGATGCAGTTTTTAGCTGCTGTGTCAAAAACTGGATGGGAATAAATGTAGGAGAGTCAAAATGGGCACTGCACACAGACCTGTTCAATAATCTGATCAATAATGTTAATATCCGAAACCCTGATTTAAATATCGTAGAAGCACTGATAGGCATGGAGGGAAATGGCCCTGGGAATGGCAATCCTGTGTGGCTTGGAACAGTTATTGCCGGAAACGATTCTTTCTATCTTGATTGCGCAATTGCTGAAAAGGTGGGTATTAAGCCAGAAAAAATTCCATATCTCTGCGAGTATGCTAAAGAACATAAAAGTAACTATACAGAAAGCGCAAAGAAACTTGATCTTCCAAGGTTACAGCCTGCCTCTGAACGAAGTCTATTGACAAAGATTGCCACATCGGATTTCCTTAAATGGTTGAGAGCTATAGCCAGACCTTTAACTAAGTTACCCGGCACAATGCAACTGCTATACCATTGTGGGATTGTGCAGGACGTATATGACCCTTCGGAGGCAACTGACCACATATACATTCCAAATGATATCAGCGATGATTTTATGACTCACTGGTGTCCAGGCAGATGGAAAGAAATACGGGCTACTGCCAAATCGAAAAATGATATGATTGATGTTTTTTCTTCAGAACATTGTGTTCGATGTAGTTATTGCTTCTGGGCGGATACCAGTGACAAGCTAAAGGCGGATATTAATTCCCGCTACTTCAAACGGCACATAAAAAAGTTACACGAACGTGTCGTTAATATGATTCAGTTAATTGACAATATTACATATTAGCCTCTTTAAAGGAAGACACTCGTTATGAAAAGAGTAAAAATAATAGTGCTTATAACGATCACATTAATATCGCCCTTTTTGTTAGTAAATAAATATTCATCTAAGCAGCAAGGCGCCTGTCGGATTCCCCAAAACACACCATTGTTAGATAAGCAAATAGAAAATGGCTTCAAAGTTCTTAATAAATTTCATATACTGAGTTGTTCTAATAAATCTCTGGTTGAAATAGAAAAAATAATAATGTCATCAAATATGACTCCTAACAAACGAATGTTCTGCCGCATGAATGCAGGGATGAAGAAAGGTTTGTTCAATGCTTGGCACTTATCAGACAACCTTATTTTGTTAGATAATCGTCCACATACAAAATCAAAAGTAATATTTTTTGGCGATTCAATTATGGGGCCTTGGAGACTTGGTAACAAGCTTAATGACAACTTAACTGTATTTAAGCGATGCTTAGGAGGTAGTACAAATCCATTTAATGCTATACGCTTTTTTGTCGATTGCATAATTCATAATCCTGATTATATTCTAATTATAACAGGTATCAATGACCTATATCATTTTGATCGAGAAATTAAAAATTACGACTTATATTTTGGGAAAGAATACACTCCAACGAATGAAGAGATAAAATGGCTCACTACTCATTTTTTAGAAGAAATGATAATTTGTGCACAGTACAATGGCATAAAGCCTGTTTTGTTTACACTTCTTCCAGTTTCACAAGATGAGAAATTCAAAGATGGCCATATGTCCTCTTTTATACAAATATTAAGCCAAAAAACTGATTTATTAAAAGAAATTAATCAATGGCTTCGTAATTATTGTCAAAAGGAGAACCTCCTGCTAATAGACTCATACTCTTATCTTTCAGATTCAAATGGAAATTTGCCCACAGAATATACAGACGATGGCGTTCATCTAAACGATACAAGCAGCGATAAATTGACACATTTTTTCTACGCCAGACTTAAGGAATATAATACATCTGATTTTCCCAATCCTTAAAGTAGTTTACAAAGGCTCAGGGTATTCATGGTTTGCTTTGCTTATAACATCCACGATATAATAAAATTTGAAATACTAATTAAAGACCGTTTTTTTCTCCGTTCTTACTTTTATCGCTTTCAACATGAATTTGAATATTTCAAGACAAACCATGTTGACAATCCGGATTTTACAGTTGAAGTGGGGCCTTTCAAGCCAGATACCCGGGGCTGTTATTCTCTTGAAGAAGATCAGTTTTTTATCAAAGAAAATTATCTCTACACAAGAGATTCATATAAAATCGCCAGATGGGAAGTTGAAATATCAGATCTGGATAAGGCTCCTGTTAAAGTAAAAGTGAATCCCAACTTTAGCGGCCATCTCTTCTTTGGTCCATATATTATCGATTTTCTTCTACGGGTCAAAATGAACCAGAAAGGATATCCTTTTATTCATGGTTCCGGCGTTGTAAAAGACGGCAAGGCTTTCATCTTTCCCGCCAGGAGCAGCTCGGGAAAAACCATAACAACAATGCATTTTTTAGATAATGGTTTCAATCTCCTAGGAGACAATTTCGTCATTATTGCCAATAAAAATAAGGTCTACAGTTTCCCTTCATCAATGAATGTATTCAATTACAACCTAGCCCCAAAAATCAAAAATACACTATCCCAACAAGCCCTGTTAATACTCAAACTAAAGCATTTACTTTATAAAGCTACATGTGGATATATAAAGATATTCACGCCCGTTAGTGTTAAAAAGCTGTTTCCTGAGCAAATATGTAATTCTGCAACTGTAGAGACAATCTGTCTTTTACAGGTGAGTAATAAATACAAGGTGGATCAAATCTCAAAAGCAGACCTTGTTGAATCTTTACTATTAAACAATCAGATGGACGCTTATCCATTTATTAACTACATAACAGAATTTGCATACGTCTATCCTGACCACTGGCTAAGCTGTCACTGGCACAACCTCAGGTCAAACTACCAGAAACTTGTAGAAAATATAGACAAACACTTCAAGGTAACTCTGCCGCGAAAAATAAGCTCCGCTGTGCTTGCCGAACTCGACAAGATAATAAACTGATATGTTAAAAACGCATTATTACAACATACACGATATCATCGAGATGAAAATACAAAGAAACAGGATTTTGCCGGATCTTTTCCGCGATATAAACCTGAGGTTTTCCTATTTCGAAACAAAGAAAATTGAAAAACCGTCATTGATAATAAATATCGGCAGGTTCCTGCCTGAAAACAATGGCAGTTTTCTTGTCGACCATCAATATCATATAGATAAAGGCTACTTTTACTGCAAAGACAATGACAAAACAGCAAGATGGAAACTGGAGATCTGCGGCATAGAAGAAGAAACAACTATTTTGAATTTCAACAGTTTTATCCTCGGATTACATCAGATTGTTTATCCTGATATTTTTGCACAGAACCTGATCGGCAGATTTCTATTACAATATAAGCTTGCCCAAAAAGGGTTTTTTATGATACATGCCGGCTCGGTTGTAAAAGATGATCAAGCTATCGTATTTGCCGGCAGAGGCGGTGCCAACAAAACAAGCCTATTGATGGATCTGATTAAAAACCACAATTTTACTTTTCAGGGAGATGACTGGATAATATTTAATAAGGATAATATTTATTCTTTCCCTACTCATTTTCATGAGTTCAACTTTAAAATGAATAACCTGGCTGACGAAAAACCCAGAGGAAATATTGATAGACTTCGCCTCTTCTATCATTTGAATAAAAAGTTTGATTACAGAAACTGTACGGTTAACGTGCAAAAACATGCAAAAATCAAAATGCTGAATATTCTTATTAAGACAAATAACGCTAAATTGAAAATTAACAAGGATGCCGACCCGTCAGCTATAAAAAACTTTTTGTATTATAATAATAAGATTGAAGAGAATGAAACCAGTATGAGTATGAGCCTTAAGACAAAAGGTATTTCAAAGTACCTGCAAGCATATTCCTTCATATATCCCGATAATAGTCTTAGGAGATCCGACAAAAAATTTAACGAAGCAATTGACACATTGATTGAAAACCGTAACTGCAATATTATAGAAGTCCCGTCAAGGTACAGTCAAGGCACGGGAAATGAAATATTTTCTTTTATCACAGACAATATTTAAAAGGATCAAAACCTAATGAAGATATTATGGGAAGATGTTTACGAATTGTTTGACAGAGTCATATTAAGGATATTCTGTCCTTTGACAAACTTACTTCTATCAATCAAATATAAAGTGTTAATTCATCCTTTTGCAAAAATTGACATAAAGGGAGTAAAAATCGGGCAACACACCAGGGTAGGCTGCTCATTATTACAAACATACGGAGGCAAAGGCAAAATCGAAATCGGTTCAAACACTACTATTTATGATCATTGTGAACTATTTGCACATAAAGGAGCGACCATCAGAATCGGCGACAACGTCTTTCTGGCAAGACATTCTGCTATTATGACAGCAGACCATATCTTCAAAAATAAAAACATCCTAATAAAAGATCAGGGAACAGAAGAAGCAGATGTCACAATAGGCAACGATGTCTGGATAGGATATGGAACGATTATTCTAAAAGGCGTAACAATAGGTAATGGCTGTGTTGTGGGTGCTGGTTCGGTAGTCACAAAAGATTTGCCGCCATATTCGGTAGCTGTTGGGAATCCAGCGAAGGTTATTAAGCAAAGATAATAAATGACAATCTCTGCAACAGAAAATAAACAAATAAATAAAACAGATTACCTGAAAATCTCTATATTAATTCCCGCTTATAAGGAAGAGGCTGTAATAGGCAATGCCCTGCGGCAATTAACGGAAGAGGTGGATTACCCAAATTTCGAGATTATAGTCGGCATAGATGGAGATTATGACAACACCTACAAAATTGCAAAAAGTTTTGTAGAAAAGCATGACAACATTTCAATCGACTTTGACCCACAACGCAAAGGTGTTACTGAACGCGTTAGAAGAATGCTGAAAATGGCAACAGGTGCAATTTGTGTGAAATTTGATGCAGATATGAAATTTGGAAATCCTAAAACAGCTTTACATAGAATGGTTAAGCATTTTGATGACCCAGAAGTTGGAGCAATTTACTACTGCGGTGAATATGACTTTGAGAAAAGTGCCTATAAATACATGGAGCCTCGGTATATACCTGAACTTGAAAAGGAACGAGAGAAAAGCATAGCATCCAGGGCTGAAAACCTTTTAGCGGTTTTGGTATATCAATACAGGAAGCAATTTTTCCCGATCAAAAAAGGCTGTCCGATCCCGATAGATACGCACTGTTTTAGAAAAGAATTAATAACACATCTTGATGGAAGAATCGTTCATGATGACATCGAGTTAGCTATGAATGTTATCGAAAAGGGATATCGTATTGACCTGGCTCCCGATATTATAGTTTTTACACCAGGCGGTCAGCCTTATGATACCAAGGCACTTTGGGACCAGAAAATCAAGGGCAATGTCGGCTGGATCCAGATGGAAAGACAATATGGACTGAAGTT
>Ga0114919_10002741_pt1 | contig 14220 bp, 11 predicted proteins | sample BlataG_FD_88682 | JGI IMG/M metagenome (GOLD analysis project Ga0114919, IMG submission 88682) | Deep subsurface microbial communities from Black Sea to uncover new lineages of life (NeLLi) - Black_00105 metaG | ecosystem: Environmental > Aquatic > Marine > Oceanic > Sediment | place: Atlantic... | reverse complement strand
GTCCTGCTGCTTCGCGTCCGCGGCGGGTTCCAGAACACGTACACCCGCCGGCCGGCCGGGCTGCCGTCGCGATCGATGACCGTCACGTCGCGGCCGATTAGCTGGCGTGCCATCTCGCGAGGGTTGCCCACCGTGGCCGAGCAGGAAATGATCTGCGGCAGCGAGGCCGACCCCGCACGCGCCTGGCGGCGGTAGTGCGCGCACACCCGCCCGAGCCGGCGAAGCAAGCTGGCCATGTTCGCACCGAAGATGCCGCTGTAGACGTGCAGCTCGTCGATGACCAGGTACTTCAGGCGCGCCAGGAAGTTCGCCCACCGCGCGTGCTGCGGCATGATGACGGCGTGGACCATGTCCGGGTTGGTGAACAGCACGCTCGCCTTATCGCGGAGCTTGCGGCGCATGTTGGCGGGCGTGTCGCCGTCGTATACGCCCGCGAAAACGCCGTCCAGCCCAGCCGCGGCCAGGCCCGCACCGAACGCCTTGAACTGGTCCTGACACAACGCCTTGGTGGGAAACAGCAGCAGGGCGGTCGCGCCGTCTTCGCCGACGTCAGCCGAGAACGCCGGCGAGAACGCGAGCGTCTCGACGATCGGCACGACGTAGCACAGGCTCTTACCGCTGGCCGTGCCTGTGGTCACTAGCACGTCCTTGCCTTGCCGTACGGCGGCGATGGTGTCGGCCTGATGACTGTAGAGCTGCTCGATGCCCACTCCCGCCAGCATCCGCCGCGTCGGCTCGGCGAGCTCCTCGATGCCCTCGGCGTACCGGGCGTCGGCTGGGGGCACCTCGCGGACGTGCACGATCTGGTCGGCGTAGTCCGGCGAGGCCTGAATGTCTGTCAGAAAGGCGTCTACGTCCATCGCGTGGGCCCTGTTCGTCACGTGCAGCCGGACATCATACCGCAGCCGTCCGCCGCATACAAATACCTAACAAACTGTGACACCCAACCGGCCGACACGGCCCCGCACCGACTACTCGCTCGGCGGGGCCGGCAGGCGGGTCATCAGGTCGGCCAGCGTCAGCAGGTCCAGGAAATTGTGCTCCAGCACGCCGACCATCTCGCTGGCGTTGCCCGTGCGGACGTAGGCGTGGTAGGCGTCGGGGATCATGTGGCCGGGGATGTCGTCGGTCCGCGTTCGCCCGCACACGTAGCATTCGAGCGTCTGGAGCCGGCAGTCCGGCAGCCGCCCCCGCCACGCCCGCCGGGCTGCGTGCAGCAGGTCCAGGTGCGCGTGGTCGAGCCGACACGGCACGCCGTTGGCGGCCGCCCGCATCAGCACGAACGGCGCGTCGAAGCTCTTGCCATTGAACGATACCAGCAGCTTTCGCCCGGCCGCCAGGTCGCCGAAAAGCTGCACCACGCCGGCCTCCTGCGAGTAGTCCCGCGCGAAGAACTGGTGTGATACGAGCTGCCCGCCCTGCCAGACCATCGCCCCGATCAGGAACAGCGGCGAGCTGCTCAACCCCGTCGTTTCCAGGTCGAAGAAGAGCAGGTCCTCGGGCGTCAGGTCCGTTTCGATGCCGATGTACCGCAATTGCACCCACAGCCCGGACGTGCGGTCCGCCAGCATCCCGGCCAGCGAGTCGCACATCGGCCCGGCCCGGTCGAAGCTATCAGCCACCGCCCGCCGCACGACCAGCGCCCGCCGCCCATCCGGCGTGGTGACGTCCTCGCCGGTGACGACCTGGTCGAGCTCGACGTGCGGGCCCGTCGGCGGCGAATACGCCTCCGCCGGTCGCTCGCGCGCAGCCGGCAGGTCACGTCGCAGGATGATGGGTTCGGGCCCGGCCACTTGGCCGTCGGCCGAGCCGGCGCCGGGTTGGTCCTTGCGGGATTTGCGCACCCGCCGCCGCAGGTCGGCCAGTTCCGCCGGCGGGGTCTTGTGCTCCAGCGGCTGGCGGTTGAGGGCGTCGAGTCGCTTTCGGCGTGATTCGTCTGGCGTGTCCATTTTGGGTCAACGGCCGCTCCGGCAGGCCCTCGCGCGATGAGCAGGGAGGTGGCCTCGCTGCGAGGGCATTCTACCGCACGGGCCCGCCTGCCACAACGCCGCGGCGTTTCGCGGAGCGATGACGAACGACAGCGAACACGAAGTGTCATATAATGCTCGCAGGCGGGTGAGTTGACAGCCGACCGGCGCACTTGCCGGAGGATCGAGCATGATTTCCGCGACGGACGACAGGATTGAATCGCTCAAGCGGCGCGTTGCCCACTACGCCAGCGCCTCCGAGCAGATGACGGCCCAGCGAAAGGATGTCTTCGCCCGCGTTTTCGCCGAAACGCAAGGCCAGCCGCCCGTCGTGCGGATGGCCAAGGGGCTGGCTGCGTTCCTGCGGGAAAAGGAGCTCGTGCTTTTCGCCGATGACGTGCTGGCGGGCTTTCAGCAGTGCTACGACTTTTCTATCCCCGCGGAGCTGGACTGCTGGCGCGAGCCGTCGCCCGAGAGCATCCGCGGGCGAGACTACCTGCCGCTGGAGAAGGCCAAGGGCGTCAGCGATGACGACCTGGCCCTGATGGACGAGGGCCGGCGGGCCTACGACATCGGCCTGATCAGCGGCTACCTGGGCGGCCACGTGATAGCCGGCTACGATCGCGTGCTCGCGCAGGGACTGGGCGATCTGGCGGATGCAGCCCGGCGGCGCGTGCGGGAGGCCGAGACCGAAGCGCGCGACTTCGCCGCCGCGTCGCTGATCGCGTGCGCCGCGGCGCGTGACTACATTCTGCGATACGCAGCCAGGGCTGGCGAACTGGCCCGCGAGGCCGACGGCGACAACGCCCGGCAACTGGAGCTCATCGCCGACAGTTGCGAGTGGATATCAGTCAATCCGCCGCGGACGTTCTTCGAGGCGGTGCAGCTCGTTGCGCTGACCCACGAGATAATCACGGCTGAGCAGCCCTCCGGCTCGCTGTCGCTGGGCAGGGCGGATCAGTATCTGATGCCATTCTACCAGCGGGATATTCAGGCGGGCGAACTGACGGCGGCCGAAGCGGAGCTGATCGTCCAGGCGCTTTGGCTGAAGTTCGGTGCGCTCAAGGGCGGCTTTCAGAACGTCACGCTCGGCGGCATCGGCGCGGCCGGCGAGTACCTGGCCAACGACCTGACGTACATGGGCCTGCGGGCGTCGGCGAAGCTCAAGATGGATCAGCCGCTGGTGTCCGTCCGCTGTCATCCGTCCATGCCGGATGAGCTATGGGAGGCCGTGCTCGACCTGATCGGCGAGGGGTTGGGCTTTCCCGCCCTGTTCAACGATGGCGTCGCCATTGACGCCAAGTGCGCTGCCGGCGTCAGCCGCCCCGATGCGGTCGAGTACGGCATAGTCGGCTGCGTGGAGCTCAGCGCGCCCGGCAAGGAGTGGTCGCAGACGGAGGCGGTGCGGCTGAACTGGGCGAAGGTGCTGGAGCTCATGCTCAGCGGGGGGGTGTGCACGCTGAGCGGCAAGGAGATGTCGATCAGGCCCGGCCGTCCGCTGGCTGAGCTGACGACGTTCGATGAGTTCTACGACTGTTTCAAGCAGGTGTTCGCCGACGCGATCGACCTGGCCGCCAAGACGACGGCCATTTGGGACGCAGCCTTCGGCGCCGGGCGCCCTTGCCCGTTCCTGTCGTCGACGATGGACGGCTGCCTGGCCGCCGGGCGGGACGTGGTCGCCGGCGGGGCCACCTACAACATGCTCACTATGAACGGCTGCGGCATGGCCGACACGGTCGACTCGCTGATGGCGATCAAGCGGCTGGTGTATGAGAGTGAGTCCATCACGCTGGCCGAGCTGGCTGGTGCGCTGCGAGACAACTTCGAAGGGGCGGACCGACTTCGCGCAGCCCTGGCCGGCGCGACCGAGCGGTTCGGCAACGACTGCGACGAGACGGACGCGCTGATGGCGGACCTGGCGGACTTCGTCCACGAGCGGCTGAGGCGGTTCGGCACGTGTCGCGGGGGCGGCTGGCAGATGGGGCTGTACACTGTCGGCGCGCACGCCTTCCTCGGCGGCATGACCGGCGCGCTGCCGACCGGCAGGCCGGCGGGCATTGCACTGGCCAACGGCTTGTCGCCGTGCCAAGGCGCCGACACCACAGGCCCGACGGCCGTGGTCAAGTCGCTGACCAAGCTCGATCATCGCCGGCTCGGCAACGGCATGGTGCTGGACATCAAGTTCCATCCGTCTTTCTTCGCCGAGCCGCAACGCCGGGACGCCCTGCGGACGCTCATCGAAACGTACTTCCACCTCGGCGGGCTGGAGGTGCAGTTCAACGTCATCAGCCGGGAAACGCTGTTGGCCGCCCAGGCGAATCCCGAGGAGTACCGCGACCTGCTCGTTCGCGTGTCGGGCTTCAGCGCGTACTTCGCCGACCTGGACAAGCTCTGCCAGGATGAGATCATCGCCCGGACCGAACACGGTAAGAACAGCAAAGGGATGTGAGCCGTGGCATGAGCGCCCGCCTGCCGGCAGGCAGGTCTCGCCCCCCGCGCTCCAGGCCGGCCTCATTGGTCTCGGCACGATTGGCGTTGAATGTGCACCTTTGCATGGGCAAGATGCCCATGCCACAATGAGGCGCCTCCTTCAGTAAGGCAGCTTCAGCCGTGGAACAATCCGACAGAACGATCTTGAGAGACCTCGCCCGCGAGGTAGCCGAGATAGCCGCCTTGCCCATTCAGCAGGAGCGCGCGGGACTGCTGACCGACCTCAATTCTCTGCGGGCGGTGCGTCCCGTCGTGCTGGCGTCGGTAGAGGGGGCGTGGAAGGAGCTCGCCCCCGTCGCGGACCTCCGCTGCAAGAACGAGTTAGCCCGCCACTGGGAGCGCGAGTTGCGGATGGCGCTCTGCCGCCACGAGCACATCCCCTCGGACAATCCGATCATGGGCGTCATCAAGGTCGGTTGGGGCATCAGCCGGGGCCCCTCGGGCGTGACCACGGAGTTCATCGGCACCGACGCCTTCGACCGCGACGAGGGATCGATGACGTGGGACCCGCCGATCAAGGAGTTCGCCGACCTCGATAAGCTGCACCTGCCCGAGATCGTCATAGACCGCGACCGGGCGCAGCGGGAAGAGGACCTCGCCCGCGAAGTGCTGGGCGAGTTCATGGAAATCCGCCGGAGCAGCCCGCTGCGGTGGTCCTACGGGCTGACCGAACGGCTGATCTTCCTCCGCGGGCTCGAGCAGGTCATGATCGACATGTACGAGAACCCCCGGTTCCTCAAAGAACTCATGGCCTTCATTCGCGATGAGGCCATAGCCGAACTCGAGCTGTTCGAGCGCGAAGGCGTCCTCGCGCTTAATAACACCGCCGCCGACGTCGTGACCAACGGCCTGGGCGCGACGGACGAGCTGCCGGGGGACGACTTCGCCGGGCACGTGCGCCTGAAGGACCTGTGGGTGATGGCCGAGAGCCAGGAGTTCAGCGGCGTCGGGCCTGACCAGTTCAACGAGTTCGCCCTGCAATTCCAACTGCCGATCCTCAAGCGGTTCGGCCTGTGCGCGTACGGCTGCTGCGAGGCGCTAGACCTCAAGTACGACCTGCTCATCGAGCACCTGCCCAACCTGCGGCGGGTGTCGGTGGGCCCGTGGGCGGATAAGGCCCTGGCGGCTGAGAAGCTGGCGGGCAACTACATCTACGCGTGGAAGCCCAACCCCGCGGTGATCTGCTCGCCGCGGCCCTTCTACGACCAAGCGGAGCAGGAAATCAGCCACGTGCTGGACGTGACGCGGGCGCACGGCTGTCACTTGCAGATCATGCTGGCGGACACCATGACCGTCCGCAACGAGCCGCAGCGGTTCACGCGATACATCGACCTCGCCCGCGAACTGATCGACCGCTCGCTCAGCGCGAGCTGACTCGTCGGCGGGCAGGACGTCGCCGCGCGAGTAGCCGTCATGCTCACCGGCGATGAGCAGTAGCGTGCCATGGCCATGCCACGATAGACCGCGGAGATATTGCGATGTCAGATGACGCCGCCAACCAACGCCCCGCCGGCGTGGGGTTCGTCACGCACGAAGCCTGCATGCGCCACCTCACCGGCCCGGGCCATCCGGAGCGCCCCGCGCGCCTGACGGCCATCATCGACCGCCTCAAGAGCACCGGCCTGTGGGACATGCTGCATCACATCACGCCGCGCCGGGCTAAGTTGGCCGACCTGCGGTGCGTCCACGAGGACGATTACATACGCACAGCCGTGCGCGACATCGAGCGGGGCTGCCAGATGCTGTCTACCGGCGATACGCCAATCTGCCGAGCCTCGCTCGATGCAGCCCTGTGGGCGGTCGGGGCGGCGCTGGCCGGCGTGGACGCCGTCGCGGGCGGGCAGGTGCGGCGCGCGTTTTGTGCGGTCCGCCCGCCGGGGCACCACGCGACGCCCAGCCGCGGCATGGGGTTCTGCGTGTTCAACAACGTGGCCGTCGCCGCCCGCTACGCCCAACTGACCCATGAGTTGAAAAAGGTGCTCATCGTCGACTGGGACGACCACCACGGCAACGGCACGCAGGAAGTGTTCTACCGCGACCCGTCGGTGCTGTACTTCTCAGTGCACCGCTGGCCGTTCTACCCCGGCACCGGCTCGGCTGCGGAGACCGGCGACGGCGCGGGCGCCGGCAGCACGCTGAACGTCCCCTTGCCGGGCGGCGCGGGAGACGAGGAGTTCATCAGCGCGCTGGCGGATGTGCTGGTGGCTGTGGCTGACGAGTTCGCGCCGGACCTGGTGCTGATATCGGCCGGCTTCGACGCCCACGCAGACGATCCCCTCGGCGGCATGGCCGTGACGACGGCCGGCTACGCCGAGCTCACGCGGCTGGTCGTGGACCTGGCCGAACGACACTGCGACGGACGGGTCGTGTCCGTGCTGGAGGGCGGGTACAGCCTGGTGGGGCTGGGCGAATCTGTCGAAACGCACTTGCAGGCGATGATGGGGTGAAAAGAGAAATGTCCAATGACTGATGTCCAAGGAAGGGGACGTAAGCATGTGTGACGCACCAACCGAAGTCGTGGGCGAGCTGCGGATTGATGAGTTGTCGCCCGGCGACGCGGCGGCTCTCGGGCGGTTCTACAACAGCCTGGCTGAGGAGATCGTCCGCACCTTCCGCCCGTACGGGTGGGACGTGACAGCCGACTGCCTGGCAGACGGCCCGCTCGCCAGAACCGCCGCCGGCGACGAGTTCGCACTCGTGTACCGCGACGAGGCGGGCAACATCTGGGGCCACGCCTTCCTGATGAGCATCCGCTCGGACGATGGCGCGATGTTCGGCCTGGGGGTGCATCAACTGCTGCTGGGCAAGGGGCTGGGACGAAAGCTCATGGCCGCGCTCATGCAGGCAGCCGACGGCAAGTGCGCCCTGGAGCGGATCCGCCTGACCGCCGTGACCGACAACGCCCCAGCCGTCGAGCTGTACAAGGACTTCGGATTCGAGATCACCGGCGAGTTCGTCAGCGAAATCGACAACATGGCGTATTACAATATGCGGCGACTTCTCCGCCACCGCGACTGACGCATCGCCCCGGCCGGAGCAATAGGAGTTGACCTTTCATGACATCCGACAGGCCCCGCAAGCTCGCCCAGACGGTTGTCAGCCTGTGCGTTCTGGCGGCGCTGGCGGGCGTGGCTGTGGGGCTGTTCATCAAGCAGTCACGTTTCGATTCCGGCCGGCCGGAGCACGCGGCAGCGGCCGCAATGTCTTTCGAGCATCTGTTGCCCGATGCGCTGATGCCCATGTCGCCGCCGGAGCGCTTCACGCCGGCGACGCTGTGGAAAAAGATCGACGGTGCGGCCGAGTTCTACATTGACGCGGGCCTCGCCGAGCTGAGCTGCCAGCGGTTCGCGCTGGCCGCCAGCCCGGCCGATTGGCTGGAACTATACGTCTACGACATGGCCGAGTGGGAGGGCGCGCTGGCCGTCTTCACGCCGCGCGAGGGGGCGACGGCGGTGGATCTCACCGACCGCGCCTACGAGTCGGGCGGCTCGCTGTTTTTCGTACACGGGCGGTATTACGTGGAGGTCCGGGCCGCCCAGCCCACGGAGCAGCTCGCCGAGGCGGGCATGGCGCTGGCGAGGAACTTCGTGGCCGAGACCAGGATCGTCACAGCCGGCCGGCTGGACCCGGCTAAACTGTTCCCGCAGAGCGGCCTCGTGCCGGACAGCATCAGATTCAAGAAGTCCAACGTCTTCGGCCTGGCGGAGCTCGACAACGTCTGGCTGGCGGATTACGAAATCGACGGCGTAAAGGCCCGGGCCTTCATCTCCTGTCGCGACAGCGCCGAAGACGGCGAGCGGGTGTTTGCGGCCTACCTGGACTTCCTTGGCCAGTTCGGCGCAGAACGGGCCTGGGAGCTCCTGCATCGCACGGGTGTGACCGACCGGGAGCTGTCCGGGAACTACTACTACATCTTCTACAGCGGCCGATTCGTCGGTGGCGTGCACGAGTGTCCGGATCAGAAGACGGCGCATCAGTTGGCCTACGAATTGCATGACCACGTGGGGAGCCTACAAGAATGAGCGACCCGGCAGTGAACAATGTAGAGGTCAGCACGCGGCGGGAGTTCCTGGGCCGCTGCGTCAAGGCGGGCGTGACGGTCGCTGCGGCAGGGGGGCTGGGCGCGTACCTCGTTGGCCGGACAGGGCTCGCCGGCGGCGCCGAGCAGGTCACGCTGGCCGATTACTCCGTGCCGGCGGCCGGCCGGCGGATGGCCGTCGTCACCGGCGACAACCGCGCGGACATGGTGGAACGAGGCCTGGCGATGATGGGCGGCCTGGAGCAATTCATCGCCGCCGGCGACCGCGTCGTCATCAAGGTCAATGCCGCGTTCGCCTCCCCGCCGGAGCTCTGCGCCACGGCCAATCCGGACCTGGTGGCGAAGGTCGCGGCCATGTGCCTACGCTGCGGCGCACGCCAGGTGGTCGTCACGGACAACCCGATCAACGATCCCGTGAGTTGCTTCGAGCTGTCGGGCATCGGCCCGGCCGCCCGGCGAGCGGGCGCCAAGCTCGTCCTGCCGAAGGCCGACCTGTTCAGGCCCACGACCGTCGCCGGCGGCAGGCTCTTGCGCGACTGGCCCGTGCTGCACGGACCTCTCGACGGGGCGGACAAGCTCATCGGCATCACGCCGGTGAAGGACCACCGCCGGTCCGGCGCGTCGATGACGATGAAGAACTGGTACGGCCTGCTGGGCGGGCGCCGCAACAAGTTCCACCAGGACATCCACAACGCCATCAAGGAGCTGGCCATGATGGTCCGTCCGACGATGGTGATCCTCGACGGCACAGTGACGATGATGCGCAACGGCCCGACGGGCGGGTCGCCAGACGACCTCGAGGCGACGCGGACGATGATACTCTCGACCGACCAGGTCGCCGCCGACGCCTACGGCGCGGCGCTGCTTGGCCGAACGCCGGCCGAGCTGCCGTTCATTGCCAAAGCCGCCGCCGCTGGCGCCGGCAGCGCCGACTACCAGGACCTTCTTTCCCCGCCGGAAGAACTGAACTGAAAGGGCGCAACCGGATGAGAATAGTAACGGCCAGACGAATATCGCAGGTGTTCTTCCTTGTGCTGTTTGTCTGGCTGTGCGTTGTCGCCACGCCCGGCGAGCGATGGTTCCAGCAGCGCGGCTGGCCGATCAACTGGCTGCTGCAGTTGAACCCGCTGCCGGCCGTCGGCGTGGGCCTGGCGGCGGGGGCGATCACGGCGGGCCTGCTGTGGGCGCTGGTGACGGTCGTGATGACCGTCATCCTCGGCCGGGCGTTCTGCGGGTGGGTGTGTCCGCTGGGCACGATCAACCAGGCGGTCGGCTACATGGGCAAGCGCGGCAAGGCCTTGCCCGCCAAGCTGCGGGCGAACGAGTACCGCAAGGCCCAATCGCTGAAGTACGTGATACTGGCCGTGCTGATCGGCCTGACCGCCGTCACATTGCAGACGGGCCTGCTGGACCCGATCTCGCTGGTGCACCGCTCGGTGCAGCTCGTCGTGCTGCCCGCGGTCGACGAGATGGGCCACTGGATTTGGCCCGCGACGAGGTACAACACGGCGTCGCTGGTCGTGGGGTCAGTCTTCGGCGGGGCGGTGCTGGCAAACCTGATCGTGCCGCGATTCTTCTGCCGGTTTCTTTGCCCGCTGGGCGCGCTGCTGGGTGTGCTCGGGCGGTTCGCCATTTGGCGTGTCGGCCGAAGCGGCGCCGAGTGCACCAACTGCGGCCTGTGTCGCGCCAACTGCGAGGGCGCGTGCGACCCGCCTGGCCAGATTCGCACGGCCGAGTGCGTGCTGTGCATGAACTGCGTGGACAAGTGCCCGCGCGGCGTGATGACGTATCAAACGCGGCGCTCTCTCGGCGGGGAAATCGCCGGGCCTGACATCTCCCGCCGCGGCGTGCTGCTGTCGCTGGCGTCGGGCATCGCGGCCGGGCCCGTCATCCGCCTGGCGGGCAAGATCTCGACGAACTGGCATCCGTCCGTCATTCGTCCGCCGGGCAGCCTGGCCGAGGCGGACTTCCTCAACAGGTGCATCAAGTGCGGCCAGTGCATGCGCGTGTGCCCGACGAACGTGCTTCAGCCGGCCGGGCTCGCGGGCGGCCTCGAGGGGCTGTGGACGCCCGTGCTGAACAATCGCATCGGCACGAGCGGCTGCCAGCTCAACTGCGTGGCGTGCGGGCAGGCGTGTCCGACCGGCGCAATCCGCCCGATCAGCCTGGACGAAAAGCTTGGGCTCGGCGAGTTCGCCGAGCGAGGCCCGATCCGCCTCGGCACGGCGTTTGTCGACCGCGGCCGATGCCTGCCGTGGGCGATGAACACGCCGTGCATCGTGTGCGAGGAGAACTGCCCGGTAAGCCCCAAGGCCATCATCTGCCGGGAAGTGTTCCAGGGCGTCCGCGGCGGCGTGCTGCCGGTGGCGGCGAGCGGCGCGGACCACGTAATGCTCGGCGCGGCGATGCCCGCTGAAGGCGCCTGGGCGACGGGCGACTACTACGTCATGCCGCTCGGCGCCGGGGCCGACCAGCGCAGGCGGATCCTCGAGCAGACCGCCGATACGATTCGCATCGGCCCGGCCAAGCCGTGGACCCAGCCGCCGGCGCCGGGCAGCCGCATCGAGGTGCGGGTCCGCCTCCAGCGTCCGTACGTGGACCCCGCCCGGTGCATCGGCTGCGGAACGTGCGAGCACGAGTGCCCCGTTAGCGGGCGGCGGGCGATTCGCGTGACGGCTGAGAACGAGACGCGCAGCGGCGACCACTCGCTGCTGCTGTAGCGACGACAAATTGCTGTCCTATCGACGCAGCGTTCACTAGAATCATCTTCGTACTCGCACGGCAGCGATAGTAAAAGGAAGACCCATGGCCAACGAATCAACAGATCGATTCTCCCGTCGGGAGTTTCTGACCACGGCTGCTGCCCTCGGCGCCGGAGCGATGCTCGGCTGCACGAAGCAGCTAACCAAACAAGACGAGGAAAGCGCCGACGGGAACGCCCAAGCCGGCCCGGGCGGGATGCCCACGCACCCCTTCGGCAAGACGGGCGTGCAGGTGCCCATCTTGGCCCTTGGCGGCATGTTCGACACGAGCAGCCATCTGATGCTTCGCCAGGCGATCAGCTACGGCGTGACGTACTGGGACACGGCCTTCAGCTATGCCGACGGCAGCGAGAAGGGCATGGGAGACTTTTTCGCGGCCAATCCGGGCGAGCGCGAGAGGATATTCCTGGTCACCAAGTCGCATGAGCGAAATGCCCAAGGCCTGACGGCTCAACTGACCACGTCGCTCGAGCGGCTGCAAACCGACCGCGTCGACCTGTTCTTCATGCACAGCGTCAACGCCCCCGGCCTGTTGACGCATGAGGTCCGGAAATGGGTCGACAGCGCCAAGAGCGAGGGCAAGATACGCTTCTTCGGCTTCAGCACGCACGAGAACATCGCCGCCTGCCTGACCGGCGCGGCTGAGGTGGGCTGGGTCGACGGTATAATGATGTGCTACAACTACCGGCTGATGCACGACGACGCCATGTCCGCAGCCGTGGATGCCTGTCTCGATGCGGGCATAGGCCTGACTGCCATGAAGACCCAGGGCGCAGGCCAGCACACCAGCGAAGACGCCGCCGCCGAGCTCATCGCGGGTCTGCTGGCAGAGGGCTACACGCAGCACCAGGCCGCCCTCAAGGCTATCTGGGCCGAAGGGAAGATCGCCTCGATATGCTCCCAGATGCCCAACTCGACCTTCCTGGCCGCCAACGTTGCCGCCGCCATGGACAAGACCGCACTGTCCGATGCGAGCATGCGCCGATTAGCCGAATACGCCGCAGCGACCAAGAGCGACTACTGCGCCGCATGCGGCCGGTGCCAGGATGCCCTCGACAACCAGGTGCCCGTCTGCGACGTGATGCGATACGTGATGTACCACAACAGCTGCGGCGACAAGCACCGGGCCCGCGAGCTGTTCGCCGCCTTGCCGGCCAAGACGCGCCGAAAGCTCACCAGCGTGGACTACTCCGCCGCCGAGCGAGTGTGCCCGCAGAACGTGCCCATCGCCGAGCGGATGAAGCTCGCCTGTGAGTTGCTGGCCTAGGCCGACACTGAGCGCAAGGAACTGATTCCTGCGCCCTCACCGGGGCGCTCAAGACAACCAGGGACCCTGTCATGCTGATGACCGCAAGTAACCTAGCTCTTAGCGAGCGTTCGATGCTGGCCTGGAACTGGACCGGACCTTGGGAGATCGCCGTCATTCTTCTGGCGTTCCTGCTGCTGTTCGGCGCACGCAAGCTGCCGGAGATGGCGCGCGGGCTCGCCCGCGGGCTGAGGACCTTCAAGGACGAGATGAAAGGCATCAAGACCGACGAGAAGGACGACTCCGAGGACGACCGGCAGGAGCCTCCGAGCGACCAGGCGAACGAACTGCCCAAGTCCGATAGCGCCGCCGATCAGGACAAGTCCTAGCCGGCCCGTTCTCTGGCGCGCGGCGCCAGGAGGCGCACCAGCAGCACGCCCAATTCGTACAGTAGCCACATCGGTAGCGCCAGGCACATCTGGCTGAGCGGGTCCGGGGGTGTCATCAGGGCGGCGCAGATGAGAATGGCGATGATAACGTGCCGCCGGTAGTAGTTCAGCTTCTTCAGCGACACTATCCCCACACGTCCGAGAATCAGCACGGCCAGCGGCGTCTGAAACGCCAGGGCGAACACCAGCGACATCGAGGCCATGAAGGTGATGTGGCTCTCGAAGGTGATGACCATCTCCAGCCCCAGCCAGCGGTTGAAGGAGATCAGAAAGCTGAGGATGGGCACGGCCACCACGAACAGGAAGAACGCCGCCCCGGCTAGGAACAGGAACGCCGAAAACGGCACGGCGAATAGCACGCCCCGACGCTCCTTCGGGCGCAGGCCGGCCGAGACGAACATCCACAACTGGTAGAACACCCAGGGGGAGGAGATTATCAACGCCGTCATCAGGGCCGTCTTGAGATAGATCGTGAACCCGGCGGTGTGGTTCAGCACCGCCAGATCGGGCTCGAGCCCGGCGGCGGTCATGGCCCGCGCATAGGGATGGCGAAGCAGCTCGACGACCGTCCGCCCCATCGTCAGCGCCACCACAACGCCCACCGCCAATCCCAGCAACGCGTAGATGATCCGCCTGCGCAGCTCATCCAGATGCTCCACGAGCGTCATCTGCTTCGGCTCGTCGGGCTGTCCCGTCGCATCGTTCACGGACGGAATTGTATCGACACTGAAGGAAAAAGCCCACCCACGGCCGTGGGTGGGCTTTGAGTTACGTCCGCCCGTCGCGTTCGGTCCGCAATGCGCGCGTGACCTACCTGTCTCGCAACTCCATGTAGACTTCGTTGTAGTACAGGCACGCGTCGACGGGCGTATTGGGCGGAATGTGGTTGCCGACCGCCATGATAAAGCCCGGACAACCCTTGCCGATAGCCATGCAGCGCTCGACCTCGGCGCGGATGGCCTTCTTGTCGTTCCGCAGCAGGATGCGCGTATCGGCGTTGCCGATGAAGCTGTGCGTCCGGCCGTACTTTTCGGCGAAGACAGCCATGTCCGTCAGCGGCTCGAAGATGAAACAGTTCACGCCGCAATCGACCAGGTCGTCCAGGAACATCGTGTAGTTGCCGTCTGAGGTGAAGCAGATGATCTTGCCGGCATCGCGCATCGGAGCGAAGTACTTCTTGAAGTTCGGGAACACGAACTCGCGGTACCAGTCCGGGTGGATGAACGGGCCTTCCGTCCACACCATGTCGTCGTGCACCATCACGACG
>Ga0114919_10002740_pt1 | contig 14223 bp, 17 predicted proteins | sample BlataG_FD_88682 | JGI IMG/M metagenome (GOLD analysis project Ga0114919, IMG submission 88682) | Deep subsurface microbial communities from Black Sea to uncover new lineages of life (NeLLi) - Black_00105 metaG | ecosystem: Environmental > Aquatic > Marine > Oceanic > Sediment | place: Atlantic... | reverse complement strand
CTGAGCTGGCGGGGGCTGTGGTCATCCTGGGCAGCGCCACCCCCGATGTAGTATCCTACTACCGCGCCCAGCGGGGAGAGTACAAATTGCTGCGCCTGCCTAAGCGTATCATGGGCCATCGGCGACGGATCGAAGAACAAAGGGTGAGTTACAGACTACCGGATACAAGCTACAAGTTTCTGAGCGATGAGGCATGTTATACCGATTTGCCGCCGGTACGAATTGTTGACATGCGGGAGGAGCTGAAGGCCGGCAATCGCGAGATTTTCAGCCGTGCTCTTCGGAGAGCCGTGCGTGAAACTTTGGATAAAGATCAGCAGGTCATTCTCTTCCTGAATCGCCGCGGTGCGGCCACCTTCGTCATGTGCCGCGACTGTGGCCACGTCCTCAAGTGTCGCCGTTGTGAGGTGCCCCTGACCTACCACCTCCGCCGGAGCAGCAAAAGAGCCTCCTCTACTTCGGCTGAGCTCAGTACAGGAGTGGGGGAACCTCAACTGGTCTGCCACCACTGCAACCGGCACGATCCGGTGCCCCAGGTGTGCCCCAACTGTGGGAGCAAGCGCATAAAGTTCTTCGGCATCGGCACTCAGAAGGTGGAAGCCACGGTCCAGCAACTATTCCCCCAGGCCCGCACTTTGCGCTGGGACCGGGACACCACCGGCGGCAAATGGTCGCACGAGGCGTTCCTGGAAAGCTTCATTGAACACGAAGCCGACGTCCTCATCGGCACCCAGATGATCGCTAAGGGGCTGGACTTGCCTCTAGTAACCCTGGTGGGGGTGGTCGCTGCGGACACCGCCCTGCACCTGCCGGACTTCTGGGCCAGCGAGCGCACCTTCCAGCTACTGACCCAGGTGGCCGGCCGGGCTGGGCGCAGCATCCTGGGCGGCCAGGTCATCATCCAGACCTACACTCCCGAGCATTACTCCGTCCAGATGGCCAGCCGACACGACTACGCCGGCTTCTACGAGAAGGAGTTGGCCTTCCGGCGGGAGCACGGCTACCCCCCTTTCGCCAGTTTGGCCAAGTTGGTCTACGTTCATTCGAACCAAGAACGTTGCCAGGAGGAGGCAGAGAGGTTGCAGCGCATCCTCGACAGCAAGATAGCCCGCCTGGGACTGGCCGGCGCAGACCTCATCGGCTCAGCCCCCTGCTTCTTTACTCGATTGCGGGGCAAGTATCGCTGGCAGATCGTGGTACGAGCTTCCGATCCCCAGACCCTCCTCCAAGACGTGATCTTCCCTCGCGGCTGGCGGGTGGACATTGATCCTGTGAGCACGCTCTGATTATTTGATTTTGAGCTTTGAGCTTTGGATTTTGAGATGTTATTCGTCAAGCACAGAAACGCATTCGCAACTGCCCTCATCGTGTTGGGGGCAACGCTCCTGACCATAGGGCTAGTCCAAGGTTATCTCGACATACAGGCACACCCTCCCCTCTTCTCCTCCCCCCAATGGAAGGGAGATGAAGCGGAGGATATGGTGACGGCCACGCCTTCGGCCACACCCATCCCTTTAACCCTCACCCCCTTCCCTCCAACAGCTACCATCGCACCCACCTCAACCACCGTGCTTAAAACCCCGATAGCCGCGTTCTCAATAACTTCAAGCACCATATCACCAACCTCGACAGCCGCGTCCTCACCGACCTCAACCCCGACCCCGGCGGCCACCTTCACTCCCACCCCTACTTCGACTGAGCTCAGTACAGGCTCAGGCCCGCCTCCCGCCAGTGCGCCGCCCGATCGCATCGTGATCCCTGCCATCGGCCTGGATGCTCCGCTCGTCCCCGTGGGGTGGACGGGCACCGATGAAGGCCCCATCTGGGATGCAGCCGATTATGCCGCCGGCTGGCACAAGACCTGCGCCTACCCTGGTCGCGTCGGCAACACTGTCCTCTCAGGACACCACAACATCGAGGGCGAGGTCTTTCGCTACCTGATTGACCTTGAGCTCGGCGACGAGGTGTTCCTCTACGTGGGAGAGACGGCTTATCACTACGTTGTCATAGAGAAGCACCTTTTGGAGGAAAAGGACATGCCAGAGGAGGTGCGCCGTCGTAATGCCCAATGGATCGCCCCCACCGACGATGAGCGCCTCACTTTAGTCACCTGTTGGCCCTACACCTCCAACACCCACCGGCTGGTCATCGTGGCAAAACCGTTCTGGAAGTTAGAAACTGGAAATTGGAGGTTGGAAGTTGGAAACTAGAAACCAGCTTCCAGTATCCAGCTTCTAGCTTCCAGCATAAGGAGAACCCGATGAACATCTTAGGAATACCCCTAATCGCCAAAATCCGCCGCAACCACGCCTTGGAGCACGCCACCATCCACGTTTTGACCCAGCATAACCCTCAACGGCGTTTGGTAGGGCGTACCACAGCCCACGGCTTCTATCTATATGGAGAGGTTGAGACAGAAGAGGTAGCCGCCTCTGTCTCCGAGGCTCTCGCTCGCCTGCGGAGAGGTGAACACTCCCTGGCTGTTCATCCCCGCTGTGGCACCAATTTAGCTACTGCTGGAGTGCTGGCCGGCCTCTCTTCTTTCGTGGCCATGTCGGGGCGCTCCAAGACTTCGGCGAGACTTCGCCGAGCTCAGTCGAGGCGCTCAGTCGAGCCGTCGCGCCTGGCCAAGCTCCCCCAGATTATCCTGGCTACCACCATCGCCGTGATCGCGGCCCAGCCCCTGGGCCTGGCTCTACAGAAGCACGTTACCACTCTGCCAGAGGTGGAGGGGGTAACCATCGAGGAGATCACACGCCAGGAGAGGGGCCAGGTTGTCATCCACCAAGTGAGAATCAAATCCCAATGACCAAATCTCAAATCCCAATTGGTCGTTGATGAATTGGTCATTCCCCGGAGGGGTCCATGTTTTATCTATTCCACGGCGAGGACGAGTTCTCCCGCTCCGAGACCTTGGCTGCATTGAAGGAAAAGATGGGCGATCCAAGCCTAGCCGAGTTAAACACCACCGTCTTCGATGGCAGCAAGGTCACTTTAGGAGAGCTTCAACATGCCTGCGGTTCTGTCCCTTTCATGGCCGAACGGCGCCTGGTTATCGTGGATGGGCTCCTGACCCGCCTCGAATCCAAGGGAAAAGAGGGGACGCTATCCGCCTGGCAGAAGGAGTATTTGGAGGAGCTGACACAATACTTAAAGCGCCTGCCTGAGACCACGCGCCTGATCTTCGTGGAGGACAAGTCCATCAGCGAGAGCAATCCCGTTCACCGGTTGGCCCTGGCTGATGAGCGCGGGCACGTCAAAGAGTTCAAGCCCCCCCAGGGAAGCGAGTTGAACCGTTGGATCAAGGAGCGGGTGAGGAAAAAGGGAGGACAAATCAATCCCGCAGCCGTCGAAGAGCTGGGCGCCTTCGTGGGTAACGACCTGCGGCTGCTGGACCAGGAGATTGAAAAGCTCGTCGTCTATGTAGACCAGGCGCGTCCCATCAGCGAGGATGACGTTCGCGTGCTCGTCAGCTATGTACGGGAGGCCAACATCTTCGAGATGGTAGATGCTTTGGGTCAGCGCGATGGTCAGCGGGCGGCCAAATTGCTACACCAGTTGCTGGACGAAGGCAAGCACCCCCTGGCGTTGCTGGGCATGATCGTCCGCCAGTTCAGGATCATGATCCAGGTCAAAGAACTGAACAAGCGGGGGTTGAGCCAGCAGGACATCGCCGCCAGGTTGGGGCTGCGTCGCTTCGTCGTCAAGAAGGCAGTGCGTCAAGCGATGAACTTCTCCATGGAACTGTTGGAGGCCATCTATCGGAAGCTATTGGAGACCGACGTGGCCATCAAGACAGGACAGATGGACGAGGTCTTAGCCTTGGACATGCTGGTGGTGGGGTTGACTTGAACATGTACTGTTTAGAGGGTGAAATCGCCGCTACCCATCTCCAAAAAGTCGATTCCCCTTTTCGGGCTCCGTCAGCGGATAGTGCGGCTCGTCCCGGGTGATGCTGAGCTGCACGACTGGGTTATTGAGCCAGGACAGCGCTGTCCATTTGGCATTCAACTTGTCCAGCAATGGCTGGAGTTCGTCTTGACCTGGGAAGAGGTCAAAGACGACGTGGAGTTCTTTACCAACCAGATACAGGGTTGCTGGACGGCGGATGAACTTGTGCAGCAGGGTTCCAGCCCACATCTTGGTGTGTTCTCGTCCCATCGCCTGGGCAAAGTGGCTCATCAGGTTGAACAGCAGGCAACGCAGCCAGGCCGACAGGAATAAGGCCGCCTGGTCGTACTCGGCCTCTCGGTGTAGTTGTCCCTGGTCATCGCGTCGGGTCCTCAGAACGCATAATGCTAAGAAATCTGGCCGTCAGTTGGGCCCACCTTTAATCTGGGGCGCTGGCTTCCACGGCACAAAACCTGCGCTTCACAGGATGAGCCTTGGCCCTTGACGATTTCATGCAAATGCTAGGTTGAACTACCCCCACTTTGATAACCGGGACAGGCACCTGGCAGCAGAGACCGTATCGTGAACGGTACGGCCTCCCGTAAGCCATAGTCTTCCAGGTGTGGTGCCTCGCTGGAGGTTGACAGAATGCCCAACAGGTAATTGACTCTAGATGGCTAGGTGGTAGATGGAGACGGTCCTGCGGCGGATGGCTGCATTGCTTGACGAGGGAAAGCGAACAGAGCTGGTCATCCTCAGGCCCGACGAGGATTTCTGATAACTAGATTGCCCGCGGTTTGCCTGGCGGAAAGGAGGAACAGAACGCGCTAGACATGACTAGGTGACAGCTTTTGCCGGTCAAAAGGCGATTGAAGTCGCCACTACGACCACTTCTCAGCGGACTCTTAACCGCACCTCTGAACATCCACAAGGAGGTAAGTAAGAACATGTGCCGCAAGCGTTACTTCACTTTCGTTTTGATCACCCTGCTCATCTTGGCTCTCTTCCTCGTGCCCACCGCCTGGGCCGATGGGCCGATCACCGTGACCATCCTGCATACCAACGATACCCATGCTCACCTGGAGTCCTTCGAGCCGTTCGAGCAGCCCCTGCAGGGCGGCGTGGCGCGGCGCTACACCGCCATCCAGCAGGTGAAGGCCGAGGGCGGCAACGTCATACTGGTGGACGCTGGCGATGCCTTTCAGGGCACCCTCTTCTTCAACCGATGGCAGGGTGAGGAAGAGGCCTACTTCATGAACGCCCTGGGCTACCAGACCATGGCCGTGGGCAACCACGAGTTCGACCCCGGCCCTGCTGCGTTGGGCAGCTTTATCCAGAAGGCCGATTTCCCGGTGTTGAGCGCCAACATAGATGTTTCTGCCGAGCCTGTGGCTGGTCTCATCCCGGCTTACACCGTTCTGGAGATAGCTGGCGAGAAGATCGGCGTCTTTGGCCTGACCACCGAGGAGACGGTCTTCATCTCCGGTCCCGGTCCCAACGTCGTCTTCAAGGACGCCGTCGAATCGGCCAAAGCAACCGCAGCCGAGTTGGAGGCCCAGGGGATCAACAAGATCATCGCCCTGACGCACCTCGGCTACAACGAGGACCTGGCGGTGGCCGCTGCCGTAGACGGCATTGACGTCATCGTGGGTGGCCACAGCCACACGCTGCTGGGCGCCATGGAAGGGGCCCATGGGGCCCTATCCCACCGTAGTCACTTCGCCGGTGGGCAACACGGTGTTGGTCGTCAGCGCCTACGAATGGGGCAAATATCTGGGCCGCCTCGACGTCACCTTCACCGCCAATGGCGAAGTGGAAGGCTACGGGGGAGAGCCGATTTTCATTGGTGAAGGCATCGAGGAGAATCCGGACATCGCGGCTGCCGTAGCCGAATTCGCTGCCCCCATCGAGGAACTGAAGGCCACAGTTGTCGGTCAAACAGCAGTTCACCTGGAGGGCACGCGGGAGCTAGTGCGCAGCCAGGAAACCAACCTGGGCAACCTGATCTGCGACGCCATGCTGTGGAAGACGGCCGCCGAGAACACCCGGATCTGCATCCAGAATGGTGGTGGCATCCGGGCCAGCATCCCCGGTGGCGACGTGAGCATGGGCCAGGTGCTGGAGGTGCTTCCCTTTGGCAACCTCATTTCCACCTTTGGCCTAAAAGGTTCCGACGTGTGGGCCGCTCTGGAAAACGGCCTCAGCCAATATGAGGACCTGAAAGGGTGCTTCCCGCAAGTAGGTGGACTGAGCTACTCCTTCGATCCGAACCAGCCTGCCGGATCGCGCATTGTCAGCGTGGAGGTCAAGAACCCGGACGGCACCTACAGCTCCATTGACCTGGATGCGGTCTACAAAGTGGCTTCCAACGACTTTATGCGCCACGGCGGTGATGGCTACGACATGTTCGCCGAGAACGCGATTGACCCTTACGATGCCGGTGCGCTGCTGGCCGATGCGGTGGCCCAGTATATCAAGCTGCACTCCCCGGTCAGCCCGGCGCTGGAGGGACGCATCACCAAAGTCGAGGTGGCGGCCCTGCCGGTCACCGGCGGCGTGATCTCCATTGGCGAACCGGCATACTTCCTCGTCGGCTTCAGCCTGTTCGCCCTCGGCTGGGCCATCCGTCGCCGACAGGATGCCTGACGCCTTCCGCATCGCGCTGGTGGGCCTTCGTCCCCCGCGAGCCCAAGGCGAACCAAAACGAAGAGCCCTGACACTGAGGTTCTAGGGCTCTTTGCTAATTGACTCACCACCCGACTGTTAAAGAGCCTGATTCATCTCAGCTTCCGCTGACTGCGTCACACTTTGACTAAACTCGAGTTCGTAGCGATCATGAGAATAGCTTACCACAGCTATCCTTATCGCGCAACAACGTTACATGCCAACCTGTCCTGAGCCCAGTCGAAGGGTTTATTCCAACGCCTGGTCTAAATCGGCGATGATGTCCTCGACGTCTTCGATGCCTACCGAGAGGCGCACCAACCCCTCTCCGATGCCGATAGCAGCGCGCTCCTCCGGGGAAAGCGCGCGGTGGGAGGAGTGAGCCGGGTAGAGGGCTAGGCTGTAGACATCGCCCAGAGTCGTGGCCGGCAAGATGAGTTTCAGGGCCTCCATGAAGCGGAAAACCTTGGCTCGGTTGGCGCCAGCTATCTCAAAGGAGATCATCCCGCCGTAACAATACTCTCGGAAGAGGCGAGTCGCCACAGGCTGTTGGGGGTGACTTGGCAGGCCGGGGTAGTTCACCTTAGCGATCCTGGGGTGTTCGGCCAGCCAATCGGCCACCGCAGCAGCATTGCGGCAGTGCTGAACCATGCGTAGGGGCAGTGTCTTGAGGCCCCGCATGGTCAGCCAGGCCTGGTTAGGGCCCAGATTGCCGCCGGTGATCTTGATGAGCTCCCACAGGCGCTTCCGCCTCTCGGCGGAGGTGACGACTACCCCGCCCAGAACATCGCCGTGACCACCCAGGTATTTGGTTGAGCTGTGGACAACGTAGTCGGCGCCGAGGGTCAGAGGCCGGGTAAGATAGGGGGTTGCAAAGGTGCTATCCACGATCATCTCGGCTCCGTGGGCGTGAGCCAGCTCAGCCACGGCCGGCACATCGGCTACCTTGAGCAAGGGATTGGAGATGACTTCGCAGAAAACGGCCTTGGGTTTTTCCTCAACGATGGCCCGTTCCACAGACGCTAGGTCAGCGATGTCTACGAAGCGCACTGCCACGCCTAGGGGGGTGAAAAGGTTGGACAGAAGAGCATGGGTGGCCCCGTAGACATCCTGAGCGGCCACCACAGCATATCCTGAGCCCAGTCGAAGGGCATGTCCTGAGCCCAGTCGAAGGGCCTGGCCTGCCTCCAGGCCAGTGGCTAACAAAGCAGCATGGATGGCCGCCATACCTGAAGCGAAGGATAGGGCCGCCTCGCCGCCCTCCAGGGTTGCCACCGCCCGCTCCAGGGCTGCATTCGTGGGGGTGCCAAAGCGGGGATAGACGTAACCCTCGCGCTCGGCAGCGAAGACCGCGTCCAGTTGATCCATGCTATCGTACAAGTAGCCGACTGAATTATAGATAGGAGTCACTACTGGAGTGAAATCGGGCCGTGGGCCACGCTCCCCGGCGTGCACGGCTTGAGTAAAGATGCTTAGCTTGTTTGACATTGGCTTGGACATCGGTTCTCCTCTATGGAACTGTTGTATTGGCTAGCCGTTTGAAAGCATCCAGCTTCTCCCGGTTGCCCAGCTTGGCCTGTTGGATGGCCTTTTCGAGGATCTGAATCGAGCGATCGTAGCCCTTGCCATCCACAGGGTAGGGGTGTCCATCCTTCCCCCCGTGGGCGAAGCTGTAGCGAACAGGGTCGCGAAAGCTCCCCTCGGCTCCGTAGACCAGCTCGGCGATGAGGGAGAGAGCGCGGATGGTCTTGGGGCCCACGCCGATCATTCCCAGCAGTTGTTCGAAATCTTCCGGCTGCCGCTCGTAGGTTTTGAGGAAAATCTTGACCAGCCGGTCAGGATGAACGTCCTGGATGAGCACCTGGTGATGAGCAGGCAGCTCCAAGTTCTTGAGCTTCTTTAACTCACCCACCAGCCACCATGGTTTCTCCTGGGAGAGCAGGCTGCTCACCTTCCTCGCCTCCTCGCTCTCCTGGGCCACCATGTTGAGCGGCTTACCCTTGGCATCGCAGCAGATGGCCGCGTGGGGCTCGCAAACGAAATCCTTCGCTCCTTCACTCAGCCAGTGGTAGCGGCGGGCATATCTGGTGGCCTCGTTCATCCCTCGCTGAACCACACACCAGCGCCCTTCCCGGTCGAAGACGAACATGTGGTGATAGATCTGGTAGCCGTCCTGCAGAGCGGTGTTATCCACTTTAGCGGCCATGCGGCTGGCGTAGATCAGCCCTCCCGGGTCAACGGCTAAGTCCTCGCCGCGCGGGCCTCGATCTCCTGGGGCGTGCGCCGCGACATGGAACCTTTCCCCCCTGCCACGTACAGCCCTAGCCCGTGCTCCAGCCCTTTGATCCCTTCCTTCAAGGCCCCGCAAGTTGTGGTGGTCACCCCGCTCGAATGCCAGTCAAAGCCCAGGACACAACCGAAGGCCTGGAACCAGAAGGGGTCGGAGAGCTTGCGCAGCATCTCCTCCGTGCCGAACTCGTCCACAATGATGATAGCTATCTCCCGTGCCAGGAATTTCATCCGATCGAAGAGCCAGCGTGGGGTTTTGCCGTAATGCAGGGGTAACTGGGCTATCCCCGTCCTAATCTTTTCAGTTCTCCGATCTCCCTTTCCACTTCTTCCAGCTCCTTTTCGAGCTCCCTCTTGTACTCTTCGAGGTATTCTTATACTCCTCCAGCATGTGCAAGTACTCTTCGCGCCGCGGGAAGGGCCATGGCCCGGCGCGCCACGGCCCGTAGAAACGGAAGCCGAAGGGTGGAAATCCGAAACCAAAGCCGAACCCGGAGAACCTGTAGTCCTTCTTCATCCTTAGCCTCCTACTTTCGTTCACTGCTGCCAGTCCACGTTGAATCAAGCAAGCTTGGGGAAACAACCACCTTCAGGCGCTACTTGTACTATTCCCCCCTCGCATTGCCTGCAGTACGAGAATGAAGGCCCCTATGCCGATAAAGACGTCACCCATGCTGAAGACATTGCTAAATGGCAAGCAAGATGGAAGAAGAAAGATATCTGCTAGAAAGGGCAATCGCGTTTCGCTGGTCAGTACCGTAGAGTTGGAGAGGTATCCTTTGGCTCGCAGTAGCTCTGCCCGATGGGCCATGCCAGCTCGGGTTAGACTGTCCAGGGGAACGGGCATGTAGCCTCCATTGGCCGCGATCACGAGGAAATTCAGTAGCAGCCCCAGGCCGAATACCTTCATTCCGTTCAGCGACAGGTTGAGGCCTACAGCAAGCAACAGGAGAAGGATGGAGGAGATATAAAGGGCAGGGCCAAGGCGATCTGACCAACCTAGGCTCTCGAACTGAGGGGAGAAGGCAACGATTTGAAGCAGAAAAGCAATCAGGATCAACCAACTACGGCGCAGAGGAAGCTGTGCCAGTTTGACCAAACTTCCCCCACGTGCCCACCCTACAATCAACCCACAGAGAAGGGCAAGCAACAAGAACATCTTAGGCCAGCTCCTTCGCTTTGGCCTTGACGGGCTTGAAAATGGGCTCTTCCTTGAGAATAGTCAAAAAGGTATCCACTATTACCGGATCGAATTGCGTTCCCTTGCCTGCTTCTAATTCAGCAACTGCCGCCTGGTAGGACAAAGCAGGTCGGTACGGGCGGTCGGACGTCATGGCCTCGAAGGCATCAGCTACGGCGACGATACGTGCTCCCAGAGGGATCCTGTCTCCTCCGATCCCGTTGGGGTAACCGCTTCCGTCAAACCACTCGTGGTGATGGCGTATTATGTCCCTAGCAGTTGGATGAAAGGAAATTCGAGCAACGATATCGGTACCAACAGCCGGATGTTTCCGTACAACTCTCCATTCGTCGTTGTCTAAATGGCCCGGTTTCAAGAGCATTCCCTCGGGAACGCCAATCTTTCCCAGATCATGGATGCTAGCAGCCCAGACAAGAGGTTCTATCTCTGCTGGAGACAAATTCAATCTCTCGGCAATCTTTCTAACGTACTCCGTCACCCTTTGCGAGTGCTGAAAGGTGTAGGGATCTCGCTTGTCAACTGCCTCCGCGAGGGCCTCGATAGTGTATCTCGTCTGATCGCGCAGTTGCTGATAACTTCTGAGGGAGTAGTATACCGCGCCTAAGGGCAGGAAAAGCAAGATCAGGCCCAGGCCGTAGGGTGTTACAGAATACGTCATAGCCATCAGAGTGCCCAAGGGGGCTAAGGTAAGCAGTTGAAGCAAGACACCATGGTTGTTGGCCCACCAGACCCGCCGCGGACTCTGTTGGCTTAGAAGCGAAATTATTGTGGAAACGACTAAGGTATTGACCATAAGACAAACGACCATTGCAAGAAGTAACGCCATGATGTTCCTCACCGAACCCAGAAAGAATGTGCTGCCATCATACAGCGATTGGTAAGCCAGCCCGGCCAGGCCAAAGGACAAAACCGCGTTTGCTGAGTTAAAAAGCGCTTTGTACCACGTTTTTCTTAGATAGAGGTCAGCCACACACCATGCAATCGCCCCTGCCCAACACGCCAGGCCAGGACCGAACAGCAAGACTGTCCCGAAGCAAACCGCCATGGAGACGCTATTTTCGGCCTTATAGGGAAGGCGAACACGATATATATCCACAATACCAATCACTAAGGTCAATATTATCGAGGTTACCAATAAGTGCGGCTCATCGAATGGGATCGAAGGCGTCACCAGCAAGAGCAGAGCAGCGGCGCTTAGAACGACGCACGAAACAAAGAGGCGTGCAAAGAGTGGCAATGATCGCATCGGCCATACCTACACTGAGATCGCAGATTTGGAAGTTGATATGGAGCGCGAAGCCGGAGGCTTAGCGCCGCGACGACGGAGCCATCGCATTCCGAAAATGGCATCCACACGATTCTATCTAGGAGCGATGATATTTTAACACACAAACCCTCTCATTGCAAGCGACAAAAAACCACAGAGAGTGGGGAAAGATCAAAACCTTTGTATACTCGCTCTCTGTGGTTATATGAGGTGGATGTAAGCGGTATCTAGTCATGTTTCGTAGCTTGGGGCTAGGCCCACTTTTGGCCGGCTCCGCTAGCGAGCACCAGGCTGGCGATAGTCAGCAAAGCGTAGACGGCCCTCAAGTACAGGTTGCGCCACTTCATGGCTTAGCACCTCCCTTCGCGATTCAGTCTTTGCCACTCTAGCTTCGGAGGGCAGGTCAAGACCATGCACTCCGACCTAGAGGGGCCAGGGCTAGAGTCGTTGGATTTATCTAACCCCATTTCATTAGAGGTCTCTCCTCTACAGGCTTTCTTAGTGATTCTTACGGCTTAATAGGTTAGGCCCACTTTTGGCCGGCTCCGCTGGCTAGCACCAGGCTGGCAATGGTGAGCAGAGCGTAGACAACCCTCAAATACAGACTGCGCCACTTCATGACTTAGCACCTCCCTTCGCGATTCAGTCTTTGCCACTCTAGCTTCGGAGGGCAGGCCAAGACCATGCACTCCGACCTAGAGGGGCCAGGGCTAGAGTCGTTGGATTTATCTAACCCCATTTCATCAGAGGTCTCTCCTCTACAGGCTTTCTTAGTGATTCTTACGGCTTAATAGGTTAGGCCCACTTCTGGCCGGCTCCGCTGGCTACCACCAGGCTGGCAATGGTGAGCAGAGCGTAGACAACCCTCAAATACAGACTGCGCCACTTCATGACTTAGCACCTCCCTTTAGTTTAGTATAGTCTTTACGCTTCTCTTGATTTGCTAACCCCACTTCATTGACAAGCCTCCTTTTTACCCCCAAACGATCATCCTACTGGCTTCAACATAAAAAGCCGCCGAGCCAAGAAGCAACAGATACCCTTTCCTCCTTCGGCAGCTCGGCGGCCATAAATACGCTTTTCCTCCTTCGGCAGCCCGGTAGCCATAGCTCAAGAAGCTGAACCTTAGACCCGTAGCTTTGTGCCCCCATCTTTCGAAGGGTTTACCTTTATCGGTGAGTTTGCCGCATAAAGTTAATACTATTATACCATAAATTCCAGGTTTTGTCAATATTTCTGGCAACTTTCTGAGGACGCGAGAGACGCCAACTCGCTTAAACCAATGGGCGCTCGCATTTACAAGCAAACTAGCTCACTTCCCCGTACATCCCTCCTTTGACCAAACCCTCCAGTTTAGTCGAGGTAATGGTATTGGCTAAATTAAGTTCGCTTCCTGTCATCACCCGAATGTAGTTGTCCGTCAGGCCCGACCAGGCTTGTTTGTCGTCTCTGTGTGGTGTCTCCCAAAGCACTTCCATCCTTCGGCCTGAGAACCTACGGCAGAAGCGCTGGCTGCTCTCTTGCGCCAACTCCAGCATGGCCTCACTGCGCCTTTTCTTCTCTGCATAGGGCACTTGATGGGGCATCTCGGCGGCTGCGGTGCCAGGCCGGGCCGAGTACTTGAAGACGTGGATGCGGGCGAACTCCATCTTCTCCACGAAGCTCAAGCTCACGGCGAACTCATCCGGCGTCTCGCCAGGGCCCGTCCTGAGCCCAGTCGAAGGGAAGCCAACGATGACGTCGGTGGTAACGGCCAGGTCGGGGATTAATCTGCGCGCAGCGGCTGCCAAACGAGCATATTGGGATGTCGTGTAGCGGCGTCCCATGCGTTGCAGGGTGGCATCGCAACCACTCTGCAGAGGCAGGTGCAGGTGACGGCAGAGGCGCGGGTTTTCCCAGAGGCGCAAAAGAGAGCGTTTCAGGTCCCAAGGTTCGATGGATGAAAGGCGCAGGCGAGGCACCATGGTCTCGGTCAGGATCTCCTCAACCAACTGGCCAAGTTCAGTGCCCAGATCCCTCCCGTACCCCCCGATATGGACGCCAGTCAAGACCACTTCCTTGCAGCCGGCGGCTACCAGGGCCTCGATTTCCGCCAGGATGTTCTGACGAGGTCGGCTCCGTTCCCTGCCGCGCGCCAGAGAGACGATGCAGTAGGCACAGCGGTTGTTGCAGCCGTCCTGGATCTTGACGAAGGCGCGGGTGTGGCCCAGTGGTAGAGCACGGAAGCCAGGAATCGGGGCCTTCGATCCGCAGGTCTCTCGTCCTAAGCTCTCAGCCAGCTCCACCAATCGCTCTTTGTCCTCGTTGCCCACGATCAAATCTACTTCACCGATCGCCCTTACCTCCTGGGGGGACATCTCGGCATAGCAACCAGTCACGATGAGGCAGGCCGTCGGATTAGCGCGGCGCAGGCGGCGGATCAACTGCCGTGACTTCTTATCCGCCACCTGGGTCACAGTGCAGGTGTTGACCACATACAAGTCGGCCTCTTCACTCGTTCGAGCCAACCGGTAGCCAGCCTGGGCGAAACCACGGGCCAAAGCCTCTATCTCGCTTTGATTCAGCTTGCAACCCACGCTCTCCAGATACACCCTCACTGCAGACCCCCTGAATCCACCTCTAAGTATACACCAGAAAAGCTCAAAGTTCAAAGGGGAGTGACGAGTAAAGGAGTGACGAGTGTTCCTCGCTGCTCGTTACCTTATTGACTCGTTACTTATTTCTCGTTGACTCGTTGCCCTCACCAACCTTGCATCTAAAAGCGATTTGGGATACAATCACAGGGCGTGAATTTGGGAATACCATAACGAAATTTGGAGGTTAAAGTGAGGTTATTGATAGCGCTCGGTGGCAATGCCATCAAACAGGCTCATGAGAGCGGGGCTGCCGAAGAGCAGTTCAGGAACTGCAT
>Ga0114919_10002735_pt1 | contig 14245 bp, 10 predicted proteins | sample BlataG_FD_88682 | JGI IMG/M metagenome (GOLD analysis project Ga0114919, IMG submission 88682) | Deep subsurface microbial communities from Black Sea to uncover new lineages of life (NeLLi) - Black_00105 metaG | ecosystem: Environmental > Aquatic > Marine > Oceanic > Sediment | place: Atlantic... | reverse complement strand
GGTAAAAAGTCTTTTGTAGTGTATACAAATCAAAAAAATTAAATGTTAAAAACAATATGACAACTAAGAGTGGGAAAATAAAAAATTTGGAGCTGTGATTAGACCGCGGAAGGGTTCCGGCAGAAGGTCTTTCTTTATAAAATAGGCCCCTACAAAAGCAACGACCGTTAGAAGAATATCCAGACCCTTATGTATCTGAACAATTAATTTATTTTGTTCTCTTAACAAAATATTAACCTATCGTATCTTTGCCTTTTATAGCTTTTAACATTTTAATATTATTAACGATCTTAGTCAATAACGGCTTTTTGATAAACTTCAATAGTCTGCTCGGCAATTTTTAACCAGCTATACTTCCGGACGATCCGGATTAGCAAATCATGCTGTTCGGTTTCATTTATGTTCTTATTTAAAAGTATCTCCATTTTTTTTTGCAAATCTGATTTGCTACCACACTTGAAATACCATTCAGAAGGTAGGTTAACTTCCAAATTTGCAGGTATATCGGAAACAAGGACCGGAAGCCCATAGCTGATGGCTTCAAGAAGTGCAATAGGCATCCCTTCATGAATAGATGGAAGGACAAAAAGACGGGCGTGTGAAAAAACCTGATTTAGCGGATCGCCTGTAATGTATCCGGTACGAATAATCCTGTCATCATCATCAATCATTTTTTTTAGCTTTTGACTGTATTCTGCTTTATGGTCAGCATCACCCACTATGACTAATCGGAAATCACTATTAAGCTTTTGAAAAGCTTTAATTAATATATCCAATCCCTTTTCTGGAGCAAACCTGCCAATTGCTAAAATATATTTTTTAGGATTAACATCTATTTTAGAGAGGAAATCAGAATGTGCTGCTATATCTGGAATAGTTATTCCATTTGGAATATATGTTTTATTATTACCCTTAAATATATCTTCTTGCATTTTTGAAACAAAAATCACCTCATCAGCAAATCTGTTCACAAATTTTTCACCAATTTTTAAAATCTCTTTTGCTAAACGGCCCCATTTACTATGAGCATAATTTTGGCTATGGTAGGTGACAACCGTTGAAAGTTTGCGGAGTTTTAGTAATGGCAATATTAATGATGGACCGATATTATGAATATGCACGACATCCGGTTTCTCATTAATACAGATTATTGCAGCAAAGATGGAATGAATGATTGTTTCAAAGTTTTTATTTTGAATTGTCCATAAGTCTTGAAACTTAACTCTATGAAAAAAATCTTTCTTGTTTCGATTGCTAATATAAGGTTTCCGCCGAAAAACTTTAATATCGATATTATTTTCTGCTAATATTGGATAAAGCGATTCACAATGTTTCTCCACCCCACCCTGAATACCCGGGAAACCTCTTGTCCCAACAACATTGATTCTCATACTATTCAAAATCGGTCGGTATGTTAAAAGCAAGCTTGAATTTATTTTTTGCGATCCAGTAAATGGGTTTCCATGGACGCCGTACCATATCATGCCGTTCAGTTACAATAAAACAGCAGTTTTTCTGACAATTCTTAACCCTTTTCATAACTTCTGATGCTTTTTGAGAATTCATGATTTCTTCAAAAGAAGCATCCTTTAAATTACCAATAACCCACTTTTCATCAGATCCGTTACAAGGAATAACGTTTGCAAATGGGTCAACAAAAAAGAAATCTTCACCAGCACCACAAGGAGGTCGATAATTAGATGTATCTCCGGCAAGTCTTTTGAGTATGCTTTTGTTAAAATAAGCGCGCCCGTAGTCTTTTAATTTGCCTTTCAAATCTCGACGAGGCGATTGGAGCATGGAAGCAATAAAGTTTTTCTCCATATGCACAGCTTTTTCTCTATCTTTATCAATATTATCAAATTTGTGGAAATACCATGAATTATGCATAACAGAATTTCCAAGGTCTACACCTAAATATGAGCAAAGTTCATGCAATTTAACTAAATCTTGGGCGTTTTTATCGCAAATAACTACTGAAAATCCAATGTCTTTGCATCCTGTCTTTTTAAGCGCAAGTATAGTCTTTAATGCACGATCAAATCCATCAGGAATACCCCTTAAAGAGTCATTAAGTTTTGGCAGGCCTTCGACACTTACTCGGATTAAAATGTTAGGAAATTTTTCAGCCAAAGCGACGATTTTTTCAGTAAAATAACCATTAGTGCTTAATTCTAACAAATATGATTTGTTATAAAGTACCTCAAATATTTCAGTAATATCTTTCCGTAGCATTGGCTCACCACCAGTAATGTTGATTCGTAATCCTTTCGGCAGTTTTTTTAATAATTTTGGTTCAATCTCTTCAGATGCTTTAGAAGGATATTTCCAAATATGGCACATATGGCATTTAGCATTACATCTAAAAGTCGTTATTATGCTTCCCTGAACTATGTTTTTCAATTTATAATACTCCTTCTTCAGCTATATTTTTTTGTAAGAGATTTTCATAAATTGAGATTATATCTTTACAATGATTGTCCAAATTATACATTGAAACTACTTTTTCACGACCTTTTTGGCCCATTTTGATTCGGAGTTCTCTGTCTTCGGATAATAGATACATTTTTTGGGCTAAGTCATCCTCATCTCCCATCTCAAACAAGAAACCCGTCTCACCATCATCAACCTGTTCAGGTATCCCTCCAACCCTTGAGCCAAGAACCGCCTTGCCCATAGCCATTGCCTCAAGGACGACCATTGAACAATTTTCATTCCATTCAGAGGGCACAACAACGAAAGCAGAATGAGCGATAATTTCTTTTAATTCCTTGCCTTTTCTATATCCAGAAAATTCAGCCATAGGGAAGGATAATTTTAGTTTATCTTCGATCGGTCCAGTACCAACAATTTTGATAGGGATTAAATTCTTTAAGATTTTATGAGCTTTGAGAAAGGTTTCGACTCCTTTCTCTTTTGACAGACGGCCGAAATATAGCCCATACCCTTCGTCTCCATAAGTTGGCGAAAATTTATTGATATCAACACCGTTTCTTAATACATATATTTTTTTTTCTGGTATTCTCTGACTTATTAAATCAGCCATGAAATTACTGGGGGCAATGAAAAGATCAACAAAATCATAACTACCTTTCCATTTATGAAAAAGAGCTTCAATCATTAACAATGTACTTTGTCTCCGTGAATTTTGACAATTTTTAAAGAAAGCTCTCCAGAAATATTTTCCGTGACATGCGGTGCAAATTTCTCCTTGATTCAGCATCGTATAGGCTGGGCAGATCAATTTGCCATCATGCAGGGTCAAAACAACTTTAGCACCTTTTTTTTTTAAGAGGGCAATAATTGAAGGGGTGAGTTGATGATAAATATTGTGTAAATGTGCAATATCAATATTCTCATGATGAATTAATCGTTTAATATTATTAATCGCCTCAAAGGAATGAATGAATTTTGCAGCCTGTTTAAATCTTTTCCAAATGCTGCTTGAATTATGATAATCAATACTTGATACGAAAAAGTTAGAATGATCAGATGGGAAATTCCTGGGATCGTCCATTGAAAAATCTATCACATTGATCCCCTGCTCTAAAAGGTAGTCCCGTTCTTGAAAAAATACCCTTTCAGATCCACCTTTAAGGTAAAAGAATTTGTTGGACAAAAGAATATTCATCAGGATACTTTAATAAAGCATTTGCCATTTGAAAATTTTGTTCAATTGACAACCAAAAGACCTATGATGGTTGAGAAAAAATCGTCATTATTATTTTATTGAAAAATCTTTATAACATTCTTCAAAGAAATTATTTAGAGTTTTTGCTTGATTTTTCCATGAGAATTTTTTAGCCAACCTCTCTCTTTCATAAGAATATTTTTGGTAATCCTCATAGTTTAAAATTACATCATTGATACCATTAGCAATATTTTTTGGAGCAAGATCATTGATGACAACTATCCCTGGAATATTCTCTTTAATTATAAACTCATGGGCACGCATTTTAGATAAAATCATAGGTTTGCCTGTCGCTAGATACTCAAAAACTTTAATCGGGCTAGATACATTCCACCAAGAGTGATTTGGTAAAGGACAAATAAAAAATGAAGCACTTTGCAAAAAAGCAGGTACCTTTTCATAATCAACGCAACCTTGGAAAATAACTATATCGAGGATGTCTAACTTTCTTGCTAAATGATTCAGATATTCAAGTTCATTGCCATCTCCGACAATACGAAAAACAAAATTATTTTTTTTTAAATCCTCTTTTCGGGTAGCAATTGCTGCGACTACCTCTTTTAGTCCTCTATTTTTTGCAACTGAACCTAAATACAATAATTCGATGTTTTTTTTACTTATTTTTATTTCTGAAGATCTAAATTTATCAACATTTACACCAGAAGACCATACACAATATGACTTTGCTCTAATACCTGACAAGCTTTTGATATCTTCTGTAATAAAAGAGAAGGAATCGACAAAATAATTTGATAAAAAGATCGGAACTTGCCAGAAAAAAATATGTTTAAAATAATAATGAGGGCCTGTAATTGATACGGGCTGTGACCTAATGTCCAAATGTATTCTTATATTATCAGTTCTAACTATCTTCGATAACCCCTTGATAAAAATGGCCAAATAGACTTCTTCTTGTCCAACAATTAAAACAGTTTTTCTATTTTTTAGTCTCTGAAAAATAAATTTAAAAGCCTTTATCATATAGTGCAATTTAAACAATCCCTTGGGTTGAAAAGTCATGAAGTATTTAAAGCCTTCGATAAGGCGCGGTTTATCTTGGTAAGAAGTGATCATTGTTAAATCGAGCCCTAAATTTCTCAACTCTTTAACCATTTCAATATTTCTAGAATTGTATGTAGCTTTATCTGCCCTGAACATTCCCAACCATAAAAACTGTATTGAGTTCATAGGACGATCTTTTGACGTTGTTTCAATGTTTTTCATATGGCTTCTTTTAAGTATACAAAAGACCTTGATTATTATATGGAGCGCTTAATCTGTTTAGCTTCAGCAGCTAAGTAATAGATAGCGAAGATAAACCATATTACCTGCTGATACGAGTCTCCTCTGTTAAATTCAAATTTCAACTCGTTAACAATAAAAGTAAAAAAAGATATTAGGCATGCTGATGAAAGTATGTAGTTTTTAATACGAGCTTTGTCTCTTAATGCAAGCCATAGATTCTTCGTCAAAATGAAAAAAAAATATAAATATATAGAGAAACCGATAACACCGAATTGAAACAACAGGGTTAGATAAAGGCAATGAAAATTTATAGATGCTTTTCCTAATTGCATGGCTTGAACTGGCCCGTTCCCAAATAAGGAGATTGTTTCTAAAGTTACATAAAAAGCCTCATCCCATGCTTTCTTCCTGTTTATAATATTTTTAATGCTTTACTGAGCTTCAAGTTTCGCAAATGTCAAATTTGCTCTGAACTTAACCGAATCAATGATTTCGGGGGTGAATGACGCAACTAAATATAGACTCAAAATAACGATAATAGTGGCCAGGAAAATATTTGAAAATTCCAACCTCTTTCTATTCATGAAGAAGAACGCAAAGGAGTTTAAGAGTGATAAAAGATATCCCGAACGTGTATTAGCAAGTAATAGACCTGTAATAAATAATACTAAAACAATTAAATATATATTCTTATATATTTTTTTTGAGTTATTTAATTTGTACCACAACACTGGAAACAAAACGGCTAGAAGTTCTGCCATTGATTCGGGGTTTAGAATTATAGAAACCCCCCTAACCACATAATAATTTTCAATTTTTAAAGATAGTACATTTTGATCTCTATGTAAAAAAACTCTTAGTAAATTACCAAAATTTGGTTGGAAATAAATGAGAATAGCAACAACTATTTGAAAAGAGACAAGCATTATTATTATTGTTATCAATCTTTCTATATAATTGGGAATGTTAATATGTTTGGGGTCAATCTTAGGCAAATTAATGATGACCATGAACAGAAGGACAGAGGACATGAAATTTAATAAAGACCTTATCCCTGCTCCTAAATAATGTTTAGGTATTCCAGACATTGTCCCAATAATAGATATTACAAATAGAAAGAATAAAATAATTGATAGTTTGTTATGTTCTCCTTTTAAAATAGGTCTTTTAAAATAATAAAAAATGCAAATTATAAATATACAAAATACTGATAGCGTACCTGTTGAGATTGCATCTCTTCCCATAAAAGATAATGTAACTGGAAAACTAATTGAGGCCATTATTAAAGATATTCTCCATATCCAGTTTGATATGAAAAATAATGAAAATATTATTAATCCTATTAATAATGCTACAAGTTGTTTATCAGTACCGGTTAGAATTATCTTTGTAAAAAAATAAGAAAAAAAGAGCATTATGAGAAGTAGAGCACTTTTTTCCTTTATTAATAGTAGTTTTGCAATTTTCACAATTAATTATCTTTTATTGTATTAAAAAAAAACAAAACGTATTAAACATTTTAAAACTTTAATAACGCTCGCCTATTTTACACCAGAAAAAGGAAAGGTTACTCTAGAGAAAGGAATATAGTAATCGAAATCAGGCTATATTAGCTGCAAGAATTTCTTTAAGAGGCTAAACATGTTGAAACCACCCTAACCCAGGTGTCTTCAAAAAGTAGTAGTCCTGTCTGCCCTCAGGGAGATCCGGCAATAACTTGCTAATTATCGCGATGGTATGAAGCCTGATCGATGTTGAAAAAAGATCGCTTTCGCTATAAGGAATCGGATTATCAGTCCATCCATGGGCAAGTCTCGAACTACGAACAAACAACTGTTCCTTCCAATAACGCTTGTTCAAAAAATACCAATGGTATAAGCTGCTATTTGGTCTAAATATGTTCCCAATAATTTTGAGGCCGGTTGATAAGGGATACCTCCGTCTAATACCCCAAGGATATCCCCCTCCTGGATCTCTCAATCTACAGATGGAATTATATGCATGGCGTAAACAATTTAAGATTTCATTTTTTCGGTAATCTGTGCGAAAAGAAAGTTGGACTAGCGTGTCTATTACATCAATATCCTCACACGCACCTCCTCCCATTTCCGGGGCGAACAACCCATCAAGATTTTGAAAACTAAGAGCCTTATCAATAATCTGTTCTTTATATTGTAGTTCACGTCCTACAAAGAAATAGAGAATATACTGATGATAGGCACCAAATAAACCATAATAATCCTTAGCGGCTCTTCCTTTGCCCCAGAAACCTGTCTCCGGGTTTTGTTGTTCGTCGTGCCAGTCAAAAAAGGCTTTAGATGACTCTTTAAACTCGTATTTTTGGTATCGTATAAGAACATATAAAATCATAATTTGTACAAACATAACTATATTGCCAACATACCACGGATCTTTCCATTTCTGATTTTCAAGCCATTTTACCAGATTATTGGGGTTATTGAATTTTTTTATATTTAGAAATGATAGAGGATATCTTAACTCAGAACCCAAGGCATCCAATGCTGATATGCAAAAAGTGGTGAGCTGTAAATCCTTATAGAATTGGTCGTGTTCATTTTCTTTTTGTTCATACAATTTGAAAATAAATAACCCTGTTGAAGAATCTTGAAAACTCAGGAGATAATCAATCCATTCATGCTTCTCCTTTTGAGAGATAGCTTCAAGATCACCAAGCAAGTATCTAATAAAGCACGCGAAACAAGATGTAAAGGGAGAACAACCAGTGCTCTTGCTCATCTTATACCGGCCATGCCGTGTATTTTTTGCACGAAGAGATTCTACCCAGTTGATTGTTTTATTTTCAAATTCGCTATATCTACTCATGTTTGGTCTCATCTCATTTTGTCGTTTTGCTGCTCTCTACCAAATGAAAGATTTCTATCTTGAAAAACTTATTGAATATCGCCTGCTCCCACAATCTGGGTTTCACCCGAACTGTCATTGAAAAGATAATATCCTTCTCCTCTACCCGACACTATCGAATAACACAGCAGATGATCATTATCTCCCCAAGAATAATGTGATGCATGACTACTTCCACTAAGGCAACCGGATCTTTTTCCCATCAACACCACTAGTCAGCAGCCAGATCTTTCTCCTTCCATCGGACCACTGCCAAATGTGAAAGAACAAGAACCGGTTGCCCTCGACATTAAACAGGAGATGATTGAAATAGTGTTGCTCATCCGCAGTCTGAAAGTTCTGTTCAAACTCGGCAATGTCGCGCACAGAAAAAAGCAACTGCTCTTCACCTGTTTCCATGTTAATTCGCCAAATCCCATCTCTAGGGGGTGCAGTTTCATCCGCCGAAATATCGGGGAGGGTATTGTAACCATAGCCTGGACGGAGCCTCTGTAATCGCGAAAAATTCAGAGATAGAACCCATCTTCCGTCACGGCTGACTGCATAAATTGGACGCTGGGAAGGCCCAATGATTTCACCGCTGTATACATCCTGAATGACATAGCCTTAGCGTCCCTCGACCAAGGTGTTGAGACCTTTGAAAAATGTTCATTTTTGTTCAAGGCCAAGGAAGGCGAAAATTTTAACCACAGGAATACATTGAGTATTTTGAGGATTAAAATTTGAGCCTGACGCCGGGATTGGGCAAAAAGGGGCGTTTTTCAAAGGTCTCGTGTTATATAAAACGGTAGATTCTCCCTCAAAAGGATACCATTGCAGCCGACACCCCTGTTGCCAGCACCAGGTGCCCGTCAAACCGAACTATCGAAACTCGGGCTGCTCTTCACGCAGATCAAAGAAACCGATCCACAAATGATCATCCGGTGAGGGCGTCGTGTTTATCAACGGCGCGGCCATTGCTAGAAGCAGCTTCTCATAGCGGCTGAACTGCGAAACGTCATAATACCCAAAAAATACATGTGCATCTGGAAGATGGAAGGTTCGCGTCTGAAGTGCGGGAAGACATTCTTTCCCGCTAAAAATCGTCCTGAAGAACTTGTTCGTTGATATTCGTGCAGCGTTTCGAATCTTTGATAGTCTCCGTGCGTTCTTGGCTCCGAGAAGATTTTTGATGGCTTGCTTCATAGGTGTGCAATCCTCAAACCTTGAACACTTGCCGCTTACAGAATCTGTTAACCAGTTCCTTTTCACGATCATCAAAGAAGTGGTATACCAACGACATGACGACATAGACGATGGCTCCGGTCGCCAGTGACGCGAACATCCACAATGGCGAATCGCCGAAACGTCCGATCCAAACCGCCACCACACCAGCTACGGCGGTGTTCATTCCAATTTTCAGCAACGCACCCCAGCAAATAGAAATGCCGGTGTAGTAGCGTGCCATCGAATACCAAAATACGCACTTGCCCATCAAGGCACTTCCGGTGGCGAATGCCACTCCCAGAAGGCCGAACTTCGACATCAACAGGACGGCAGACACGACGTTATAAACTGCAAAGACCTGGGCGTAGAAACGCACCTGGACCTTCTCAATCGCCTGAAGCACCAGATCGCTGGGCAGTTCGAGAACTTTGAAGACATTGAAGACAAGCAGCATGATGAAAACGGGCGTCGCTGAGGCAAACTTGGATTTAAAGACGAAAGTCAGGATCGACTCGGCCTGGACACCCACAAGAACCAAGGCAGGAAACAGGAACGCGGCAATCAAGACGACCAGCGAACGAAACATTCGATTCAGTTCAACATTTTTCTCCTCAACCGAGTAATAGTGACGGTAGAATGCAGGTCGCACGACGGTTTGCAGAAGATTCTGTGGCATGATCGACATCAGCATATCACTGGCACGTGAACCCAACGCGTAGATGCCCAGTTGATTTGTGGTGGCCATGGCCGCCACGATAAAATAATCCGTTGCATGTGAAAAGAGAATTCCGCCGGGTATTGTGGCCGCGTTGTATGCCGAAAAACGCAGGAATCGCATCCACTCAATTCTCGCTCTATCCCCATGAGCTTTCTCCTTTTTCGGAGCATAAGCCTTGCGATTTAAGAGCAGCCAGAATAGAACGGCGCCGAAACAGTATGCGAGCAATTCTCCAGCGAAAACCTCAGACAACCCTCCCCTAAGGTACACAAGCAAGACGACAATCGACACCACTCGCAGCATTTGATAAGCCAACTGACCCAGGTTGGAGTGACCGTGCAGAAACAGTGAATTGAGTGCCACCACCAAGAAATCAATCTGAAACAGTGCATACGTTCCAAGACAGAAAAGAATGAACTCCCACTTGTATGTTGAAATGTCGAAGTAGGCAGCGAACTTGTCGAACAAGAGTATCGCTAAGATAAAGACAATAACACCCGATACCAAACGATAACCGATGGAAAAGAAGAAGGTCCGGAAAAAAAGCCCGAGCCTCTCCAGTTGAGCGTATTCTGCCAGAAAACGTTGCAGCGAACCAGCCAAGCCGAGATTGGTGAAGAAGCTGAAGATTAAAATCGAGCCGAAGAATAGGTTGTATACACCGTAGTCGGCAACCGTCAGATTGCGCGCCAGAACAACAGTAGCGATCATCCCCAGGACGCGAGAGATGATCTGTGCGGGTACGACGTATATCGAACTCTTTCGACTGCTTTCAAGTAGGGATGTCATTTTTTTCTAATCCACGGGCGATAACTCCGCTGCCGCTACTCCTGCAACAGGGGTGCAATATCGCTTGCGGTGAGGGTGTGTCTGTTTAATCGGATAAGGTCCATTGCACATAGACGTCCTCTCTGATGTAGAATTGTTTCTCAGCCAGAGCAAAGTTCGCGACATTGTCTGTAATGAAATGGATCATACCAAATCTTTATTTAAATACTTTGTCGGGCCATGACCGGACGACATGTCTAAGAACCTCCATATACTTTTCGCCCACAGCACGAGCTGTTAAGCTTGATTCATAACGATTACGGCCACCAAGTCGGATGCGCTCGAAAAGCTCGTTGTCGCTCATCAGCGAATCAATCACGCCGGGAAGTTCCAGCAGGCCGTCCACCACAATTGTATCGACATCCCTATTGAGATATCCATCCAGCTCGTGAGTTGTGATAAGGGGAGTTCCAGTACTCCAGCAATCTCCAATGAAACCTAGACCGCAGTCGGTGACTGGCGTATAGCCATATCCAGCAGAGCGCAGTAGGCTCATCGCCTCTGGGCGAGGAACGGATTCGATATACTCGAGCCGCGAACCATATCTTTCGGCCATTTGTTTTATCCGCGAGGCAAAGTCTCCAGGACCAACAACAATGAACCGTTCTGTTGCTGTGCGATCCAGAATCAGTGGTATGGCCGCTACCAGTTCGGCCGTGTTCTTGAAAGCGTTCAGGCTACCGATGTAGATGCCCACGTTTCGGTTTTGCGTTTCTTCACCCTCTTCCTCGTCTGTTTCCGTGCACCACGGAACGTAGCGCACGATCGGACAATCGCGCTCGATTTTGGGGATCAGAACACGATCTCCGTAGTAAGAGAACATGACCGCTGAACATTGCCTGACTAAATAACGGCGGAAAAGACTCGAGCAAAAACGATAGAATATAGGGGACCATTTCCGGATTTTTCCACCGCCGTGGAACGGCAGTGAAAATTTATCCAATCGTAAATATTCAAAAAACATGACAAGCGGAATGTTGAAGTGTCGACTCAATTTAAGAGGCAGTCGATAAAATGGATCGCCGAATCCTACAATTACATCGGGATAAAAGTTGTCGACCTTTTCTCGGACCTCTGGCCAACAGACTTGTGGACGCCACGTCAGCTCCTTCGAATCAGAATAAGGACGGAAGAACTCCGCACCTTCAATTGTTTCGGAAGCCGGAGCCATCACCTTGCCCTTCAGTGAATCCGACTTCTGTGCTGTGATGATGAGGACATCATGCCTTTGGGTTGCAAGGTAAATTGGCCCTTTCGAGATCGAATTCACTTTATGTGACCAGAAGGGAGCCGTAAAAAGAATTTTCACTCTACCTTCCTCAAATATCTGGTAATGAATGCATTCATGCGTTTCACCCATGTTAAAGCAGTATCTTGTTGCTCTCGTTGAACGTCAGCTATTCGGAAACACATCTCGATAAAATAAAGTGGTACCAGTATCCAAAACGTCTCGCGGTCGATCAAGCCTCGCAACTCATAGTCGGCAACAACCCTGACGTAGAGATCGCGATACCAGCCGTCGCTCAGGACAAATTTGACATACGACTCTACCGGCGACATACCGAAACGGAGCAGATGCGAGTTTGAGGTAAAAAAATGATTCAAGTCATGGATCGGCAGCTGCCGAGGCTGGTAATCTTCCCAATCAATCAGGGAGAAATCATTGAGGAGTTTACCGTTGTAATCTACCAGGATATTATGTGCGTTGAAGTCGCCGTGCTGCCTGCAGAGATGGATCTTTTGTCCCGTCACTTTTTGCGGTATTTCGGTCAAATATTGCCGAGCTTTGTTGGAAAGCACATCGGAAGATAAGTTGCCAAACTTCTCCATGAATTGAGTGATTGGCGACTCGACCAATTCGCGCAAATTCTCTCCCTCAAGCAAGCATTCCTCCGCACCATCAGCGTGAAATGCAAACATCCAAGAGAGTATCCAAGCATAGAGGGCTTCGATCGTTTCGCGTGAGTTTATCTCGCGCACCATGGGATAACCATTTCCGGCTGCTTGAATCAGAATTTTAACACCGTTAATCGCAGCAACCGTTCCGTGATAAGGAATGTGAGCTAAGATGTCTGTGTCATGGATCGATTCCCTTAGATCGAGCATTGCCTCATACTCGTGCTCCAGTCCTGGGGTCAGACGCGGGTTTCGAGGGATTTTGGCTATGGCGACGGGACGCTGAATGCTGGCATCTAGAATCATGGCGATAATAGCTGCATTGGGTGAGGTCTTTCCGGCTACCTTTAGAAACACTAAAGAATCGGGAGCCTGCCTGTTGGGATGCAGATCGACCCAATGCTTTTTGACCAAGTCGCAAACTGACCGTTCTAAACTCATTTCAAACACCTTATGCCGTAGCTATAGACCAGCCAATGAAAAGGTAATCGCGATAGGCCTAATCTCTGAAACAACCGGTATTTTTTCGATCGGCTGACCGATAGATGGTCAAGCCAGAAACGTTTGACCCACGCTGGCTTGAGAGGAATTAAGTAGTTTGGATGGTGATAGCTCGGATAGGGTAGATAGAAATCTGTTTGCTCGAACCCCGCACGCCGCAACAAACGGCGGTAGCCTCCGAGCGAGTAAATGTAAGTTCTGTGTTGCTTTCCTTGGACGAGCCTTGTTATGAAATTCGAGGACCACCGAGGGAACAGGCCCACGAAAGGGAGCTCTCCGTGCATTCTCTGCCCACGAAGTGCAGCAATCGAATAGCGGTTCTCAATACCGATATAGAGGGCACCTCCAGGCTTTAGGATACGCCGGATTTCTTTAAGCGCCTTGAGTTGTACACGATCAGGCAAAGCGTCAATTTCTGCAACTCCCATCCACTCCAGAACACCGTTGAGCACTGCTACATCAATTGAAGAATCCGAAAATGGTAATCTAAGAAAAGAATTTGGTTCGTATTGAAATGATACCACATTTTTAATGCCGTTATCACGCATTCTAACGTTAAGCAATCGCAAATTAGTCATATTAACATCGCAGCAATAGACTCGCTTGCACAATTTAGAAAGACTAAGCGCTATGTTCCCCCAACCACTTCCGATGTCCAATACAGTGGCCTCAGCACCTAACGGCAGGATGATATGCCAATCCGCCCTCGATTCATCTTTGATATAACTGAGAGTATAGGATCCGAGGGTGTGTGAGTGAGCGTCAACTGCCTCCTGCCAACTCTTCTCTTCGGCCAATTCAGTGACCTTGTAAGCCACTTCGTCGTTGAAAACCGACCATTTTGCCTCACCCTTTGCAAACTTAGGAATACCACTGATGATAGGCCATATCGACCCACAGGATGAACAAGTGTAAGCCTCAACTTTTGCTGAAACATTGGATCTACATTTCGGGCAATGGTATTCCAATAATATTCCTCAAGCAGATCAGCAGCTATAAATCATAGGGGACGTTGATGCAGAACGTGCACAGGGGAACTGCGTCGCGGTAGGAATGCGGGTCACCCCGCACCCTCCGCACAGATCCCGGCGTGCGCTACTAACGCACCGGGCTCCTGCCTCAGGTGATGACGCCAAAGCTCTTTAAGGGATAAGTGTCAAATGCCAGGACATCGATAACCCAAGTCTAACGGTAAAAAATGTCAAGACATCGATAACCCCAAACACATTTTATAAAAGATGAAACGGAATATTGTATTTATAAGAAATTTTAACGCT
>Ga0114919_10002734_pt1 | contig 14252 bp, 10 predicted proteins | sample BlataG_FD_88682 | JGI IMG/M metagenome (GOLD analysis project Ga0114919, IMG submission 88682) | Deep subsurface microbial communities from Black Sea to uncover new lineages of life (NeLLi) - Black_00105 metaG | ecosystem: Environmental > Aquatic > Marine > Oceanic > Sediment | place: Atlantic... | reverse complement strand
TTTTTTGTGTTTGTAAATGTCCTTTTTTTCCAGGGGTAATTTGCGTTTTTTTTTTTTTGTTTTTTTTCTCACCGCCCCCCCCAAAAAAAAAAAAGGAAAAAAAGAGGGGGGGGGGGGGGACATCGCATTCAAATGTTATAAAAATAGCAATTCACTCACTCAATCTTTCGTCGAAACAATACCCACAATCCCTTCACTCAAATTACTATTCAACCCTAGCCTTATACTAGTAAGTCAACCAAAATAAAAAACCCTCTTTTCTTCTCATTCCATTCACTCAACTCACTTCCTCCCTCCCCTGCCACGACTGACGAGAGACTCCCAACCTCCCTTCCCTCCTCCTCCAGGTCCTTGATGATGTGGTCTTCTATTTTGATTATTATTATCACCACCATTACTCGTGCTAGTATTAGTAGTGTGTATACTCGGCCTGAATCCTGGTAGGGCAACATCAACATCAGCAAGACCAGTGGATTCAATATCCCTGATGACCCCAATCAAATCACCATCATCCTCATGCTCACCATCTTCGACCGGTGGATGCTGCTGCTGTTGTTGTTGCAAATGGTGTTGCATCTCTTCTCCCTCCTCCACAATGCTCCCCTCCCGAGAAGGAGGCATCACCACCCCAATGGAACCTCTCATCTTTCTAGCCAAGGCCTCTGCCATATCACGATGATGACTGGTCAGTTTGTTGGATCCAGCTCTGCTGACTTCATTGTTTGCCAGCTCGATAGCTCTCTTCTTGGCAAACTTGCTAAAGTTGAGGAAGAAGAGACCAATGAGCAAAAGGATAGTTCCAACTGGTGGGAAGACAAGGACAAGGAGGTAGTAAAAGGCGTCTTGTCCTTGACTGAGAGCGTAGATGCTGTTGGCATCCTTATCAGTGGGTTCCCACCACATTTTCAACCACACTGCTGGTACAACAATAAAGTCGTCCAGCCCAGACCCACTGGCAGCTCCACTTCCTGGGACTACAGTCAAGGAGGGATAGGCTACACTTCTACCCACCAAGTGGTTTGTTTGGTAAGTTCTGTGACCTTGGATAGCAAAACCAGTAATTGGTTCTACTGAGATGTAATATTTGTGTTCATCAGGGTCGGGAGTCCATGCACCAGGGTCTCCGGTACCAGCCAAGACTGCCTGTGAAGCGTTGAAGAAGTGGGGAAGAGAAAACACAATAGGACAAGAGTACACCGAAGACATATCCCAAATTCCGTCCAAGAGATCAGGGCTGGAACAACGATCACGAGCAATGTTGAGACTGCCATAGTAATGACCAAAGTCATGAGAAAGTCCACTCTGTTGGAGATGGGCTCTCAATGCAGTGGGACTTTGGTGAAGAGGCCAATAGGTGGAGGTGCCGGGTTGGAGGGCTTGTGCTGCCACAGCATACACAGCAGGATCAAATTGTTTCAAACCTGCCCATTGTTCAAAAGCCCCAAAATTACACCCTGTGGTAGATGCTCTTGTCAGGTTGTATTGCAACACAGGAACTTTCTTCAACTTGGTGGTCACTCCAGTGGAGGCTGCTTCCAGAGGACGAGAGAGGGCAGAGTCAAACTGAACAGCAGGGCGACTGCCATCCAATCTAGGTCCCAGTGCACTTCCTTCATTGACACCAGTCATGTTGTGAATACCCATTGGCTTGGCAAGGAAAGATACCGCACGGTACTCTAGAACTGATTGGGGGATGGTACCGGCAGATTTACCAGTCTCCAGCTTTTTCTGTTGAATGAGTGGGTCGAATCTTCCGATATCTGAGCTGTTCCAACTCAGCATATTGTAGGTATACTCTTGGCCTGTTACTGTAGAAAAGTACTGCAATGGAGTGTCTTGGGCGGGGTATGAGACTGCCAGAGAGGGGGTGTAGAGCCATGGGGTGAGAAGATGTTGACCAGTGGGTCCCCCAGGTTGAGATTGGTCCATGAGCTGGAAACCAGCAAACAAGAGGGGATCAACAAAGCCGTGGAGCCACTGGTCTGCGGTTTTAGTGACAACCATACCGCCTCCTTGAGATTCAAGCCATGATTTGAAGACGGTGACTCCCCAGGTGTTGACCATGTGAACGACGTAGCCTTGGAGCAAGCTCCACTGGGTGTCGGTGATCAAAGAGAGGGCACCAGCTAGTAGAGCAGTTTCTGGATTATCAGATAGCACTCCAAGGAAGGTGGGCTTTTCAATGGTCATGAAACCACCAATAAACTGCTGAGAGAGTGGGTCAATGTACGTACTGGTGGATTGACCAATGGCTGCAGCCATCCAAGCACCAGCAGCAATAGGGTTGACCGTCAGTCCGGCCACGGCAAAGTTTTCAGGAGCTACTGCTGACAATGCAGTAATGGTGGCACACAGCTCCATGGTGCCTGGAACTGGTGGAGTCTGAGGAATATCAGTAAAGTAGGGCTCAGTCATGCCCAATTGTGGTAGAAACTGTACTATTGGCAACAATACAGAGCAATCAGCCCATTGCTGTAGAGCAGTAGCTTCATACATCTCTGGAGTGATTGGCAGCAGTCCACCTGCAGATGCGCCTCCTATAAATTCCATCATTGTCGATTTGACTATCGACAATACCATCGGCATAAGGGTATAGATAACAGGTGTTTCTGCGTCATTGCTGGATGATAAGAATTGCAGGTAGCCTCGATTGACTCCAGTAACTTCTGCATCAAGGGAGCATTCTTCACAACTACGATCAGCATTAAACTCCTGCCAGGTGTGATATCCATATTCAACTTTAGTCCAATTGTCAGAGAAACTAATATTGTATCTAATTTCTTTATAATCAAACGCAAAGGGACCTAATTCTTTGTATTTAGGTGGCTCTGTTCCGGCCAACCAAGCCTCTTTATTGGTCACATCAAACATGTAGTAGTCAAGGTTGATTGTTCTTTCACATACTTGTCCACCTGGTTTACGGTAGTCCAAGCAGTCAGTCTTGGGAGTCAAGATCTGAGTTTCTGCCAGGATGAGCTGGATGAACGGGTCTACGACAAAGAAACCGACCACGGGGCCTAGAGTGCCCAGGATGGTGCCCAGGACTACAAGCAAGAGCATTGAGAAGTGGCGACAGCCGGCATTGGTGCTCATGTAGTATGCCCTATGATGGGAGAGAATGGGGAAGAGGAAAGGATATGAGTGTTAATTGTTAATAGTATGAGGGAGATGTGAATAGTAGGTACTAATTATATAGTACAACTTACTGTAGGATGGCGTTAGAGTTGCCCAACGCGAAGCGACTGGAAGCGAGCTCCTCTTTGGTGGGACCGTTGGTCGTTGGTTGCTTTTTGAAACTGCCAAAGCAGCAGAACACGGGAAACTTGGGCATGGTATGGGTAGTTTAGGGAGTCTAAATGTTAAATGATAACAGTGTCTAGAACGGGTTTATGAATGAGATTAATAGGTTGGAGAAAGAGTGGCAATGTTCAGGGTGGTCAGGGAGATGTTGGGAGATTGACCAGCTCTAATCGAAAGGTGTAAGTCGTCAAACTGAATCCTGAAACTAGTTGAAGTAACTATGGGTGTGATTTACCGTGTAAAGATTCTAAACTAACTAAAATATAACGTATATGGGGGCATGGTGAGACTGGAAGGGGACTCGATGGTGAGAGCGGAGAGAGGCTGAGTGAAAAAAATACCCATTTCCATCTCCAAGCCACGATCAAACTCTATCGGGCCAACAAGGCGATCTTTCTACTCTATCTAGCCCCAATGCACCACCACATACACTCACGACACCTAAAAACGCCTCTCTAGTACTAATGTCCTCCATGGCAACCACCGCCCGTCTCCTCTTCAAAAGTCCATGGACCCTCCTCATTGCACTTGTTGCAGTCTCCTCTGCGAGCCCTGTCCTCCTCTCTTCACGTTCCTGGAGGCAAAATCCTCTTCTCAGCTTGGAGAATACAACTCGGAGGAAGAAGCACCATCCAACTTGTAGAGGTCAGGCTAGGGCTTGGACTATTCCATTCAGAATGCAATGCTGAAAGTGACAAGTCCTTTGATTATCTCCCGAGTGCAACATGAATTGGATCCTCTTCCTAGTCTTGGGCAGTTTATAGGGGATTGGTTATAATAATATCTACCTTTATGGTTAGTGCTGCTTCTCATTACAGACAGGAACAGGAAAAGGAGAGAGAAGAGAGAGAGGGAGGGAATGGGAGAGAGGGGGAGGTGGGGCAAGGTGAGATGAGGTGAAAAACACGCCAATAATATATACCCATACATATATTCTGATAAAAATACCCGTAGATAAGTATTATAATCTTCTACAAGCTGCTTAAGCTGGCCATCCTATCAACTTTTAAGCATCTATTTACCACAACTTTAATACCACTACTGGCCAGTTGCTCTTCCACCTCTGGGTTACTAATCCCACTTTGCAACCATACCACGCTAGGTCTAGGGTTCATAGCTAGGATGTCAGGAACATGGGGAGGTAGATCTGATGGTTTTCTAAATACTTCTAAAACATCAATTGGTCGGTTGATCTGTTTCAAATCCCGAATGACTGGTCTTCCAAGTATTTCTTCGACTTGGGGGTAGAATACAGGAACTGGGATGATGTCTATTCCAGTCAATTGGAGGTATTGTGGGACGAAGTAGGCTGGCTGGGAAGCCTGGCTTTCAGTTTTGATGCCGAGGACTGCAACAACTTTGGCGTTTTTGGCTATCTGCGAGGAGATGAGGCGGGGATGTGATCAAGAGGATTGGTCCTGAGACGAAGATAATGGGGATATGAGACATCAAACCCTACCTCAATGGCTTTGGAAGAGTCAGTGATGATCCTTTCTGACATGACGCAGAGACGTTTTATATGCTGTGTTTTCGGTTTGATCAATGGACTAAAATGACGTGCAGTGTGTCCAAGATGAGCCCTCATTCAGGGTTTCATGGGCTAGTTTTGGTATGAAGATATCAATGGAAGTAATGTGGGAAGATACCCTGTCCAGGTTGTCGCTATATAAATGCCTGTAGCGACGCCCTCTCCCCGACTCTCTCCAATGGTTGTCGATTCAGGGGGACAAATGATTAGACCATAGCAGATTCATTCAAGCGTATCAATGTCTTACATACAGTTACCATAGCCAAAGGCATTAGTGATTATGTTTTAAAAAACAGCAACACATGTATCATCATAGACTAGCAGCCAATACGGACCTGTTTCAAGTCTAAAAGTCATATATAAAATGCCCCTTTTATCTATCTGCTTCATTGTATGTAATAATAAGGAATACAAACTACCCCTTGTATGTGTGTGGGTCAGCTCATCTAACTACTGCCACTGATGTTGTTATGTATACAGTTCAACATTAGGCAGCAGCCTGGTTGATCTTCGCCTCAGTGGCGGAGAGGACTCTGCTCACTTTTTCAGGTGTATCACAGTGACCATCTCCTTTCTTCTTGGACCAGATGAGATCCCCATCAACAGTGACTTCAAACCATCCAGTGGCACCGGGAGTGGCTTCATGAGAAAAGCGGAAGGATTGAGTAGGGAAATGGCTGGTGATCTCACTTGTCAGTTTAGACCACCTGCTCCCGTACCCTGTCAGTAGAGTTGGGAGAATTGTCGGTGTGTGATGTGATTAGTTGTCAGGGTCAAGGTGAACATGTCAGCTCAGATGCATGAAAGCGTGCTTAAATTGACGTGCAATGTAGGGAAGACGAGCAGCAGCTGTGTATGTCTCAAAGCGTTGCTAGATCACTTCTAAAATGTCAAAATTGCTTCTTACCTCAGGCTCCACAGTAGACGCAGTGAATAGCAACTTCTGATGTCATAGTGTAACGTTTGTGTCGAATGAAATCTATCTTATTTATTTATGTCATCCAAATTAAATTAAATGCCATACATAAAACACTCACTCCGGCTCTCCTGTCTTCACATCACCACCTTCTCTTCTCTTATTAATCTACCCTTAAGCCAAGCCACACAACTTCTCAGAGATTTCCCACAACTTTACTCCCTTGGCATCATCAGCAACCTCATCACTCACTTGATTCTCAAACGCACTCGTCCCCTCATTGAAAGACCAGTACACCCCACTCTTCGACAACTTGGGGTCTGCCACCACTGCTGCCAGCCTCCTTCCTGCGTCCTCTTCACTGATGTATCCCTTTGTAATATATTTCTGGAATGGTGGGAATAGAGTTTTGAACACTGAAGTGTGGTTACGGAATAATCCAGTCTCAGCAATGCATCCTGGGTACATGGAGGCAAAAGTAACTCCAGTTTGGTCGTGGAAACGACGGTGCATTTCTCTCATTGTCAACATGTTGCAAACTTTGCTGTCTTTATATGCCTTGGCTCCGATGAACTCTTTTCCGTCGATTGTTGGCTCTCCAGATGCGAGGCCGGATAAGTCGCCCAAGTCTGCTTTAGGGGGAACATTGCCAGCCAGGGTGTTGGTGTTGCCTGTGATACTCCCGACAATTACCATACGAGGTGCCCCTGTTGGTTTATTGAGCTCCTTGTCCTTGATCAAGTCCTCCATCATAAGGTTGCAGAGCAGGAAGTGTCCCAAGTGGTTGACACCAACGCAGGTCTCAAAGCCATCAGCAGTAAAAGTAGGCTCAGTGGCGGTTGGGAGGTAAATGGCAGCATTAGCAACGATGGCATCAACACGACGACCGCTAGCTCTGAAATTGGTAACAAACTGACGAATTGATTCAAAGGAGGCAAGGTCTAGGTGCATGATGCTGTAAGAATCCTTGGGGAATCCTAGCTGTTTGGCTTTCATTTGAGCTTTGGAGAAGTCCCTGCAGGCCATGACCACATGCCAGTCACCGCTCTTGGCCAAAGATGCTGCAGTGTTGAGGCCGAGGCCAGAAGAAGCACCGGTGATGATAACTGTGGGCTTTTGGGAGGCCTTGTCGGAGTTGACGATGGCGGAGGGGCGGCCTGCAGCTACTGGGGCTGCAGCAATGGCAGAAGCCAGGACGGGGGAGGGTCTGACGGTGGAAGGCGAGGAGGCGCGGGTGATGGAGATCTTCTTCAAAGAAGTAGTAGTGCGACCGAGTTGGCTTGGGAGAGAAGACACGGTTCTGGTTGTAACGTTCTTGGGGATGGTGATGTTAGAGAGAGACATCTATGAGTTGGGGAAGGATGATTTGTGAGATATCTGAAGATTATTAATATAGGGAGGATATGCCCAAGAATTTAGTGGATGAAGTGCAATAGCTTCGATCAAATTATAGATCGAAGATGCGTATGGAATTGATTTGAAATGGGTCCTAATTGATGCAATACTTACCTTGGAAAATGCAAATAAACTGGAGATAATTCCTTTGTTTGCAATTTTTAATGTAAGCTATCGCCACTTTATCTTCGAAAGAAATGATTCCCTGAAATGAGCAATTTAATGAACTTGGTACGCTTCAAAATCCTAAAGATAATGGGAAAGAATCCTCCATCCACAGCCGACGTCGCTCCGGAGCCAGGATTCTCGCCTCTTCTCTCAGAGCTCTCTCGCATCAAGCAACTGAGGAGTGGTTGTCTTCAAGGGTTGATGCTTTGAGTATACATACAAAAGTTCATGGTTACATACTGGTGGTATAAATACCTGTGATTGGATTAATGTACATGATTAAAAAACAGAGACTGTTGATTGTGTAAGCATGGCAGCTGCTGCAGGGTAGTCGAGTCAGGGGAGCAGAAAGAGAGGGGGATTCCAAAAACACGGTGTCAAAGAATCAAAAAATATAGCTTTCTATGAAAAAATCGGTACAAAAACATTGGATATTGGGTTTAAGGGCAGCGACTTTTTCTAGTCGACTGTATACCACGCAATCCGTGGCTGTGGATGAGATTGTCCAATTTTCGAGACAAAACTACAAGGTTAGCTATCTACATATAGTTGCGATCACCATGATACCCTCGTAGCACGTGCTCAGTTCTATTCTATCCAATCCCATTCACACAGGATGACCGCAACCAGGTCCTCGACGTCATTCAGACCGGCCTCAAAGCCTTCTCTGGACCTGACGCTGGCCGCCTTCTTCTAGCTCAAGCAGACATAGAATCACAAAATAATAAATGGGCTGATGTCATAGACCTAGCTCATCGTGCACTACATTCCATAGATCGCTGTGATATAGCCTCACAATCTACTCAGCCACAACATCACCATCACCATCAACCCACCACAACCACCACAACACATTCAGCTGGCAACACCGCTTTACAAGGTGAAGTCTCAATCACAGCTTGCACCACCCTCACTAGATCTTATTTAACACTAGGCAGAGATGCAGAAGCATTTGAAGCTGCCCAAAAATGCATGACCATAGCAAGAGATTCTTTCACCGCCGTAGGGGAGGAAGATCGCCGGTGGAGAGGCCTGGTGCTAGCCACCTCTATCGCCGGTACCGTCCAACACGCTGCTGGCGACATAGATGCTGCCAGAGAGAGTTTTGATGCAGTTACTGCCCTAGCCAACCATGAAGACCTCCGTAATGGTCCCGGTATGAAGAGAGATTGTCTGGTGGGGGAAGCATTGAAACAAGCGGCAGCGCTACGGCTGGCAGATGGTCAACCTCAAGAGGCAGCTGCCCTGGTTGCTCGGGCGTCTGCTGCCATTGCAGATAAGTTGAAGACCTCACTGACTGAAAGTGCCTCTGTAGATAGATCTCCTATAGCATTAAATGAAGCTGCAGCTGATGCTTACCTGCTAGCTGCTCAGATTCAAATGGATTTAAAAGAATTTGGGGCAGCAGAGGGACCGTTGGAATCGGCAGTGTCGGCTGCTGAGGAGGCAGGTGGGGGGACCAGGCTGGCCCCTATTCTTCTCCTTCTAGCTACAGTGTATTCTAGAACAGGAAGAGTTACCCTGGCTGAGGGGTTGTATAGAGAATGTTGCAAATTAGTGGGGCTGTCGACTGTTGTTTTGAGTGAATCTGGGATTGGTATGCAAGGAGGAGGAGGAGGAGTAAGAGGAGGGGTGTCATCATCATCATCATCTTCTCCCTCTTCTTCTTTGTTAAGATCCACTACTACTACCACCACCACAACAACAACTTCTAGTGGAGGTACGCTGACATTACCACCTGCAGCTCAAGCAGTCCACCCCAGTCTGCTTTCCCTACTGGCATGGAGGTACAGTCAGCTACTGGCTGCTCTACCCAGAAGAGACACAGAGACTGCTGGATGGCAGGCTGTTGCCAGAGCTCTATGGGATGACTCTCCAGTATCCTTGGCAGCCTCTCCAGAGACTGTCTTTGGAAAAGTAGAGGCATTGAAGGGTCAAGGTGATTGGGGGTTAGGGGTGGTGGTTGATCTGATGACAAGGAGAGCTCTGCCTCGGAGAATAGGGTCTGCTTCTTAGTAGTACAATGTAGTACCTTTTTCCAATGACTCATTTCAGTGTTATAGTATATTCCTAACTTGGATATTACAAAACTACCTGCCTACCAAATACTAGTTATGCAGATACAATTCGATATACAGACATCAGTAACAAAGGTTTTTTTTTTAACTATTTCTTTTCCTCAAAATTACTACACCTCTCTCCTACTCTCCTACTCCTACTTCACCCCTCTCTTTCCCCACTTCTTCTCTAATCTAAAAATAATTCCCACTTTCAAAATGGACACACAGCAGTAGCGAATTTAATCAAAATAGCAGGGCACATAGCAAACTGATAATTCACCTCCTCCCTCCCATTAATCAGTGAAAGCACCCTATCCATAAACTCGTCTCTCCCCCCTCTCATTGGCCCCTCCACTATGGGCTCAGTGTGGGAATATCCCGGCCATTCAATCAATTCCACATCCATACCAGCTGCTTTTGCTACTTTATAAAATTGCCTGGCATTGTCTATTGGTACTGACTTGTCTGCAGTACCATGTAGGATGACGGTAGGGGGAAGAGCAGCTACTGCATCAGGGTGGTAGTGGTTGTTTGCCAGGTGATAGGTGGGGGAAAGGTAGGCCAGGGCTGGTTTACCGTGAAGGGAATGGATGGCTTGAAGCATGGGTTTGTACAAGCCTCGTTTATGGAGGTGGTCAGAGAGGGAGACAAGGTCGTAGGTACCACTGACGACGACAAAGCCTTTGATTTTGTTGATGTTCCAATTTGGGCGGCCGTCTAGAAGTGCTTTAGTTTTGAACGATTCTTGTTTTGCACTATCAATATCATCACTGACGGATTCTGCTTGTTTCTCATCTCTGCCTTCTTGCTGCTGATGTTCTCCATCCTCTTCCTCATTATTACTACTGCCATTACCATTATTATTACTAACGTTATTACCACCACTACTATCTAGTAGATTAGTAGGGCCCCCTACTATAATATTAACATTACTACCATTACCATTATTAGTACTAACGTTATTATTTTTCACAAGAGCCTGGTGCTGTGCTTGAGATAAGAGTGCCAGCGAAGACAAATGACCACCAGCAGACTGTCCCACTACAAACACACTGGACAAATCCCCTCCATACAACTCAGCCTGGTCTAATATCCACTTAATTCCAGTATTTACATCCTCCAGCATATCCTCTGCTGACCCCTGGGGGAAATTGCGATAATCCAGGCAGAATACCAGTACTCCTCTTTGACTCAGTCTTCTCCCGAATAATGCTCCCCAAGCTTTGTAGCCAATAACCCAAGCACCCCCAGTGATATAGATGACTATAGGCCTGGAAGTGGTTCTCCAATGGCGCCTGGGGAAGTACACGTCAAGGCGCTGCCGTGGTTTAGGGCCATAAGGGATGGATCTGATGAGTCGAGGGGAGAAGAAGTAAAAGAGGCCCATTTGGAAGAAGCCTGGCATGAGGAGGAAGGAGAAGAGGACGAGACGCCAGAAGTTGATGGCCCAGGTACCGATGAGAGGGAGGTGTTTCCAGAGTTTGAGGGCGAGAATGGAGATGGTGTAGGTGTCCGAGAGCCATTGGCAGAGGGCGGCGTGGAGACGATCGGGGAGAGTTGCTAGGGGCTGGGTTGGAACTCCTGCTTTGATTTTGATGTCTTCTTCTATGGTTGCGTCTTCATCGCGTTCAATAAAGCCCAGGGATTCTGAGTGCCACCGTCTGAGACTGGATATTTCGGGCTCCATTGTTTTTCAATTGAGTAATCTTTTCGTTTTATGTGTGCCAGATTGAGTGTTCCTTCATGGAGACAGATAAATTACTTAATATTATTACCACGACACCACCTCTTATTGGTCTGAATTAAGCAATTTCAAGTTAGTTGACAAGTTAGTGAGTTGTCCCCAATATTTTCAACCGCTTGCCCTCGAGTGTTTTGTCCTGGTTTTGTGTGAGCTGAGAAAGGAGGATATGTTTATACACAAAGAGATGGAACATTTGATGTGATCTATGTTGCCCATGTGTATCCATTCTGTCAAATTAGTGTGTAATTGAAAGCTATGTCCTAACTTCATGTATTTGACAATCACTGTAAAGCTGGGTGTCGAATGACGTGTCTCCGGTCCATATCAAAGCCTAAAAGTCCAGGAATTGAAACACCAACCCTTACTCCTTTGCATTTCCCACGACTGTAATAACATATAAGCACGTTTTCATTGATTGGAGAGCTAAAGACTATGACGACGACCAAAGGGAGACGAGAAAGAGTGCTGCTTGCGATCCTTGGCGCTCTTTTCCCTCCTATTCCTGCAGTCAGTGATAAACCCACTATCTCTTACTTATATGGATACGATGCAGAATCCGTATCCGAAAACATTGTCGCCAAGGTATAAGAATTTCAAACTAGGTCACTCTCCACCCAAAGACACCTACACACACACAGAGTCTGACTTCCAAAACTTCCCTTCTCATACAGGCAATCTATGATATAGACCATGCACTACCTCTAGACTCCAAGAAGCAACTCGACCTTCTCCTATACCTTCTCAGCACCCGCCTTGGCTGCCTCCTCCTCCTGGGCCTCTCCTCTCTCACACCATTCCCCACGCCATTCCACCTCCTCCCCCTCTCAACACGCCAAGCCGCCCTCTTGAAATGGGCTCAACACAACAAGATGCGCCTGGCTTTTAAAGCATTCAAAGGTACCCTCCTCAGATCATTGTTCACCCAATTGCCTGAAAATGACAAGCTTATTAGTTCACTGGGCTACCCCCCTCATTACGCTCCTTCTTGTGATGACAGTGACAAGGAGAAGGAGGAAGGGGAGTGTGGCCATAGTAATAACACTATTAAAAAAACATCTTTACAAGCTGAAACTATGATCAAACAATCCTTAGTAGACTTGGAGGGAGTATCCACAATTGAAAATGCAGTAGAAGCATTAAAGAGGCAGTTTACATTAGTCACAGTAGAGTCAAAACAGAAGAGTAATGATACTGTTATTCTAGTTGAAGGCCTGGATGCTGTAATAGTAGGCTCAGGCCCAGGAGGCAGTATAACAGCCTACAATCTCAGTCAAGCAGGGTTGAAAGTAGCTGTATTAGAAAAATCTACCTTTGTATCTGTCACACAACTTCCAATGACAGAACGGCAAGCGTTTGAGAGACTGTACGAAGCACATGGTCTATTGAGCAGTGAGGATGCTTCTATATCATTACTGGCTGGGTCAACATTGGGTGGGGGGAGCAGGGTGAATTGGTGTGCATCTTTCAAAACTCCAGATCATGTCTTGAAAGAATGGGCAGCAAAAGAAGGAGGAAAGGGAGAGGGAGAAGAAGGAGATACCCTCCACTTCCAACAACAAAGTGAAGGTCTACAGAAAATGTTTGGTTCCCCCGAATACAAACAAGGGTTAGATTCAGTATGCAAACGACTGGACGTAAGAACAGGATTCAATCACAGTAAAAATTGCGCTCTCCTGGCTCAAGGTCTGGAGAATATAGCTGCTGATTGTGAAGATGTACCCAGGAACTGTGGAGATGATGATTGTAGTGGGTTGTGTCAGTTTGGGTGTGGGAGAGGGGAGAAGCAAGATGCTGTTGTGACCTATTTAGCTGATGCATGTGGTAGTAAAGTTGGAGCAAAGATTGTTACTGGAGTAATGGCTGATGTAGTAGAAGTGGTTGAAAATGTGCAAGATGAGAAAGACACGAAGAAGAAGAAGAGGGCGACTGGAGTCGTAGTCAAAACTACAACCAGTGGCATTCGTATCATATTCAAATCTCCAATTGTCATCAGTTCGGCAGGAGCCATCCATACTCCCGCGTTACTACTTCGAAGCAAAATAACAGTAGATGTTGGTGGAGTTCAAGTTATTGGTGGTAACCTGAGACTTCATCCATGTACTGTCATCATTGCCAAGTTTGACAACGATGAAACTGAAGATTCATCCCCTCCTCATCTTCAATCTCAATCTCAGCCTGCAGTACAGGCGTGGAACGGTCCTATAATGAGCAAATACAGCACACAACTAGCTGAATGGAATGGTGGTGGATATGGAGCTGTGGTATACAATGTGTCTCCTCATCCAGGCATGTTTGCAGCTGGCCTTCCATGGAAGAGCGGGGCTGACGTGAAGAGACTGCTGGCTGATTTTGAAAAGAGTGTATGTGCGCTGGTCTTGGTGAGGGACAGAGGGTCTGGTGAAGTGAAGATTGATGGTGTTGGAGCTCCTAGAATTCTGTATGCACTAGCTGAAGAGGATAAAGAGACAATGTTGGGAGGTATGAAGTTGGCGTGTAGGGCTTTGAAGGCAGCTGGTGCGACGGCTGTTTCCCTCATCAATGGTCAAGAGTATCAGTTTAAGAAGAAGATGGGAAATGGTGTTGGTAATAATGGCGGCAATACTAATACCATTGATGGTGGTGGTGAGGAGGCAGAGTTTGAGCATTGGTTGAATGCTGACATGACAGTTCCACACAGAGATTTATTATGCGCACATCAAATGGGAACAGCTGCACTGGGCACAGTGTTGGATGGTGGCACTGGGGAGTGTAAGAGTGTCAGTGGCTTGTATGTATGCGATGCCAGCTGTTTCCCTACATCGCTTGGTGTCAATCCGATGATCACTGTGTATGGTATTGCAAATGTGATTTCTAATGGGATTGCAAAGGGATATGTAGGGAAGAAAGAGAAGGACAAGGAGACAGGGAGGGGTGTGCATTATCAGCTTGTGTATGAACAAGAATGACAATGTCACCAATTTTTTTAATAATACGTAACTTTATATATACAGGTTCTATCTGGTACCTTACACATTAGTTTTTTTTTCCTGACAAAAATAACATATATGAGGATGGAATAGAATTGGGGGGGGGGGGGGGTTTTTTAGGGCCCTTCCCTTTTCTTTTTTTAATCCTTTTTTTTTTGTCCCCAGCACACCATTC
>Ga0114919_10002733_pt1 | contig 14255 bp, 8 predicted proteins | sample BlataG_FD_88682 | JGI IMG/M metagenome (GOLD analysis project Ga0114919, IMG submission 88682) | Deep subsurface microbial communities from Black Sea to uncover new lineages of life (NeLLi) - Black_00105 metaG | ecosystem: Environmental > Aquatic > Marine > Oceanic > Sediment | place: Atlantic... | reverse complement strand
TACGGGTGGGTCCATTTTCGATTGCCAAATGGGTTCATTTTCGACTGCCACATCGAGACTCAATAGCACGAGGTGGTCTCATTTTCGATTGCCAAATGGGTTCATTTTAGATTGCCAAAAACACCTATGGCTGCCAATCCCTTATTCATAGTTTCCGATTACAGGAATAATAGGAATTAGAGTTGGAACTTGCCTAGCAGTCTGAAAAAGACCTTGCAGATGTGAGCCCTGAGTTTTGGTGGAAAATCCTCCGTACCCCTCTGTAGAAGAGTTCCTGTCCAGCAAATGCATCAGAGGATCTTTGCCCGCAGCAGTATCCAGCCCCTGATTACTTTCATAATCGGTCTTTTTCAAATACATCCATACTTTATATGAATAACCATGCTGCACCCTAAATTATATATGTCGAACATCAAGCAGCATGATAACCCATATCAGGATCCTCCTGATATTGCCTTAATCACCAATAATCTGTTCGGATGGGTCAAATAGCCAGCACAGGTTGAGCGAGTTTAGAATGGGATGATCGGTTAATCATGATGAAGCAAAACCCAATGCGAATGAACGTTGGGTCGATGGGCAGCACCGCATTTAACAGGGTTATGGTTGACCTGCCCATCGACCCAACCTACGCGGCCACGATAGCAAGCACCTCGTAGGTTGGCGTTGAGCGGGTATTGTAAAGAGCTTTGGGTCATCCCAGCCGAAGCAAAACCCAACGTGGGATCGTTGCCATAGGATTATCCGGTGTTCAGCACCAATTACAACAAAACTCTTCATGGAGCGATTTCTACCGGCTTCCTGCGCGACCTTCTGCGCTGTAAAAGCCAGATCGACGGCCACAAACCGATGAACACAACGCCACTCAGCAGAGCGCCCAGACGAGCCTGTTGCTGGGCCTGGTACTCCACTAGTATCTGGTAAGAGCCTGCCCTGGGAATTTCAAAACCATTGATCACGCCGTACAACGGGACGCTGGAAACTTGAAAACCAGGTCCGGAGGCAAGCCATAAGGGATCGTACGTCTCAGCCAATGCTAAGGTAAAAGGTCGCTCCGCCTGCACGAATATTTGGTACCGTGTAGCATCGATCTGCTCGTATTCTAAAACGGCTGGTGCAGTCTCCCCAGCAAAAAAAGCGCCCGGAGATGCGAGTGGCGCACCGTGAACTATGGCCAGTGCGTCCAGGACTGCCGGGCCGGCTGCTTCGATCGTGAGCGGGGTGTCACCGGCGGGCAGTTGGAAGGGGCCGGCGCTTAACCAGGATAGTTCTTCGCCCTCGCTCACCGGCTGGAGGTTCACCGCTTCCGACCCCAGAGTCACCGTCAGTGACGTCGAAGAAAGGGGCAACAAAGCCCGCAATGCCACCGTGTGTTCTCCGGCGTCTACGATGGATACCGTCGTACTGAGAGTCGTCGTACGGTTCAACTCTACACCGCGACCACCACTTAAAGCAACGGTCTCACGCGATGGAGAGGCTTGTTCGAGCGCAAAATCATTTTCAATTTCCAGAAAATACAGGCTTGGGGCCGCGTCGTAGAGCTTTGCGGCTTGTGTGCGCAGGTCCTCTAAATTGGTCCCCTCGATAACCGCAAGGGTATTTAGCGCCATAAATCCATTGCGGTTGGCAAGCTCGATCTGGTGTTCACCAGCGGTCAAGTGGACTTTTACCAGTTCATCCCAGCGGAAACCGGACACCGGGTCAGTGCCATTAATCTCCCTTAGCGAGAGGCCATCTACCAGGACTGTGAAATCACCCGCCTGCGGGTGGCGCAAGTAACGCGCCCACAGGTGATAGTCGCCATCGGCAGGAACAGAAAACGGTATGCTAATTTTCTTGAGCTCGCCCGTTTCTGCGGAGCCATCGGTATGGGCAGCCATCAGTTTTCCATAATCAAAGCCCCAGTTGTAAATATTACGCTCCCGGAGTACAGACTGCCAGTTGAACAGGTAAACGTCGAAGCGGGACCAATCCTGGGTTACGATCCCATGGTTGGTAAATTGGGCAGCCGAGAGCATGCTTTCGACCGGCAGCCTCGTCATCATCAAGCTATCGGCGGCATCCAACCCCATAATGAGACCGTCCCATTCCCCTTCAAGAATGTATCGGTCACGGCTGGTATCAAAATACAGGCCGCTGTTGTCGAGCCTGACATCCTCTAAAGCGCTGATAGAGCCGAGCATGGTCAGATCCCCCGTAACCAAATAGCGCGCTTTTGGCACGAAAAGCGGTGCCGCGAAATGCGCCGCTTCATAGATTGACATCTCCCCCTCTTCCCAGACTGTTCTCAAATCCACTTGACTTTGGATTTTTTCGGTTAACGCCTCTTCCCCGCTCTCGATCAAGACCGACACGGGCTCTATGTCCTCGTGGATATGGGTTGTCACAACATCATCGTGATAAGCCACGTAGCGCGTATTTAATATAGAAAGCATTTCTCCCAGATTAGCGATCCGGTCCTCAGCCACGCCATCATAAACGTACGAGTAATACAGAACGGGGTGGCGATTCCAATTTGTCGCGATAGAGGGTTGCGATGACATAGCCGTGAAAACGTCCCCGCTTGGTCTGCGGTTCCAACTGAGCTCACGGCCATTGGTCACAGGCATCCAATTGACTTTGAAATCTCCTTCTTGCTGCCCTAACCATTCATTGGCTTGCATAAGCGCTGCGGGGAGCGGTTGTGGATCCAAAGCCCCATCAAAATCTCCCGTAAACGACGGCCAGGCAAATAGCAAAAATGCAAACAGGTACACGATTGGAATCCCATAAGTATATTTTCGCGAGTGACCGGTATGCTCTACTTTCGTTAATGCCCTGTCCATAAGCTCTGCCAGAGCCAGGGTGAGCAGACCACTGGCACCAAGGCTTAAGAAAACGTTCCATTTGGAAGCCACCCTGAAGAGCCAACGAAAAAGTCCCGGCATAAGCGGTCCGAAAACCAGCCACTGATATAAATCGCTAAAAGGGGGCGCGGTGCCACAGGCAAACACGAAGCCGCCCAAGGCAAACAATATCAGCGCCCAGGTTATCCAATGACGGCGGTGCCAGATGGCGCCATACACAACCAGGACGGGGATAACCCAACTTGCCAGCACCCACAAGGGCATCAACCACCCATCCGGCGGGGTATAACTCACATAAGGCCAGGCTTTGAAATATCCGAGCAAACGCAGCGCATCATACCAGGGCGAATAGCTTAAATATGCCACCGACTCGTAGGTCATGGGCGCATAGGATCCGACAAAGCGCTCCTGGCTGGCCTGTAAATAGGGGAGCAACCAGTAGGAACTAAGCAGAAGGTAAAGGCCAACGATAGCCGCAACGGCGAGCGCGTTGCGGGCAAACAGCCGGCGCCTGGCAACGCCGAAAACAATGGCCCAAACCACAAATGGGGGTATCATTAATAACCCTCCAAAGACAATAAAATGGGCCTTGATCGCCGAAACCCACCAGAGAACCGCGACCAGTAAAATCTTCAGACCAATCCTAGCTCTCCCATCCAGGATTTGAAAAAACAATAATACGATAAGTGGGGAAAAAGCATAGCCAACAAACAAAGAAAAATCGAAAAAGATGTTGGTTGCGGCTGGATTGAGCAGAAATGTCAGCGCACCTAAGCTGCTTACCAAATGACGTTTTCCGGAAAGCACATCCCAATTCTTTACATAAGCCAGCAATGTGAAGGCGGTAAGGTAAAAAGATAAATAGGCGATGATTGCCGCGCCCAGATAAACCGCTTTTTCAAAGATGTCCACTCCGAAAACCTGCAAAGGCAAAAAAAGGCCCGTAAAAGTGATAAATTTATAATTCTCAATCGCCAGGAATGAGCCGGATGAACTCCATAGACTTGGATAATAAAGTTGACCGGGATACAGGTCACGATAAATCACAAATCCCGGTTCGAAAATTAAGCGACGGAAAGAAACGCCTACTGTCAATAATCCGCTCAGAATTGGCGGTAGATATTTCCAGAGCGCCCGCCTGACTCGCACCGATTTTCGAATCAATTACCACCCTCACCGCGCCACGCCTGCAGTTGATACAAGCTACCTGTAACGTTTATTTTTGCAATCCGCACTACGTCTTCTCCCAGCAATTGAGATGGCTGGCGTAAAGCGGGTTCGCCAGTATCGAACCAGAGACCGGCAACAACCTCATAATCGTCCCCGGCGGGCAAAGCTGGTAAGGTCATCAAAAAGCGGTGACGAACCAGATCGCCGGGCTGCCAGATTGTGGTTGGGTAAAGCCCATAAACAGCCTCCTGGAACTGCTGGCTGCCGGGATAGGCAAAAAAGATCAGGTATGGTCTTTGAACAGGGGCAAGGCTCTCCCAATATGTTGTGATCACAAATGGTTGGCCGGGAACCAAGCTGGCGTTATCCATAGAATAGCCTCGATAGGCAATTGTATCTGCCAAAACAACCTCTGAAGGGTATTCGATTTCACTTGCTTGTGCGCGCGCCAGCTTATCGAGGTCCTGGGAAATGTCTAACCCGCGTTCAAACAAGAGCACCCCATCTGATTCGGCGCGTATTCCATAGTCCGGGTTGTTAAAAACCTTCTGAACTACAGTTTCATAAATTTCCATTTGAGGTTCTTCAGCGGAGGCAAACAGGTCAACCAATATGTACTCTGCCTCTTCAACTTTTGGAAGCAGGTAAAGCTGTGCGCGGTGGGCCAACGAGAGCGCCAGGGAACTTTGGGTTGCCAGAGAAGCTTCAACGGGGACCTGGGCCAACACATTCTGGCCCCTCGTGGGATCGCCAGGGAAAGGTTGGCGCCACACATCATTATATAAACTGGAATTCAGGAAGCGCGCTGATAGCAGGCAGGCCACGAATACTAAAACCGCGCCGGAAAATTGTACGCTCTCGCGCCTGTTTCCGGATATTTTTCCCACTACCCAGGCCAGCCCGAAAATAATGGCAATGAACAGAAAAGCACTGATCACCACTTCAGACGGACCAGAGGCATTGATCCGCCGAAATAGAACGTTTAAGAAGACCATTGGAATAGCCGGTAAGAGCCAGGGCGCCCCTAACAAAGGGAAAAATGCCAGTGGAGCCAGTAATAAAACCAGGTAATTTACGACCTCCGGCTGAGCCAGCATCCGTACCAAGAAACCAGGTTCGGCGATCTCATCTAACGCTGGTATGCGAAATGGCAGGCCCCCAAAATACGGCAGAAATACAAACATCAATATCCACGCCGAGATCACCCCGATAAGCACGGTCATAACACCAGTCCAGCGATCCTTCTCCCGAAAGAATACCACCACACCAATAACCGCTAATGCAATCGCTACTTTTTCTCCACAGGTAACGGCGAATAGTATCCACAGAAAATAAATACCTGGCCGCTTACGCTCAAGCGCGTCCAACCCGAATATCAAGGCAGCCATGCCAAGCGTCTCTGGCTGAAAATTGTAGCCAAGCAGGCGCAACGTTAAAAAATAAACCAGGTAAGCACAGGCCAGGAAAAAAGCCGGGGCCTTTCCGAGCCGGCGTTCCCCCAGCCTGTAGAGAGCAATCGCGATTAACCCGATGAATACGATCTGGGAAGCTAATAACAGGAATTGACCACCCAGCCCGATCTTATACAGAGGTAAGTAGAGCAATAGAACCGGAGCAGCTACCTCGCTGAATACACTCTTTTCCAAGATCGTGTTGTTGAGAAGCTGCCCCCCAGACAAAATCCCATTTGCCGTAGCCCACAGAGCCTGGTCATAATAAATAATTTCATGAGCGATGATGTTGCGTAAATTGAGCTGACCGGCTAACCGAGAAGTAAAAAAGCCTATAAAAACTGCCATAACCAGGGTAAGCGCCCAGGGTACCCATCGGTGAGATCCTGACCCCGGAGCGGTCAAGTACACCAGCCAGGCAACGACGATGGCATTAACGATGCTGAACATAAGAAGCCAGGTCCCCTGGGAAAGGTAATTTCGAAAAACAAAAATCAGCAAATACGGCGAGTAGCTCAGAGAAACAGTGACTAAAGCCGCTGAGAGGGGCTCTTTTTGCCGTTTAGCCCAACGTTTTCCCACCAACAACCAGGAGAATAAACCGGTTAAAACCAGTGCAACTACGACGCCCCTCCCTGCTCGCACCCCATAACGCGGCAGCACATTCAAAAATGCAACCATTGAAGCCAACAGTAAAATAAGACCGCCTAGACTCGCCGATGAAAACCGACCGGCATCATCCAGGAGACCAAACCAGGAGAGCAAGATTGCCAGTCCTGCCGCCCCATAATGCGCCGTTTTCAAGAGTATTAAGCCCAACAGTTCCCTGGGGTGCTTGATAAGCTCTCCGCGATGTCTCCAGTAAGATGCTCGCAATGGGAACATTTGCCTTACGCCTTGGGATGGGTGTTTTAGCACGTAACGCCAGGCGGATGGCCCATAATAGAACGATTTCTTGGTATGCTCCCAGAGTGAATCGGGCTCTCCCAGGTGTATCTCGCATGGCTTGACGCGGCCAAGCTTAAAACCGCCTTTAATCATGCGGTTATGAAGGTCATAATCTTCACAAGAGACCAGGGATTCGTCAAATCCACCTACCGCTTCGAACGCTTCACGGCGCCAAAAACGAGCCGCAACGATCAGGTCATCATCCAGGTAAGTTTCTCTTTCGAGCTGGCGCACACGAGCCCAATAGCTTCCATCCGCCGACCGGTTTGGTACGGCTACGATGTCGGCCCCCTCCTTTTGTACAGCCGTGACACATGCTTCAACGACCTCCGGTTCTAACTCAAAATCACCATCCACGCGGTAGAAATAAGCACCACGCGCATGATTTACCCCTTGATTAAATTGAGCGCTCCTCTCAGGCCCGCCTGTAATCACCGTGCCGTAACGCGCCGAAATTTCAGGCGTAGCATCGCTGCTGTGATTGTCTACGACGATGATCTCAATCTCAGGATAGGTCTGGGCTTTAATCGATTCCAGACAGCGCTCTAAATAGGCCGCACTGTTCTTGGTTGGGATAATTACAGATACCAGTTTCATCGGATTTTTCCATTGGCTACATGTTCCAGGATTCGCAAGCATTTAGCAGCGCTCACATCCCAACTAAAACGTCGTCCCCATTCCAGCGCTCGTTCTTCCATTTCCTGGCGCTTCTTTGTATTCCCTAATAACTGAGTTATGGCCTCAGCCATGGAGGCATGGTCTCCATAAGGAACGAGATACCCCGTTTGACGGTGACAAATCGAATCACGGAGTCCGGGAACGTTTGCACCCACTACCGGCGTCCCGCAGGCATTGGCCTCTAAGACAGTTAAACCCCAGCCCTCCTTTAATGAAGGGTTGACGACCACGTGCGCTTGTTGCAGCAAAGAGACTTTCTCGTCCTCGGATACATACCCGTAAAATTGAACCCGATCAGTCACCCCAAGTTCATGAGCCAGTGACCGCAGATCTGCCTCAGCCGGGCCTGAGCCGGCAATGCCGAAGCGCAAGCCTGGAAAAGAACCCGTCAATAATGGTAACGCCCGGATAGCTGTATCAACGCTTTTGTAATACCTGAGACGCCCTAGGTAAACCATGAACGGGGTTTCACTCTTCCGGCCAGGCCGGTATCGTTCACAATCGACCCCATTGTAAATCAGAGAAATTTGGGCTTCCGGCACACCGATGTCAACGAGCGCCTGACGCGAACTCTCGGAGACAGTGATAAATCGTGTATTCCGGTAGATAAATGGCGCAGCATATTGCTCCAACAGGTTAGCGATGTGCGCTAATCCGCGTGGGAGTTCATAAAAGAATACTTGATTATGTACGTGATGAACCAGGGCAATCCTGGGTGTTGAACTATAAAGAGGTGTAAAAAATGGGATCCCATTAGCGGAATCCAAGATGACATCGAAGTGTCCCGCTAGATGCGCCAGATAATAAAGCGGAGCAGTGAGAAATACACTAAAAAATCCCCCAGCACGAATAAAACGAAACCCGGATTTTTGTTCAAATCTATCCTGACTAGAATGACGGCTTGAATACCAGGTAATCTGGTGATCCGCAGCAATCCAGCGTTTTGCCAATTCGTATAAAAATACCTCCGCTCCCCCAGCCCACGGGTGGGAAGGATCACGCCAGTTCAGGATCAGGATGCGCACTAATCTACCCTCTATTTTTTGGAATCCAAAATTGGGAAACCGCCGCCCCAACGGCAGCGACTAATACAAGAAGGACATAGACCGCCAGCGAAAGCAGAACAGCCTCCCCTGCGCCCACCCCAAAGCAGGATAACAGGTAATAATAAGCCCCTTCGCGCACACCAAAACCACCGATCGAGATCGGCAGCAACACAACCAGACTGACCAGAGGAATGGATAGCAACAATATTCCAAACGGAATCGGAAGACCCAGTGCTTGCGCCATCGAGGCGTTCACTACCACTGCCAGAATTTGAATGGCGAAGGAAAGTAAAAGCGCCTGGAGCAAAATCCTGGGCTGGTCCCAGTACGCCCGGAGTTCATTGTGCCAGGTCCGCCAGCGCTCAGGAAGACCTTTAAACAAAAAGGCCATCGGGGCCCCAAACAGGAACGCGCTCCCCATTATTGCCACGGCTAAAGCGCCCAGCGCGCCAATAATCAATGGCAAAGCAGCCTGCCAGCCTGTTTCGAGTGTGTAAAGCGGGATAGTAAGACAGGCCAGCAAAACTAAGCTCCACAATCCCGCCAGCCTGGCCATCAAGACGCTATTGGCTGCGTGTACGAGCTGCTGCCCACCTTGAACCAAGGCCCCGGCGCGCACCATGTCCCCCCCAAATCCCCCGGGGAGAAAATTATTGTAAAAAAAACCTAACAGGTAATGGGCCAGAAGAGTGAAATAACCAGGCCGGTCGGCGGTCTGCAGCATCATTCGCCATACCCAAACGCTGCAAAACACGGCTGTTATTGCAGAGACAAACGCCAAGAACAGGTACCAGGGATTTACAAGTTGAAGTTTCAGATGGTCTAACTCACCCCTAATGTGGCTTATCAGGTACCACGCCAAACCCGCCGTAACAAATGCACGCCCCCACCAAAATATTCTTCGAAGCCGGAATTTTCCAATCCTTTTTTGATCTAATCTATTGATCATAAGCGTGGCCCACAAAGTGCACCCAACCTTTTCAGGGGCGAGATTCTTCTCGTTGCTGGCAATCATTGTAATGATGGCTCCAACTAAGGTGTTATCTACCAGATCGAATAGACCAGGGTTTATCAAACGAGGTCGCTATCACCCATAGATAGTGACCAATTATCTATAACCTCAAAGAACTGTTTTTGTGATTGCACTGGTAAATGCCCGGCATACAGAATAATCTGGTAAAGCCTTGCTGAAAGACTCTTGCATTTGGCTGCCAATTGGTGCAGACGATGCTGTGAAATAAAACCGGCTTTCTGCAGGGCAGAATGCAGTGGATTGTGATTTGAAACCCATATTCCAAGCACATTACTACCGGCTTCTTGGGCAGCTTGCGCCGCCGCCTCCACCAGTGCAAATAACGCCTTATCGTTGCCGGGTAGATATTCCAACTCACATATGCTGCTTTTAAATTCAGCGACGTGCATGACCAAATAGCCAACCAGATTTGCAGCTTCAAATGCACCCCATATCAGATACACCCGGTCAGGATGCTGGCAGTAGCGCCAGGAAAGATACGCGCAACCCTTTACCAACCCGAGAGCCTTATCTGCCTGGCAAAGCTGGCAGAATTGATCGAAAGATTCATCGAAACCCGCCAGTTTGCGTACGGTGATGCCGCTCGCCGGCACACCACGATGCCAAACAGGTGCGCTCAACCAACTGACCATCCACAATAACGACGACCGAAAATGGGTTAGGCGCGCGGTCACATTTGGCGACCATTCCTTCTGGTATCGCCATCGCCAGATAGCCCGCAAATTATCTGGTAAGGAGCGCAGGGTTTCGAAAAAAAATTTTTTCGATCCCAGCAAACGTACCATTTCCGGGACAATCATTACCGGCTGGAATCCTATCCGCCGGTTCAGATTTAGCGAATAAAGCCCTGGAAAGGCATAAATAAACGAGACTTGCGCGCCGGCAGCCGAGTCCAACACCAGCTTGGCTAGCGCCGATAGAATTCCTTGTCGCCGATACTCAGGCAAAACGGCTGCATCCACCGCTTGTGCCCCGCGGACCAACTTCCCCTGGTGAACTATGGTCACCGGGACAATCCCATAATGACCTACCAGGCGGCCATCCGCTTCGGCTACTGCGCTGATTAATCGAAAAGGGGCAGGCAAATCTTCGTATTTCCACGACCAGGTAGCCGTATCCCCCCAATTTCCAAAAACAGCGTTTAATAAAGCCGCGATCGAAGGCGCATCGTCTGGCCTGGTTGGACGCATGTGCCACCGGTTTCCAGGGACGTCCGCAAAATGTGGTGTCATTTTGGGGTGCCCATCTCGAAATGTTCGACGACAGCCTGTTGGGTTGTTACCCAGAAGGGCAGCCCAATGATCCTGTTCACAATCCGCTGGAAATCTACAACAGAACAGTGGTACGGATATTGGGCGGAGTTGGTTTTGGATACTAAGTGGAAAGTGACAATCAACCAGCCACCCTGGTCAATTGTTCGGAGCAACCAGGGCTCCATCTCTTGAAGTGTGAGACCTGGTCCCAGGCAGATACTACGCAGGGCAAAAGGCGAATCTATGCCACGGTTTACTCCCGCCACATTACCACGGGCGGATTGGTATCCTGCTTTTGCAACGGCCTGCCGAGCGGCCCGATTGATTCGTCCAGCCGGATAGGAAAAACTAACGACCGGGCACTCAGGCAATTGGTGCTTGATCTCCTGACGGGAAACCGATGGTTCCAACAGGCGATCGATATGATCTTGCAGATCGCTTGCTTTAGGCTGGTATTTTCTTAAAGCGTTGATTCGAAGGACAGTCTGCCGGATCAAGGCGCGCCGATCAGGAGCTGCCAAGATTCCCAAAAATATACGGCGAATATCGCAATAGGGCCCTGCCATCGATGTATGAGTAACGCTGTGAGAGGCAATTTCATGACCCAGTTGTGCGGCGCGTCGCCAATTCTCCCAGGTCGCGGTTGGTAAATTCTCGAAACTTGTTCCTACTCGCCGGCTAACCACATAATACGTTGCCCCCAGACCATGTTCCGCCAACCAGGCCGATGTTTCGTGATAAGTATCGGCGTAACCATCATCGAATGCAATAGTTAACGCTGCGCATGCGCGATTTGGCCAAATTAATCGCTTTATCATCAATAATTGGCAGTTTAACGCTCGACGAGGGGCAAGAAGATAATATGTAGATCACCCGAATACACTGCCATCATAAGTTCAATCGTGATCCCGTCTTCATCCAGGTACGTCACGATTTTAAAAATATCGCTATCTTGCAGATCATGGGGGTCCAAATCGATTTCTACTTGACCGTCTACCCCTATCGTAGCTTCCGCCCAAACAAAGCTGGTTGTGGTTGTATCTTCTACCCGGAAACCTTCTAAATGCAAAATTGCATTCGGCGGACCAGATATCGTTAGAATATCATTCTCACTGTCACCGATAATATCAACCTTTCCTACAAAATAATACTTGGAGAACTCATTATTTTCAAACTGAACAATATTTCCGGGAGTAACCCCAATTGGAGAGTTGTTATGCGTGAGCGTTGTACTGAAAAATCCGCTCGCGTCTGCCCTGGTGCCTCCAACCCCAAGTACGTCCACCGGCAGGTCGCCATTCAAACCGCGGAAAAGCGTCACGGTCACAGGGCTATCCGCAATCGTATAACCCCATACTAGAGAATTTCCTACGCTTACACCTAAATCAAGCGTGGTACCGAAAGTGGCTTGTTGAACACCATCCCCATCGCTGACCCACAGCCGGATGCGATCTGTAGCACTCATTTCTGGAACATCATCAAAAACAACCCCATACCGCCCATCGTTTTCAATCCATGTATATTGTGAGTACCATTTTTTCTCCACGACACTCCATAAATCTACCTTCCCTTGAGTGCCGGCTGGAGGCAGCCCCATGCCCTGGACGATTCCCTGTACACGCTTATTCCACGGCTGCAGCCAGCTCTCGTGCGATAGTACCAGGAATATCTCCCGCGCGTGGCCTGCATTGGATACGCCAACGTGATCTCCTAATTCAAGGTTCAGTTTTTTTCCATTCACCAGGACGGGTGTGCTGTAAAAACCCATCTCGTTCGCAGTTGTCACTGCCGTGCCCTTTTCGCCGGATTCATCCCAGACAACAACAGAAACCTGCGAACCTGGCGTCGTGACTCCTTCAATACGATCTTCACTGATGAGCACGTTTAGGTCCAACCCTTCCGGATAAAACACCTGGACAACGTAGTTTCCATTCTGATCAGGATAAACTACCTGGGCAATATAATCGTCATCAATATCCGCCTGGCCACTAAAATTGACATCAAAACGACCATTCGCGTCAAAGTAAACCTCTTTTGACTCAAACCAGGGATCGAATGGCTGGCGAACGCATACCACACCCCAAACGTCGAAAGTGCCGCCCCCTGCAAATCCTGCCACAGTATCTCCTGGAACGTCGATCCAGCCCTGGATATCCACAACCTGGATAGTCTCGTTCAATCCACCACCAATGAGCGTCACCTCGTCACCCGCTAAAATGTCCACGTGCGCACCACTGATTTGAAAATCGAATGAGAACCAGCCGCTCGTATCAGCTGATGAGCTAGTGCTGGCAATATCGTTCCCGCCTCGCGTCAAGGTGGCGTTGATCTGGCTTCCTGGCGTAACCGCCCCTTCAACCCAGTCCCAGGGTTGGTTGATATAGGTAAAAGGTGCAGCCTCGGCTGGAACGCATACATCCATACGCCCCCAAGGGGGTTCAACATCCAGCACAGAAAGTTCATAACCGACAATCGTATCATCGTCGGCCTGGTGCATCCCGATCAGAACCACCTTGCCTTCTTCCACCTCGGTGTCGATATCCGCGCCTCCGGCAATATCACTACCATCAACACTCGAACCCAGAAAGCTCACGCCGGTTGGCGCCCCGGTTGCCGGGTCAATTTGGGTGGCAGTTACTGCTGGCGTCCCGTCTTGTGACCATGCCCACAAATAAGGGCCGCCTTCCGTACTGGCGTCCCATCCCAATCCATAAATGCCCAAAATGTTCGAATAACTGTTGACCACATTCCCGCTGCGGTCAATTTCGTATAAATCGCTATCAAAATTGGCCGTCCAGAAATGATCGCTTGCCGGGTCATAAGCCAGCGCCCGGGCAGGAGAAATCGGTGCAGTAATAGTAATGCCTGTCGGTTGGCCGGTGGTAGGATCGAAATGATCGCTTGCCGGGTCATAAACCAGCGCCCGGGCAGGAGAAATCGGTGCAGTAATAGTAATGCCTGTCGGTTGGCCGGTGGTAGGATCGATCTGTTCGATGACATCCGAATCGCTTCCGTATAAATAGGCTCCATCCCAGGCTAAATCCCGCCATCCCCAACCTTCCGGTTCTGTTGGCTGCAGCCAACTCGAGATAAGCGTTCCATCATCTGATAGTTGGAATAGATAGTTGTCTTGAAGGACATCAAGCATACCACCGGAAGTTACATAGTAATAACCATCTACATACTCGACCCCCAATAAGGCAGCATGACCGGTAGTAGCCTCGAGGTTTATGCGAAATAATTCATCACCGATAGCCACAGGCGCCAAATGCGCAGAGTCTGATTGTTGCTTGTCATCTGGCCTTTTATCCGTATCTGTAGGCGGGTCGGGAGATTGCGCTTCAGCCAGGATAGGCAATTCGGTGCGGAGAAAGAATACAAATGCCAAGAGAATTACGCAAAGTAAAAATAACCGTTTCACTGTTGTTCCTCACACCCCCATCTAGATCACAGATAGTTACGCACCAATTATTCTCTTATATTTATGAGTCCTCTGAAATAACTCAAATTGGCTAATGAGAGGCAGTTGAAGGTGGTTTTCATTTCGTTTATACATACAGTTTTCTCTTTATCGGGGCGTTTCAGCTATACTACCTCCACCTTCAATAATTCGCGAATTTTATAAGCCTTTTTTCAGGGGACTCATTTATGACATTCTTAGTATACCTGGATTCAACTGCCAAATGCAAGGGTTATAACCGAAAGTTGTGGATTGGCATGAGAAAGAAAGGCGGCGTATCCTTCGGGTGTCATAACCCAAAGCCGGTGAATACCGGGGAAAGGATACGCCATGTTGGAGCTTATCACGAATGAGTCCGAAGGAACAGCGC
>Ga0114919_10002732_pt1 | contig 14256 bp, 13 predicted proteins | sample BlataG_FD_88682 | JGI IMG/M metagenome (GOLD analysis project Ga0114919, IMG submission 88682) | Deep subsurface microbial communities from Black Sea to uncover new lineages of life (NeLLi) - Black_00105 metaG | ecosystem: Environmental > Aquatic > Marine > Oceanic > Sediment | place: Atlantic... | reverse complement strand
GACCGCAAAACCCTGGTCTACAAGCTCAGAAGTTGTCCGTCTGTAGCCGTATTCAGGATGAAGTCTTGCGATTTCCATCAATGGCTCTCTCAAATGACTGTATCTCTCCTCATACCTTTGTTTACTCTGTGCGTAATGCCATGTGCCTTTCGATAAGCATAAAATGTTCAAAACCCTGTTCAATCCATATTCATCCTTGAACTTGCTGACTAATCCGATCTTCTCCTCTCCGGTGAGGCCCCGGTTAAAAAATTTTTTAAAAGGGCTATCTCAACCTCTTATGACCGATCAGTTGCTCAAGTTCCCGAACCTTCTTCTCGTAGTCATGAATCGTTGTCTTTTGCCCAAATATCTCAGGTCCTTTCTCCGTAAAGTCCCTTTTCCACTTGTGGATGGTAATTGGATGCACGCCATAGGCCCGGGCTATCTGGCCTATGGACTTAGAACTTGTAAGAACTTCCATGATCACCTGAAACTTGAAACGCGGTGTATACCGTTTCCCATGTTTAACCGACATCATCTGCCTCCTCGAAAGGGCTTCCTTTTCCCTCTGATGATGTCTATTATATCACGAAAATACTAGCACTACAGGTGGTTCGAATTTTGGGGTGCAGTTCGTTTCTCATGATATCCAAAACATATATGGCATTTCATTAATCGTTCAAAACCACTTGATACCAACTGAAATGGAAGGTGGTAAAAATCATTTACCAAGTCAAGATTTTGAAATTCTCCAAATCCAATTTCAATTAGTTTCAATACTGTAAATAGCTCTTCATACAAATGAATATCTTTTAGTGCCTGTCTATTCATGTTGTTTTCTTATTTCCTTTGGATAACATATATTATACTTCCGAATACTTGCAGAAATACAGAATTTAGGGCTGCATATTGAGTTATATTGCATACAATGAAAATAGGGGCTAGCTCAGTTGTCATATTCAATTTCGGGAAGCCAGGGCTTTAGGGTCTCTGACTTCCACTCGCCTCAAGTATTATCAACCCTGATGAAGTAGTCATCATTTTGACCGGACACTCAGAGACCTCAAAATAAGTTGTAGCCATATTAATAGTTCATGAATATTAAAGCATTGTAGGGCTAAAAATATCTTAATATCATAGAGATACACTATTCATTCTAATGTTTCTTTAATCGTATCTAAGTTATTCATTATCATTTTATACCGTTCAGGATATTTATCTTGTGAATAAATTTTCAGTGCTTCCTCATATGCGACAATTGCTTTATTCAGGTTCTCTTTTTTATCCCTAATTTTTGAGAGACTATGATAAAAAATACCCAAATTATTTTGTGTATTTGCATAATGAAGAGGATACTTCGTAATAGTCCTGACACTCAAAGCCTCATTATAAGATTGAATTGCCTTGCTCAGGTTAACTTCAACATCTTCTAAATCGGCTAACTTTCGATATGCTGTTCCTAGATTATCCTTCGTTTCTGCATATTCGAATGGGATTTTTTCAACAGTTCGTACCTTCAGGGCTTCTTCGAAAGCGCTAAATGCCTTTAGTAAATTGCCCTTTCTTTCTCTTATATTAGATAAGTTGCTATAAACTACTCCCAGATTATTTTGCGTTGCTGCAAAATCATGAGGATACTTCTCAACACTTAAAACTTCCAAAGCACTTTTATAAACCATAACAGCCTGGAGCAAATTCTTCTCAGTGTTCTGTAGTGTTGAAAGACTAAGTAAAGCATTACCAAGATTTGTCATTGTCACTGCATATTTATAAGGATAGTTTTCCCTCGTAAAAACCTTATTGGCTTCATGGAGGGCTTGAACAGCCTTAAACAGATTATCTAACTTGTCTTTAACTTCAGATAGGACTAGATAAGCAGTACTGAGATTAGTTTGTGTAAAGGCATAGTCTTCAGGATAACTCGCATATGAATAGACCTTCAGAGCATTATTATAGGCTTGAATCGCTTTTTCTACATTTTCTTCCTTATTTCTTATCTCTGCAATGTTGCTCAAAACATTACCAAGACTATTCTGTGTCAATGCATAATTAGTAGGATATTTGTCAATAGTGTACACTTTTAGTGCTGCTTGTAATGCCCGCACAGCTTTCTTCAGATTTTTATATTTATCTTCAAAGGTAGCTAAAATTGAATAGCATACACCCTCATTGTGTTTGATTTCAGCATAGATTTTAGGTTCTTTCATCTCTGATACTTCATCTAACAAGCTCTCGTAAATTTCCAGTGCATCTTTTCCCATTCCATCTTCCAACATTTTGTTTGCATCATTCACTCTTGCCCTTAAGATTGTTTTTGCCTCCCTATTTTTACTACAAACTGTATAAAAATGACTCGCGAGTATTGAAAGTACAAGTAAAATTAATCCTGTTCCAATCCCTATCACCCAAGGATTATTAAAAAATCCTCTTTTTTTCTCCTCGCCTATAAATGTTCTAAGGCGTTGGCTAAGACCAGATAGATTTATATTATGGATTAGTTGGTTGCCTGTTAGACTATAAATTTCATCAAGTAATGGGCGCATCGACTCATCTTTTAATGTCTTAACTATATGTTCCCGTTTAAACCCTCTGTTGTGTAATTTTTCTTCGTTTCTGCTGCTCTCAAAAATCTGATTAAGGCTTTCAATATGCCTTTCTTTTACTCCATCGGACATTTCATCTAATATTCTTTTAAAATCTGCTTCAAAGCCATGAAATAAATCAATACAATAATCAATGTATCCAATAATTGAATCTACATCTTCCAAACGCTCTGTATTGGTTTCCGTTTCCGCTCTGAGTTCTTTCAATCTGTTAAGTAAATCACTCGTTTTACTGTGCGAGTCTTGCAAATCGGAGAGAATATCCTCAAAACTTACTCCAGTATAATACCGCATACCTTGTATGTTATATCTTCCCTTTTCCATTGATTAAATTCTAATATATAATGTTTGTAAATCCTCTATTTCTCTATACTTCTTATACTCCTTATATTCCTCATCAAATCCCCATTTTTGAACCAATTGCCAAGCTTCCTCTTCCTGTTTTTCATATACATCTGCATGGCCCATAGTCTTGTGGCCAGAATAAATATGCGCAAGTTCGTGTGTAATTGCAGCAATAGCGATTTCAATCTCTTCCCTCTCAAGCTTTGGACTTAAATAAATCACTTCGGCTCGCTCTCTTTGTACAAGCCCTTTTTCCATTTTCTCTTGTGGATGAGTAGCATGAAATGGACGGCACATTGCTAATATGTCTTCATCAGGAACAAACCATAGGAAGTCGTCTTCTTTTTCCAACAATGTTTTGTAATCTTTCTCAGGTATACGTCTCAAGACTTCAAGAATAGCAATATTACGCTTGACGACAAAGTCAGGACAGAGACCCTCATGAGGGAAAATACTCACCTCATCATAATTCTTCCCATAAAGTACATCATAGATAGAACGGCAATATTTCTTTGACGTAACATTCTCCTATTTGTCGCATGAAGAAGTATTTCTCTATCCAGCTATCTCCTTTAAACATCGGGAAGCCAGGGCTATAGGGTCTCTGGCTTCCAGTCGCCTTTTCAAAGTCAATTATTAATCAATCGGCTTTGTTTTTAATCTTATTTTACTTACAACTTCGTCAAATTTTTCACTCGCAAATTTTTGTGATTTTTGTACTACATCTGGGTCTCTCACCGACACCATAACTAAGGATAATATTCTTCTCAATGAATACATACTCTTAAGTATCGGTTCTCTTGATTCCTTTGTCTGAGGATTAAAATAGATGAACTTAATCCAATTTTGTAATATACGATTGTTATTATTTAATATAACGTAATAATAAAATAATCCAAATATTGATACTATGGATGCAATTAATCTCCCATATGCAAATAGCAGGATACAATGAAATGGAAACGGCAAGCCCAATATACTGTTTACTAACCTCTCTTCATATATTAATCGGGCTGGTTTTCTATTTTGATATTTACCAAATCTTATAAAATTTCTGATATTATCGTATTCGGCATTATAAGCACGCTGGGGTGAAATGTAACACAACCGCTCGAAAGCAATTTTTGATGCAACGCGGAGATAATCACTTGAGTCGATGTATCGATTCTCAGCCGTGAATATAAGCTTTACATCTTCCTTCGCCATTTTGTCAGGGTCAAACATAATCCCCATTTTTTCAAAGCCATTCACATATTTTTTTAATTTTTCAGGCGACTCAGCTGTCACAAGGAATTGTCTAGGAGGGCCATCATCTACAATGATTGGATGAACAAACTTTGGTATACCACCCTCTCCTATGTCAACTCTCACCTTATTCCCCATTATTTCTAATTCAGCCCGAGTAGAAGCTTGTTTTCCTTTTTTAGTTTTAACCTGGGCTAAAAATCTGTAGAAGCTGAAATCATTACAAATTCTTGCCTCAATGGTGTTCCCAATTTTTGAATTACAATCTTCACATACACTTTTAGGAAGTTTTAAATTAGCCCCGAGGCATTCAGGAATAATATGTGAATTAGATAATCTTTCTTGAGCGCCACAGTAAATGCACTTTTCCATTTCTTGCATACGAGAATTTTTTATTGTTCTTTACGCATATCTACATAAGGCAACATCATGTCAAAAAACGTCATTTCAACCATCGGGAAGCCAGGGCTTTAGGGGATTTGGCTTCTAATGGCCTTATTAATATTTCTTTTTTTCCAATTTTTTATAAGCACTTTTAAGCATTTGATTTTTATATAAATATACAATCAGCGCTCCAATGCCATAACCAAGAGAAACCGCAAAAATAACAAAAAATATCTTTAATGTATTAGTAAGAGAATCATAAAAATCTAGGATAGATTTCCCTTGCTGACTTGAGAATGCAACAACAATAATAATTCCAACAGTAATGATAAATAAAAAAGCTGCTGTTTTAGTACCTTGCAACGCCTTATGTCCATTAATATGAACTGGCTTATTACAATATGGACATTCATGCATAAAGCGAATTTTGGCAATATCTGAATCGCCGAAATTACGCCCACAATCTGGACAATTATACTCAGACCAGCCTATAATTGGCATGTTTTAATCCCTCCTTTCTTTGAGAATTTCCATTATGTCTTCGTTCTTTTTTATTATGTGGCATTAAATTCGCTATGCTGTCTTTTCAAAATAGGTAAGCCAGAGCTTTAGGGTCTTTGGCTTCCGCTTTTCTTTCACTAGACCCAAAAAATATAATCTTTCATTTTTTTCCCAATTTTTTATTAAAATTGTTTTACTGATTAATTCAGAGGGCTATTTCTTAGTATCGATATATATAGCTCTTTTGATTGCCTCGGTAGAATAAATATTTAAACCAAGTCTTAGTTTCGAATCAATTTGTAAAGCTTGAATTATTACTGATGCTTTCTCGCGCTCGTTATAGAGGGTCTTAATAATTTCATTAATATATTCAAAATACAAATCGTCTTGGAGTAGGACTTTGAAGCTTTTTTTAAACTTTTTCAATTTGAAGGATAATAAAGTACCTCTACTTAAATTTTTATTTATTAGTTGTTCTATATCTTTAAATGAATATTTCTTATAATTATCATTATTTTTCGTCAGCTGTTTTAGATGCCACAAGAAGAACGATTGCGTTATTAAAGCACAATTCTCACCATTAACTACCTGAGCATCTTTAAAGATAGATAATAGATATTCATTCCATGAATTTTTGTTAATGAATAATTCCTCAAAGTATGCCCAAGGTAGACTTACCAACCAAGTTATCATTAATTTTTTGAATTGTTCATTAAGCTGACTGATTTCTTTTATTTCCTTTGTCGTTTGAACAATAATATCACCAAACTCTGAGTGAATCTTTTCACTGCGAGTTGCTAGAAAACGTATTGCTAATTTATGTAGAATTCCCATCTTATACAAAACTATATTGAATTAGCTAAATATTTCATAAAATCTCTATTCTTGCCAACTTTCTTTATAACTTATACCATAAAGAAAATTTTGATGTCAAAACATGCTACAACAATTTTGGCGCTCTTGTGCTGGCTGGAAAGAGTTCACATCTTTTTGGTTCCCATCATCAACCCCCCTTTTGCTGACATCAGCCCGCTTTCAAATCAAAAAAGCCCAGAGACACAACAGGTACATTAGCCTGCCAGAACAGACCAAATTTGTCTGTTGGCGCTTGTTTTTGTTTAGTTTGGATTAGTTGTGGAAATTAACTCATTTCCAAAGCAGTAGGGTAGAGAGCGGTTCCTCGGGCAGGACTCGCACCTGCAACCTATTGGTAAGTGATTATATTCGTTTAATTCGAATCAGCCACGTTTCTAATACCTCATTATTGAACTTTATCTTTTCCGCTTAAATTTTATATAATCTCGGTGACATGTATTATGTTTTTTCAGATGAAAGTGGTCAAACCGGTAATGGTTATGATGACGTAGCTCAGCCTGTTTTATGCCAGACCGCAATTATTGTGGACAGTGAGAATATCCTAACTATTGAGGCTGAGACAAATAAAATTTTGGCAAAATTTGATTTATCTGAAAGCCAGGAAATACATGCTCATCCATGTCTTTTAGGGAAAGACATTTTTAGGCGATTTGATAAAGAACAAAGGCATGAATTATTAAAAGAATTTATTAAGAAAAACTTGAGATATATTTTCAAAATTCATTACATGGGAATGCTAAAACCTTTTGTAAATGAAGAAGTACGAGAAAAGGCCTCCAAATCAGGACTTTACCCTTTTATGCAAGGTTTTATTTGGCTAATTGTCATTATTGATAAATATTTTGAACACATTTTAAAAAAAAATTATATGTATTTTTTTGACACAACAACTAGCTACAGCAAGCAAATAAAAAAGGCCATAAGTATTTTAAAGAATGTTTCAAATGAGTCTCTAAAAATCAAATGTTTACTTAGCGACCCACAAGAAATTGATTCCAAAGATAGTAGAATAATTCAATTGGCGGATACAATTGGATATTATTTAAATCGTCATAGGCAGTTTGAGGTTCAGACTTTCAATCACCGAGAGAGCCTTGATAAGCACAAGGATAAAGTCTTTGAAATTTTTAATCTTATCAAGCCCAAATTTTTAGATTTTATACGAGATGAGCTTCTAACAAAAATAGACTGGCTTGCCCTTCAAAATTATGATTTTATAAAGATATAAATAAAGCTGATTATTGATAGGTCTCCTTTCGAATTTCTAAAGAGACATTGTTGGGGAAAACATCAGTTTTGGGTAAAGATATACACAATTATGCCATTCCTGAATTAATCTCTCTGCTAGGTTTACCCTTACTAGCGTCCTACCACCGTAAGTCCTTGAAGTGGATATGTCTTGGATTTGACTTATAGATGAAGGTATCCATTTTCACATGCAAGCAAGTCCCCGAGGCGGATGGATTGGCAGGGTTTGGTGGAAATTGTTTCAGGGGAAGCCAGAGATATCTGAAGTCCTGGCTTCCACTCATCTTCATTGTCTTCTGCTATCCTAGGCGAGGCTTTGCCCATTAATATATCTTTATACTTTTTGCATCTGTTCCAAGTCTTGTCTTTCTTAGAAAACCTGGGTCATATAACCAAGCTACTTCTATCCGTCCTTTTATGTTCTTTGCTTTCTTTGGCTTTCTAATCGTCAAAGCTACTCTCAAATCATTTTTAATACCGTCTTCTTTGAAATACCATTCAGGTTTAGAGGTTAGTCCACCGCTGAAATCAATGTTGATATTCTTCAAACTTCCAAGTTTAAACTCCCAAGGATTAAGTTCAATGTCAAGAAGCTCTGATAATGGAGGCCCAACCGTAGGTATAAACATAAAGGCCTTGCTTATTGCCACTTTTATTTTTCCGCCTACAATATTTTTTACATCAATTACATCCTTTGGAAATCCATCAATTGCCACCACCCTATGGTCTGATATTAAACTTATTTTAAATCTCATCTCAGCTATATTTCCTTTTGGGACGATAATATTCATACCAATTTCTGAATGCAGATAATCGTATTTCTTATCAAAGTCAATTTTTCTTGTATACGATGCCTCTGCGATTTCTATTCGAATGCTTTTAATCCAATAAAGCCACTCTATCTCTTCCTTATTTAAACCAGCCTCCATGCCTATCAGTTCTGCTTCTACTAGCTTCTTTACTATCTTTCTTATAGCTTTTTTATTCGGCTTAACTTTTTCTAAGTAGAAATATTTCGGTGCTGATGTTGAATGGAGAATATTATACACCTTTTCCTCTATAAGTCTCTCTATAATCTCGTCTTCAAAATCGCTTGGAGTTCGCCGGAGGCTAAGTATCCTTTCAGAATACTTCCAGTTTTCATCAAGTAAAATTCTTGGTTCAAGCTGTACAAACTCATCTCTCATCGTATTTAATATCCTTGGGATTTTCTGATATTTAGGCTAAGCATAATAGGTGTGTACTTAACATTTATTAGAATAAGGTTCATTTAATCAACAGGGCAAGCCAGGGCATCAGGGTCACTGGCTTCCAATCGCCATATCAAATCTTCTCAGTATTTTTTTTCTTAAAATTCTATATGAACTTTGCTCTTAGTTTATCTCTTGTATAGCGACCTTGGAAAATCAACACAGATGTGGGTAAAGTCCTTCCTTTTTGTTCCTTGAGCCAATTTTCTGCTGTATACTTTAAGTCACTTGCAGTTATTAGACAGAATGGAATATAGGGTTCAATCTTGATTTGAGCAAGTATATCCTCAATTTTCTCACCGAAACTGTGTGCAATGAGTATAAAGCATCTTAATGCAGTCTTAGCATGTGGCTCGAGTTTATCATATTGGTCTTTTATATATCTGCGAAATTGGTCACGATGTGCTACGGGCAATTCATAGGGTGGAGATAAAACAGTTTTGCATTCATAAAGTATTATATTATCTTCTTTGATTATTCCATCTGGCTCCTCTCTGCCCGGGGTCTGTGTTTTTACAGTAAGTCCAAAAATTGACTCAAAGATATATTTGGTTGCTCTCTCAAAATCTACGGTTATAGTCGGTAATGAAATCTGTGCATCATCTATTCCAATATCTCTATAAGAATTTTTGTTTTGTTTACTTAAATCTTCATAGATAGAAAAGAGTTCTTTGGGTGTGGCCTTGGTTCCTTTTACTTGATAATTTTGAAAATAATGGACAATTTTCTCTACTATCTCTTCTTTCTTTCCTTTTGGAGGAAGTTCATATAATTTACACAAGTTAATCAATTCGTCCATTTTTAAACTGTCTAAAGTAGTTGCAAGTGAGTATATACTATTTACAATTCTCTCAACTCTTTGACTCTTAGTCCCAGATATCCTGAGATTCTTCCTCGAAAGAACATAATATAACTGAGAGTTACTAAATTTGGATAAGGCTTCCTTAAATGCCTCATCCGTGACTAAACGTGGCTCACGCGGGGGAGTGGGTTCTTTCTCAGGCTCCTTTTCTTCTATATCTTTGCCTCTTTTTATGTGACTGATTATGGTAGGCACCAACTCATCTTTTTTATGTCTGTGAGGGTACTTGCTTTTTTTGGCTACTCCAATCAGGTCTCCTACCGTTAGAGTGTTCAATAAATCAGAGGGTTTCACTCCCTTTTCCAAAACGCGATTAATTCTTGTCTCTTGGTTTCCGCTTCTTGTCAATTCTAATCTACCCAAAGCTGAATATAACTGAGAACTGGTCAAATAACTTAACAATCTCTTATATGGTTCTGGGTCAAGCTCAATTCCCCATACTGCTTTTATCCGTTCAGCTGTCTCTTCAGGAATTACATAATCTGACTCATATGTAAATATTATGCCTTCCCTTGCAAAATGTTCGATTTCTCGACTGAAGGAAGCCTGACTGAATTTGAAGACTTCGAGTTGGGCTTCTAAAAGTCTATGTTCACCTCGCGTAATGTTTAAATATTCTCTTAGTGCGCTCAGAAGATTTGCTTCTGGAGGCAAAAGGTCTTCCTGAAAATCCCATGCAGTTTTGAGCATCTTTGCGTACAAATCATATTGTTTATCTTCCATAAGACCTTCTCCTCTTCTGGCTTCTTCTATCACATTATTTATCTCTTCTTGAACGATGCCTTTTATCTTCTGTATAGGAACTGAAAAGTCTTGTCGATTTACAATAATGTCTAAGATGGTATAGCCAGGAGGTTTCCTGAATTGTATTTTTCTCTTGATGTGGTCATATGTAGTTAGAACCTTGCTAAGCTCATCTCGAAGGATATCTACTGGAAGTCCTACATAATTAGCAATTTTATCTTTAGCAAGGCGATTAAGGTCAGACCTTTTATAAGTAGCTAGCACATCAAAGATTTTCATATCAGACCCTCCTTTTAATTATTTCTATACTAAAATTCTACTCTTCTTGAGAACAACTTGTCAATCTAATGCCTCTTTTACCTGTTTGTAAATTTTATTTAGATGTTTCTAATCAGCACCATATATTCAAGAGAGATTTATCTCATTTTGATTCGCTAGTGAAGGGATTAGGCTGTTAGACCTATGAGAAAATATAGAAATGAGAATCGTCACTTAGAGGTGGAATAACCCACAGCCGTCATTTCAAGCCTCGGGAAGCCGGGGCTTCAGGGTCTCTGGCTTCCAGTTGCCTCAATGTTCAACCGCTCTGAAATTCTGCTTATTATCATATTACCGCAAGCATTTGGATAAGCGAAATAAGCTCAATTTGCTTTTATTCGTCTTTGCCCTCGTGAGTTTTTTCTCGGCCTTGCAACTCTAATAAAAGCTTTCTCAGAGCATACAAATAAAAAAATGGAAGGATGACTATAAAGGGAATAAGGAAAAAAACATAATCTAGAGAGAGTCCCATTTATAGAACGGAACACTGTTAAAGCTCCAGCGAATACATGAAGAAAAACCACTAACCAAAATTTATATTTGCTTTCACCCAACTCTTGTGCCTACCCGATTGGATTCTTAAATATGAAATTGCCATCAAATATTTTCATGTTCTATCCTCCTTTTCTGAAAATTTCTCTTATCCCTAACCGTTTATTCATAACGAGGCTTTACTTACGTCCTCTGTTTACATGGCGTCCTTTTCAACATTCGGGAAGCCAGGGCTTCAGGGTCTGGGGTTTCCAGGAGGCTCAAAGTTCAATTGTTAGAAAGAAATTTAGTCAGTACGCATGTGGATAATGATTAAGAAATCTTCTCAAATTCTGTATTATCACATTTAGGACAAGGCGGAAGAGTATCATCAGCATCATCAAGCCTAACAGTGGTACCACAATTAGTACATTTGTAAGTTCCAATCCCAGGTTTTTCTCCTGTAGTAGGCATTAATACCTCCTTGCTAACAATTGGGTATTTACCTAGAAATTTTATCTAATTGAAGCTTCAAAAACAAGATAATTAATTCTTTGAGCTGTCTTTTGGATTCAAAAAATATCAGGGCTTTAGGGTTGCTGACTTCTTATTGTGCTAATAGTAATTTTTGTTCTTTCTTACTTTAAAGAGAGAATTATTTCTATAGTATCAAATTTCATGTATAATCAGAGGAAATGATTCTCAAAAAAATATTAAATAATTCTAGTGAAAAGTTAAATATTTAAAATTGAAATGAATAACTATTTTCTTAGTATAAATATACTATCAAGGCTCATTTTATCAAACCAAAATTGAAACATGAAATTTAAAGCTACTAGACATCTTATAAAACAGAAAAGATACCCTGAAGCATATGAAGAAATGAAATCCAGTGAAGACCTTGTATTAGATAAAGGAGTGACATTTGATTACAAATTTGACCCTATTAAATCAAATCAGATGGAAAGATTACTTCCCCATAAAAATGAAATTGATGATTTTATTGATTTTATTTATGGCTGTTTTTATCTCATTAAAGCTAAAAGCCTTGCCTTCAATCTTGCTAAAGGTTTAGTAATAAAATTCCCATATCTTTTTAAACCAAATTTTGTTTTTAGTGAATTAAACTCTGAATTAGGAATCTATTCACTTGCCCAAAAACATATTTTAAAAGCTATTTCAATTGAACCGAAAAACGCAGAGGCACATAACAACTTTGGAAATATACTTTCAAGAAAGGGTGATTATGAGGGAGCAATTCATGAATACAATGAAGCAATTAAAAATAATCCAGAATTGCCTGAAGCTCATTTAAATCTTGCTATTGCTCTTGAAAATCAAAATGATTTTGAAGGAGCAGAAATTCATCTAAAAAGGGCATTAGAAATAAATCCCGATTATTTACATGCACAAGTGAGATATGCAGAGTATACTCTTTTATTTAGAAGAGATAAAAAAAATTTTAAAAAACACCTGAGAGAAATCGAAAACAAATACCCAGACAATCCATGGTTAGACTATCTCTATTATTTAAAATATTCTAAAACAAAGAAAAAAAAGGAAGCTATGTCTCATATGCATAAATTCATTGAGAAGCTAGCAGAAGACCAAATTATACCCTCTGGTATGGTAGATTATATCAATATTAAAAAAGATTTGAAAAGATTTGAAAAAACTCTAGATGAATTAATTGAGAGAGAACCTGATAATCCCTTTGATCTAAATAATAAAGGTTGGATATTGTTATGGAAAGGAGAGTTAGAAAAAGCAGAAGAATATATAAAGAAAGCTATAGATATTCATCCCCATTTTATAGAAGCAAAAAAGAATTATCTTTCAATTTTAATTGCAAAAAATGAAATAGATAGAGTACAAGAAATCTGCGAAGATATTTTGAATCTTTCTCCTAATTCTGTTACAGCAAAATTATTCTTAGCAGATATTTACATAAGAAAAAACAACATAATATATGCTCGCTCTTTATTAAATGAAATTCTCAGATTGAATGAAAATATTGTCGAAGCAAATTACTTACTAGCCTTCACACTTGTTCTAGAAAAAAAATTCAGCGAGGCAGAAACATTTGCAAAAAAATCATTAAGCCAACATTTCGGATATGAATTTTGTTATTTTCTTTATGGGAAAATTCTTTTTCATAATAAAAAATACAAAGAAGCTAAAGAAAATTTTAAGTATTTTATAGAAAGAATATATAAATACAAAAAGATTTTCTTAGAAGAAATTGTTCAATCATATTACTTTACCGCATATACATATTTTAATATTGAAAACTTTAAAATGGCAAAAAGGCTTTTAATAAAGGCAATAAAACATAAAAAAGACAAGAAATTTTTTAATGACATTGCTGTTGCTTCAATTAGACAAAGAAGATTTTGGATAGCAAAGAAGTATCTAAATAAGTCATTTAAATTAGATAAATTTTACCTATGCTCAATACAAAATAAAAAACAGCTGGACTCCATTTTGAACAAATTAAAGATTAAGTATTTATTAATAACTTTTTTAATATTAATAGTAATAGTTTCTTTAATCATGGGGAGACAGTATTTCCTTTTTACATTAGCAATCTCAACATTAATTGCATTTTTACTATTTTCAAAGAAACCAAAATTAATTTTTGAAATTCCAATTAAGAACTTAAAATTTACATTTTCTGATGAATTTGATTTTAATATTGAGGAAAAGCACATACCATTAATCTTATCTATGTATGAAGAAGCTAATGTTAAAGGTTTTATGGTTTAAAGCTTCTGTGCTTCTAAATGTCTAATCCAGACAAAAGAGACAAGTAGTTTTTTAAATAAAATAACCTAAAAAATTCAAAGATTTACCTCACTCACTTTTGCTGACACAGCCGGCATGTTGACTTAAAAACAATCCCCTATGATAAAATACTCCTGCTTAGATTGTGCTAGGAGGGCAAGATGATATTATCAGCAATAGGATTGAGCTTTAATTTTATCGGGACAATTTTAGTTGCTTTCAGTATCAAAAAGGGTGAGGTCGAAGCATGGAAAAGTGATTCAAAAAAACGAGAGTATATGACAGCTCATAATCAGAAAATATTCAGGTGGGGAATAGGTCTTTTAGCATTTGGTTTTCTCGTGCAGCTTGCAGGTCAAATTTGTCCATTGAGGTTTGATTTGGTTTGCATTAGTTAAGGTAATTTTCTCGTTTCAGAAAATTAGAACAAAGAATGGCTCCTCGGGTAGGACTCGAACCTGCAACATATAGGTTAACAGCCACCCGCTTTGATTTTTCAGAATCCAGATATTATAGTATTATTATCAACAAATTGGTTACCAATAAAACTTTGGAGGTAGAAAATGCCCATCATCCACGTAAATGTCTGGGAAGGTTTCGGACAGGAAAAAGCCAAAATCACAATACAAAATATTACTAAGGT
>Ga0114919_10002731_pt1 | contig 14256 bp, 9 predicted proteins | sample BlataG_FD_88682 | JGI IMG/M metagenome (GOLD analysis project Ga0114919, IMG submission 88682) | Deep subsurface microbial communities from Black Sea to uncover new lineages of life (NeLLi) - Black_00105 metaG | ecosystem: Environmental > Aquatic > Marine > Oceanic > Sediment | place: Atlantic... | reverse complement strand
TAACCAAGACCCTTGAGGAGTCTATCAAAGCAAACAGGCTTGAGAAAAGGGTCAAGATAATAATAACAGGGTGTCATGGTCTTTGCGAGATGGGGCCTATAGTTATAATCAATCCCGGGGATATTCTTTATACCAGGGTGAAACCTGAGGACGTGAAAGAGATTGTAGAGAGCCACCTGCTCAATGGTGAGATAGTAGAAAGGCTTGTTTATCACGACCCGATAACTGGGAAGCCAATACCAAGTTACAGTGAGATTAGTTTCTATCTGGGGCAGGAGAGGAGAATACTGCATAATAATGGCTTCATTGACCCGTGGAGTATTGATGAATATATTGCTAGGGATGGTTATCAGGCTCTGGCCAAGGTTCTAGCCCAGATGAAGCCGGATGAAGTCATTGATGAGGTTGGAAAGGCAGGATTGCGGGGTCGGGGAGGAGCCGGCTTCCCCACAGCCACAAAGTGGGGATTCGTTCGTAGCGCGCCCAGTGAGGAGAAATATATAGTTTGTAATGGAGACGAAGGAGACCCTGGTGCTTATATGAACCGGGCTGTCCTTGAGGGCAACCCCCATTCGATAATTGAGGGTATGGTCATCGGCGCCTACGCCATAGGCAATGTGCGCCAGGGCTATGCCTATGTCCGCGCTGAATACCCCCTGGCCATCAAGACCTTAAGCCACGCCATTGCCCAGGCCCGAGAATATGGGCTTCTGGGCAAGAATATCTTAGGAACCGACTTTGAATTTTCTATTGATATATTCCCCGGTGCCGGTGCCTTTGTCTGTGGTGAAGAAACCGCTCTTCTAGGCTCAATTGAAGGAAAGAGAGGGAATCCCCGTCAAAGGCCCCCCTTTCCGGCAAATGTGGGCGGAGGGCTTTTTGGCAAGCCTACCGCTATTAATAATGTGGAGACATGGTCAAATATCCCGCAGATTATTTTAAGAGGGGCTGATTGGTTTGCCGGCGTGGGTACTGAGAAGAGTAAGGGAACAAAGACCTTCAGCCTAGTGGGGAAAATAAACAATACAGGGCTGGTGGAAGTTCCCCTAGGAACACCGCTGGGGAAAATTGTGTTTGACATTGGTGAAGGGATACCAGAGGGGAAGAAATTTAAGGCAGTTCAGATAGGTGGACCTTCCGGGGGGGTTATTCCCATTGAGCATCTCAATACCCTCGTCGACTATGAAGCCATCACCGCACTGGGGGCCATAATGGGTTCCGGTGGCCTTGTTGTTATGGATGAAGATATCTGCATGGTGGATGTGGCTAAATTCTTCCTCCAATTCACCAGGGATGAATCTTGTGGCAAGTGCACCCCTTGCCGCGCTGGGATTCTCAAGATGCTCGAGATTCTAGACAAGATCAGCCGGGGCGAAGGGACAATGGAGGACCTTGATATCTTGGCAGAGTTAGGGGAGATGGTTGCCTCAGCGTCTCTTTGTGGTTTAGGGCAAACAAGCCCCAATCCAGTTTTGAGCACACTACGGCACTTCCGTGAGGAGTATGAGGCACATATTATAGATAAAAAGTGCCCGGCTGCCGTTTGCCAGGCTCTATTTAAAAGCCCTTGTCAGCATACTTGCCCGGTAGAACTTGACATCCCCGGATATGTCAGCTTGATTAAGGAGGGTAAGTTTCTTGAAGCCTATTGTTTGATCAAACAGCGCAACCCTTTCCCATCAATCTGTGGTCGGGTGTGTCATCATCCTTGCGAATCGAAGTGTCGCCGCGGTCAGATTGAGGAGCCAGTGGCAATCAGGGACCTTAAGAGATTTGTGGCTGACTATGCTCTTGAGTTGGGGATTGAATATATCCCCGAGGTGAAGGAGAAAAGGGAGGAGAGGATAGCGATTATCGGAGCCGGCCCAGCAGGATTGTCAGCAGCCTGGGACCTTGCCCTGGATGGATATCAGGTCACTGTATTTGATGCCCTCCCCGTGGCTGGAGGGATGCTTGCTGTGGGCATCCCTGAATACCGCCTTCCCAAGGATATCCTCCAGAGGGAGGTGGAATCAATCACCAGACTTGGCGTAGACATAAGGCTGAACACGCCCATCGACGACATTGAATCCTTACAGAGAGACGGCTACCAGGCGCTGTTTATCGCTATTGGGGCTCATAGAGGAGATAAGATGGGAATCCCGGGCGAGGACATGGGAGGAGTTTATGATGCTATTGATTTCCTGAGGGAGGCTAACCTGGGAAGGGAGATACAGGTGGGAAAGAGGGTGGCAATTATCGGCGGCGGCAACTCAGCCATTGACTCAGCCAGGGTAGCTTTAAGGAAAGGGGCTGAAACGGTGACTATATTGTATCGGCGCGAAAAGAAGGATATGCCAGCAATAGCCGAGGAGATAGAATCCGCAGAAGAAGAGGGAATCCAGCTTCATTGCCTGACGATTCCTACCAGAGTCCTGGGCGAGAATGGGAAGGTCGCCGGGCTTGAGTGTATTCGCATGGAACTGAAGGAGTTTGACCGAACTGGAAGGAGAACTCCCTATCCCATTGAAGGGTCTGAATATACGGCAGATGTTGATATGGTCATCGAGGCTATAGGCCAGAGACCTGATGCTTCTTCTATCAAGGATGGAGAAATCAAGCTAGGAAGGGGAGGGACAATAGTTGCCGACCCGCGGACACTAGCCACAGACAGGCAAGGGGTCTTCGCCGGGGGTGATGCTGTGGCCGGTCCTCAGACGGTGGTCGAGGCGATTGCCGCTGGCCAGAGGGCAGCCTGCTCTATAAAGAGGTATCTTCAGGGGAAGGAGCTTACGCCCTTAATACAGCGTGATGGCTACAAGCCAATTGCTATCTCTTCGCTGCCGCCAAGTGAGGAGGAAACTCGAGAGAGGGCCAGGATTCGGGCTGGTGAGATACAAATGACCGATAGAAGAACTTCCTTTAGGGAGATAGTTTTGCCTTACACCGCAGAGGAGGCTAAAGAAGAGGCTTCTAGATGTCTCAGATGTGACCTTGAGGTTGAAGGGTAGCCATGAATGAGATAACTCTGACCATTGATGACAAAGAGGTTAAAGGGAAGGAAGGGAACACCGTCCTTGAAATTTGTCAGGCTAACGGCATCGATGTGCCCACGCTGTGCCATCTTGACGGATTAAGTGACGTCGGTGCCTGCCGAATGTGTGTGGTGGATATCAAGGGGGAAAGAAGACCAGTCCCTTCTTGCACCTATCCCGCCAGAGATGGGCTGGTGGTGAGAACCAACACTGAGCAGTTGGAGAGATATCGCCGCCAGATGTTGGAGCTCATCTTCACCGAGCGCAATCACTTCTGTATGTTCTGTGAGCAGAGCGGAGACTGCGAGCTACAGAAATTGGCCTACCGGTACCAGATGGACAATGTGCGTTACCCTTATACCTTTCCCCCTTTACCTGTGGACTCATTAAGTGATTATCTAGTGATAGACCACAACCGCTGTGTCGTTTGTGGCAGATGCATTAGAGTATGTAGCGAGATAGCGGCAAGTCATACTCTGGATTTCGGTAGACGTGGCTGGAGAACCCTGGTCTCTGCCGACCTGGAGCAACCACTGGGCGAATCATCCTGCACCTCCTGCGGAGCCTGTGTGCAGGCGTGCCCTACTGGCGCCATTTTCAGCAAGCTCAATCTCTACAAAGGTAGCACAAGCGACTGCCAGCAGATAACGACTGTTTGCCCCATTTGCGGAGTTGGCTGTGAATTGAATGTACTGGTGAAAGACAATAATATCGTGAGGATTGAAGCACCAAGGTTAACGGAGACAAGGGGACCACTGTGCAGTATGGGGCGTTTTGAGCTGCTTTGCCAAAATCATCCCAGGGTCACCTCGCCTATGCTACGAGATAACCAAGGTGAACTGAAGGAGTGCACCATGGAGAGGGCAATAGAGGTGACCGCCGAGAAATTGGGAGAGTTAAAAGATGGTTTCGCTGGTATAATCTCGGCGCGAATCCCCAATGAAACGCTTTCCTTATTCCATAAATTGCTCCGTGAGGTGGTAGGCAGTGATTTGATAGATACCCTGGACGGAGAAAGCTATAGGATAATTGCCGAGGGCATTAGTCAGTTCTCCCTCACCTCGCCTCTCCCTTCAAGGGAGAGGAATAAGGTGAGGGAAGGATTAGACATCGAGTGCCCGATTGAGGAGATACTGGAGGCAGATTGCATTCTCATAGCCGGCGCCGATGCCAAGAAAACTCACCCCATCGTTGGAACCTTGGTGCAGCGAGCAATAAGCCAAAAGGGAGCAAAACTGATAGTGGTAGACTCATCGAGGGATGTTTTCCCCCTCTGGACTGACCTCTGGCTTAAACCCAGAGCCGGTAGTGAAGGGACTCTGTTTAACGGCTTGGCCAAAATGATTATTGACAAGGGCCTAGTTACACCGGGAAAGGCAAAAGCTGCCCTTATCCAGTTTCTGAGCCAATACGATGTAAACGAAGTGGACAGGGCTACGGGTATAGAGGCGAAGAGTTTGGAGATGGCAGCGGAGATGTACGGGCAGGCTGAGCGTGGCATTATTATTTACGGAGAAGGGTTAGTGCAAAGGGACGAGCCAAGTTTTATTACCTCCCTTCTCAATCTGGCAGACCTGACCGGGAATTGGGTGGATGGCAGGTTAAGGGTCATCTCGCTCAAACCCGCGGCCAATAGCCGTGGTGGCTGGGAGTTAGGTGTAGCGGCAAGAGATATAAAGCAGGATAGGTTGAAAGGGCTTTACCTCCTCCTTAGTGATGATGAGGAGGATAAAGAGCTATTGGGTTGGCTTAAAGGAATCGGCTTCCTGGTGGTGCAGGCGAGTTATCACTCACCGGCTACATCTATAGCTGATGTAGTTCTGCCCTCTCCCATCTGGACGGAGAGGGAGGGCAAATATGTGAGCATGGATGGTCGCCCCCTCGAATTAAAACGAGTGCTTCAACCCAAAGAAGGCTTACTTCAGGACCAGGAGATACTGATAGAGCTTTCTAAAAAGCTAGGGCACGAGTTGAGCCCAAGCTAGGAGGTTAATGGTGGCAAAGGTTAAGATTGCTACAGCGTGGTTAGACTGCTGCTCCGGGTGTCATATGTCTTTTCTGGATCTGGATGAGGCACTCATCGGTCTGGCGGATGCCATAGAAATCACCGCCAGCCCCATTACCGATATAAAGGAGTTTTCACCTGTCGATGTCGGTATTATTGAAGGGGCAGTGAGCACTACCCATGATGAAGAAGTGGCCAGAAACCTACGCGCCAACTGCAGGATACTAATGGTCTGGGGCGATTGCGCTTGCTTTGGAGGAATATGCACCATGCGCAACCTTTTCAGCAAGGAGGAGATTCTCCGCAGGTCTTATATTGAGACCGAGAGCACCAAAAATGGCAAGATTCCTTCCTCGGAAGACCTCCCACCGCTTTTAGAGCAGGTTAAGCCTGTAAATCAGGTAGTTAAGGTTGACTGTTACGTCCCCGGATGTCCGCCTAGCTCTGAAGCCATTCACTATGCCCTGACCGAACTTCTGGAGGGTAGAATTCCGGTGCTCCCAAGCGAGATAATGAGGTTTGATTAAGGTTGCAAAACACTGGAGGCATTATGACGAGAAAGATTGTCATTGAGCCGGTTACCCGGGTTGAGGGACATGGCAAGGTAACCATCCATCTTGACGATAAAGGAAATGTAGCTCAAGCCAGGTTTCATGTAACCCAGGTGCGGGGATTTGAGAAGTTTTGTGAAGGGCGACTCTTCTGGGAAATGCCAGTTATTACTGCTCGAATCTGTGGTATCTGCCCGGTAAGTCACCACCTCGCTTCAGCTAAAGCCGGAGATGCCATATTGGGAGTAAAGCTGACACCTACAGCCGAGTCGCTGCGCAGGTTAATCCACATGGCACAGATTGTTCAATCCCATGCACTTCATTTCTTTCATCTGGCTAGCCCCGACCTCATCTTCGGTATGGATGCTGACCCCACCAAGCGAAATGTCATGGGTCTTATTGCCGAAATGCCTGAATTGGCCGAAAAGGGGATAAAAATTCGTGCTTTTGGTCAGAAAATAATAGAGGCACTTGGTAGTAAAAGAGTTCACCCTATTGCTGCTGTCCCTGGGGGAATGAATAAGGCTCTCAGCCTAGATGAGGGTGATAACATTCTAAAACAGATAGATGAAGTTATCACCGACTGCCAGTTTGCCGTCGACCTAATCAAGAATTACTATGCTCAACATGGGGAGGAGGTTACCGACTTTGCTGATTTCGACACCGGTTACCTCGGGTTGATAGATGATAACGGTAACGTCGAATATTATGATGGGAAGCTAAGATTGAAAGATAGCAAGGGCATTACCATAGAAGACAGCGTAGCTCCCGAGGATTACCTTTCCATCATTGAAGAAAAGGTCGAGGACTGGTCCTATCTTAAGTTCCCTTATTACAAGAAGTTCGGTTATCCTGCTGGTATATACCGAGTGGGGCCTTTGGGGCGACTCAATGTTGCCGATGGCTGCAGTACTCCGCTAGCCAATAGGGAGTTTGCTAACTTCAAAAAACTTGGTGGTAGTGGCGTGGTGTCGGGGTCATTATACTACCACTTTGCCCGTTTGATTGAGATGCTCAATGCCGCTGAAGAGATAAAGTCACTGGTACAAAGCGAAATCATATACTCAAAAGATATCTGGGTTAATTCCAGACAGATTAACGATGAGGGTATAGGAGTAATCGAAGCCCCAAGAGGGACGCTTATCCACCACTACTGGGTAGATACAAGCGGTAAGATTCGCAGGGTCAATCTGATTGTAGCCACTGGCCATAATAATTTAGCCATGAACCGTGCTGTCTATAATGTGGCCAAAGAGTTTATCAAGGGCGGAGAAGTTGCTGAAGGGATACTCAATCAAGTAGAGGTGGCTATTCGCTGCTACGACCCCTGTCTTTCTTGCTCAACACATGCCCTCGGTCACATGCCTTTGGAAATTGATATTTACAGTTCAGACAGGAATATTTGCCGGAGATTAAGAAGTTAACATGAAGACTCTAATCCTAGGTATAGGTAACCCTCTCTTGGGAGACGATGGGGTGGGTTTCCATGTTGCTCAAGAACTGGCAAAGGAAACTATAGACGAAAACATTGACATAAAAGTTGCCAGTGCGGATAGTTTGAATTTATTAGAACTCATTGTTGGCTACGATAAGGTAATTGTTATTGATGCCATTATGGCTCTGGATGGAGAGATAGGGGAAATATATAAGCTTAGGCCAGAGAATCTAACTAATACTGTACAGGTTGCTACCCCGGTACACCATGCCAATCTGGCGACTACGCTTGAAATCGGAATAAAAATTCTAGCTGAGCAGATGCCAGGAGAAATTGTAGTCTTTGCGGTGGAGATTGAAGAAGTAACCAAGTTTACTGAGGAAATGACGAAAAAGGTGAAGGAAGCTGTGCCGAAGGTTGTGAATCTTATTTTAGAAGAGGTTGCTCCCAAGAATGGTCCGTTTGTGACGGAAGCTTTCCGGGAGATGGGTGCCGGCAAATAGACTCTTGAGTTGTGGGCCGAGTATGCCTACTCGCTTGGCTACCGTAGCCGCAAGAAGGTAAACGAAAACCAGATTTTCCATAACAGAAAGAGCATCGGGAACCAGCTTCCGGCTATCTTCAAGAGCCTCACTATAACGGAAGAAGTTAGACAGAACCTGAGAAAGGAGCTTTCTGACTTCTTTGCCGCCGAGGCGGAAGGGGACGGAGAGTTGAAGGCGGCTGAGGCACGGCTTACCAAGCTTGACCGTATACAGAAGAATCTTCAAAGGCTCTTTGTAGAAGAGGAGATCTCTCTTACGGACTTCAAGGAGCACCGCTCACAGATTGAGGCTGAGAGGTCAAGGCTTCGGAATACCGTAGATGTCGTTAGGCAGCGACAGCATCTGGTGAAAGCTGATTTCGAAACTGGCGATACTTGGCTTCTGGCCATTTGTGCTCACATGAAGAGTCCTGACAACTCTCACATGGGACTCGATTCGCTCAACGTTCCTGCGGTATGGGCAAGTGCTATCCTTTCTCCCTCCCAGACATTCATTTTACGACTAATTGGATCGAGGTAACGTACTTGGTACTCCGGCGCTCCTGCATCCTTGACGAGTTTAAGACCCCGTAACGCAAGGTAATGGGCAAGTTCAGTTGGATCTAACCCGAAGATCCACGGCATTCCTTGACGTTGCGCAGTCGAGACGATCTTCTGGTCTACGTCAGAACGGGTGGAGCCGTCGACAATACCGCGGCGAATATAGGTGAACACGATCTGGTTCCCAGTTACAGCAGCACGAGAGATGTATCGGAAAGTGGCATCCACCGCTTCCGCTGTGATGTATTGCGTCACGCCTTCCCAGATGAAGAACGTCTTAGCGCCTGTATGAAATCCCGCTGCTGCCATTGCATCCTCGAGCTTCTGCTGCTCGAAGTCAATGGGAACGAAATTAACGTAAGACGGTAGCGTACCTAGTATCTTCTGCAGTCGTGCCTTCTTCCAATCTTGTGTAGCCGGGTGGTCTACCTCGAAGACACGGGTCCGATCGATGCTGGGAATGCGATAGGCACGACTATCCAACCCGGCTCCGAGGATCACGACCTGGTCGAGGCCCTCCCCGAGCGCATCACGGAGCACATCGTCAATATAACATGTCCTGCAAATGATATTCCCCATGAGTCCAGGCCACTGCCGTTCCCGGACTGCAAGCACTGCGGTGCCGAGGAGCGGAACACGCAACAAATCAGAAATTACCCGAAAAAGGGCCGGCAGTAAACCGTTGGCAAAGCGATCATCGAAGAGACGCTCCTTTTCGGAGCGATACGACTCAATGACTCTGATGATTGCTGGTGCAGCTGCCGATAGTATTGCACTGCTAGGTTTCATCGCGTGTATCCTCTATCACTGCGTCAGCTAAAAGGCGGCTAACCACTAACAATGCGGAATTAATTCCGCCTTATCCCTCATCGGCCAAATAGAAAGCCATGTCTGTCACACACGGCCCAGTCCATCACTGTATTTCCTTCCCTCACATTCTATCACTATTGGGGGCAGGTCATAACGAAGTAAATAATATGTGTTGCTTTGATTCCAGCTGCGTCTAACAAGACACTACATTGTTGTGGACATGACAGTATGAGCTTCTGTTCAAAGCTGGTAACAAAACAGCTTCCAGTATGTGGGCGGCTAATAACTTAACGTACTATGTAACCGCTATATTATTCCACCTATAATACTCTCAACCAAATGATTAACTAACGGTCTTACCCTCTCCATAGGCAAGCAATACTGCATACGGGTGAACTGCCGCCTAAAACTTGTAATTTTTTCCACTACATCTTTTTGCCTTATTATTACTGCCGACATATATTCGGCCAACTCATTAAAGTCTGGCTCTTTCATGCCAAACCTGGTCATCTCCTGAACTCCTAGCCTTAAACCGCTGCTGGCGGTAAACCCCTCATCGTCAGGAAGGGCCTGAAAGTTCACTATGATATTATTCTTTTCCAGCCTCTCGGCTATTTCTACCCCTTTACTGTAACCCACCCGGAGGACTACTTGATGCGTTTCTGTATAACCGACACTCGGGTCTCCTTCTACCTTCAGCCCATGCTCTTTCAAAGCGGTTGCAAAGGCTTTGGCATTTCTAATCACCTGTCTCTGGTAGTCAGACCCATAGATGAGCATCTCGTAAGTTGCCATGAGAAGCCCAAGCATGGTACCGAGGTGATGATTGCTTACTTTGCCCGGGAAAGCTCTCCTGGTTATACTCTTCCACAGGTCATAATATTCTGAGTCCTCGCTCATATTACTAGCAATAATACCTCTTTGCGTGCCAAAGAAAGTCTTATGCGTCGACGCAGTGACAATATCAGCCCCTTGGGAGAAAGGCTCCTGAAAGAAAGGGCCAAGCAGCCCAAGCACGTGGGCAGCATCATACATGATTATCGGCTTAGGTTTAATAGCTGCTGTTATCTGGGATAGTTCTTTGATCGGCTCGGGATGCAGTGGCATACTTTTACCCAAAATGATTAGCTCAGGCTTATGCTCCTCAATCAATTCTGCAGTTTTAGACAGGTCTATCTTATAGGGGTATTCCGGCAAAGCGGGGAAGTTGACCACCGCCCATTTCTCAGTTATCGGGCTCAATGAAACATAATGACGCAAGGCGCCAAGCGGTTGGGAGCTCAAATGCCCTCCCATACCCAGGTGATGGTTCATAACGCTTTTAATTCTTCTAGGCTCTGTTCGTCTGTCTGCCCTGTTTAAATAATCCAAGAGGCCGCTGAAGACAGCCTCATTTGCCATCTGGCCGCTAATCAACCTGGTCTCAACCTCCGAGCAATTCAGGAATTCCTTCATCCTTTTGACTAGTTCCAGCTCAACGGCAGAGATAAAACCGGTGCCCTGATAATAGTAGGTCTCAGCTTCTCCCAGAGCTTTCACCAGCTGGTGTTCGGCATATCGCCCTGACGGGTCTGCAATAGTCAGCAATTTAACCAATGCCGAGGGAGTCTGCTCCGATGGTATCAGGTTTATGGCTTTCTCTTGACGCCAGATATGGTTGTCAACAGCCCTTTCCACCAGACTCCGGGAGAGATGGGCAAAGGTCCTTTCATCTACCTCTGGTTTGGCAACGGTCGGCATTTCTACCTCTTGGGCCCAAATGGGTCTGGCATAAGGAGGTGCTTCACTGCCAATATGTCTCTGAGTAATTACAGCCTCAGCGGTTTTGTCTCTTACCTTAACGGTCACTTTTTGACCGGGCTTTAAAGATGCAGAAATATATGCAAGGCATACCGGTCTCATCCCATATTCATCTCCAGGAACTGCTTCAATACCCTGGCCTTCCGTTATCCAATAAGGAACTGCTGTACCACTGGTAACATTGCCGACAGAGATGTCATTTATATATACCGGGTAGCCTGGCCTGACAATGCTCCCATCGTTTACTGATAGAGGAAAAACCATTCTGGGGACCAATAATCCCTCATCAGGCTCCAGCAATTGCCCTTCAAGTCTCGTTTTGACTTCCTTGAACTGTTTCCATAGTGCTTCCCGGCCAATGTAATCTCCCTTCAAGCCGTTGAAGCTCACCGCTAATCGTGCTACAGGAAGAGCAAACACCGGTATCTCATTTCCTTCAAAATCATTACCCAGCTCATGTCCGTACAGAGGAAGGCAAGCTTCCAATCTCAGAGTATCTCTGGCGCCCAAGCCGACAGCAACGATACCGGCTTCTTTACCCTTCTTCAGCAACTCCTGGAATAAAGGCACCATGATATTCACCGGTGGAAATAGCTCAAAGCCAACTGGCTCACCGGTATATCCGGTGCGAGATATGGGCACCTTTTCCCCGAATAGCTCAGCGACCACCAGGCTGTTTTTCCGGGGTGGAGGGAGTTTAGTCAAATCACCTATCATAATCCCCAGCACTTCCTTGCTTCTCGGCCCTTGAAGGGACATCATGCCGATAACGTCAGTGCAATCTGTTAAGTCCATCTCGGGGAATCTTCGTTTATGTTTCTGCAGCCATCGCCAGTCCTTTTCCGAATTGGCGGCATTGACCACCAGCATGTATTCTCTCTCACCTATTTGATAGAGGTAGGCATCGTCCAACGCACCACCGCTCTCATTGGCTATTATGGTGTATTGACATTGTCCTATTGATAATGCGGCAGCATTGTTGGTCATAAGATGTTGCAGGAAAGGCAGCGCGTCTTCACCCCGTATTAAAAACCGGCCCATGTGGGAGACGTCAAAAAGCCCACCGCATTTCCTCGTTGCCAGGTGCTCGGCGATGATTCCAGATGGATAGTGAATGGGCATCTCCCAGCCGGCGAATTCTACCATTCTGGCACCAAGCTTTAAGTGCTCTTCATATAGTGGAGTGCGTTTCATCCTCAGTTCACTTCCTCAAAACGTGATGAAAGTCTGGCCTTATACTTTTAAGTATGCAGAAAAAGCTCCTTTATCTCTTCGGCTAGCTTTTCATAGGACTTTTCATGACAATCAATAACCATGTCAGCATATTTGTCATAGAGAGGCTCCCTCTCATCGTATATCTGTTTTAATGTTTTTTCCTTGAAGCCGACTATACCCCTCGTTGCTAAGTTGGTTATTTTCTTATCTATATTTTCAAAAGAGTCTTTCAGGTAAATCAAAGTAGTCTCTTTTTTCAAGTATTCCATCAGGTCAGGATGATAGATGATGCTGCCGCCAGGAGCCACCACTATCTGCCTTAGTTCTATTTCGTACATTCTCTTCTTCTCAAGTTTCAACAAGGCCTCTTCACCATCTTGGTCAATGATTTCCTGTATCGTCTTGCCATCTTTCTCCAGAATATATTTATCTAAATCCAGGAAAGCAAAACCGAGCAATTTGGCCAATATTGCCCCAACATTTGTTTTGCCCACGCCGGCCATACCGGTTAAGACGATGCTTTCACTCTTCATAAGACATCCAAGTTCACTATATTCAGTGCTTCATTGCTGAACTACCACCGCAAGTCCGGTTGTCTGGCGGCTCTGGCCTCATCCAGGCGCCTAACTGGAGTATTATGTGGTGCGCTGTGTAATTTCTCCGGATTTTCTTCGGCCTCCTTGGCTATCCTCCTCATGGCGTTTATAAACGCGTCCAAGGTATCTTTGCTTTCCGTTTCCGTGGGCTCAATCAGCATGGCCTCTTCTATAATAAGAGGGAAATATATCGTTGGGGGGTGGAAACCGTAATCAAGCAGGCGCTTGGCAACATCTAAAGTAGTAACTCGTTTGGCTTTTTGCTTTATCCCGGAAAAAACCACCTCATGCATACAGGTACGGTCATAGCTTAGGTGATAATATGCCTTCAATTTCTCTTTGAGATAGTTAGCATTGATGACAGCGTTCTCGCTGACTTCTTTCAATCCCTCGGCGCCAAGGGAACGGATATAGGCGTATGCTTTAACCATAACGCCGAAATTTCCATAGGCCGCGCCCAAGCTGCCGATAGCCTCGGTCGGTGAATTAAATAAATATTTTTCACCATCCTTAATCACCGCAGGTGAGGGCAAATATCCAACGAGATCTGATTTGACGCAGACCGGCCCTGACCCTGGCCCGCCACCTCCGTGGGGGGTGCTGAAAGTCTTATGAAGGTTCAACTGCACACAATCAAAACCCAGGTCACCAAATTTCACCTTGCCCAGAAGAGAATTCAGATTAGCCCCGTCACCACAGAGGAGACCACCCCTTTCATGAATAATCTGGCTTATCTTGATTATCTGTGGGTCAAAAAGTCCCAAAGTCGTCGGCATGGTCAGCGTCAATGCCGCCACCTGGTCATCCATCATCGATTCCAAGCGGTTTAAATCAAGGTCTCCCTTATTATTGGAAGGCACTGTTATAATATCAAAACCACACATAGTGGCCGTGGCCGGGTTGGTACCATGGGCCGAGTCAGGCACCAGTATCTTTTGACGTCCGATATCGCCACGATGGTTATGATACATTTTCACCATTAACAAACTGGCGAGTTCACCCTGAGCTCCAGCCATAGGAACCAGGCTGGTGGCGCACATCCCAGTTATTTCATTCAAAAACTCCTGCAGTTCATACATAAGCTGGAGAGCACCCTGGACAGACTCTATCGATTGATAGGGATGGATTGAGGCAAAGCCAGGGAGTTTGGCAATATCCTCATGCCACTTGGGATTGTATTTCATGGTGCAGCTACCAAGGGGGTAAAATCCATTATCCACCCCGTAATTAAGTCTGCTGAGAGCAGTAAAATACCTCACCAGCTCAACTTCACTCACCTCAGGCAACTCAAGGTCCCGACGCAATAGCTCCTCCGGGGGTAGCTCCGCCGGAGTAACGTCTAAAACGGGCAGGTGGCACCCGACCTTGCCCGGCTGGCTGATATCGGGAAGTAAATAATGTTTTTGCACCTCTAAGCAACTCCTAAAACGCCTTCAATAAGCTTGCCAGCTTGTCTATCTCTTGCCTGGTATTCAACTCCGTAACGCAGAAGAGCATGCCATATTCTATAGTCTCACTGATATCCAAGCCACCAATCATCTTCTCTCTAAAGAGCGCTTGGTTGATATCATCAGGTGGCACCGGACAGCGAATCACGAATTCCTTAAAGAAAGGCGGCGGGAAAACAAGGGAAAATCCTTTGAGCTTGTTGATTGCTTCAGCGGCATAGTGGGCTTTATGGTAGCATAGTTCTGCTACTTGGCGCAGTCCAATTTTGCCCAGGCAAGCAAGGTATATGGCAGCAGC
>Ga0114919_10002730_pt1 | contig 14258 bp, 12 predicted proteins | sample BlataG_FD_88682 | JGI IMG/M metagenome (GOLD analysis project Ga0114919, IMG submission 88682) | Deep subsurface microbial communities from Black Sea to uncover new lineages of life (NeLLi) - Black_00105 metaG | ecosystem: Environmental > Aquatic > Marine > Oceanic > Sediment | place: Atlantic... | reverse complement strand
TGGCAGGAGAGGAGTCAGGACAAGCCCACATCCTTGTTGACCGGGAAGGGCAAAACACCATTGCCAGCCACCTAGGGGCAAACGCCAGACTAGGTCCCGAGCACCTACATGATACGTCAGTCCAACATCTGCTCCAGGAGTGTCAAGGGATAGTCCTCACGGATCCTCCGCTGGACGTAATGGCGGAGCTAGTAGCCCTGGCGAATCGGCGCGCAATACCCCTCTTCTGGGATCCGGGGATTCTGACCAACCACGGATGGGAGAACTTGGAGCCATTCGTCAGACAAGCAGACACCCTTTTTCTGAACGAAGCTGAGGCGTCTGCTCTTTTTGGAACCGGGGACACAGCCGCGTGCTTGCAACACCTGCGCGGGTTTGAGCTCCCCAAGCACATCGTGCTGAAACGTGGCCATCAGGGAGCCATAATGCTCGAACGAAGCACCAACACCTTGATGGAAATCCCGGCCTTGCCCATCAAGGGGTTAGGCCTCAACATAGTCAACACGGTCGGTTGCGGAGACGTGTTTGCAGGAGCCTTTGCTGCCTACCGTGTGCTTGGTGCCGACATGCGCAGATCCCTCATCATGGCCAGCATCGCGGCAGGTTTGAACGCCACTCGTCCCGAGACCCGGGGCTGCTCTGACCGAGCCACACTGGAGGCAATGGAGAGGGGCAGCTGCAAGCTCGGCTTCGTGGCTGAGACGAAACCGTGTTAGAATTACCGCCGTCCCTGAACAGCGTTGTCGCTGCCGCACGGCCGTTAGACAAACGTGGCGCCTTGCCCGTGTGATGCTTCTGCACAAAGTGATCTCGAACAAGGCATAGCTCAAGCAAGCAACGGCGGCTTTCTACGATTGCTTTCTCCCAGCAACGGCGACAGGAATTCACATGTATGGTCTTCGGAATCAACTGAAAAGCGGGCTTTACGCAGGTGCAAGAAAAGGAGGCCACAGTTTCATCTGGATATGCAAAATCGTTGTCCCGGTATCCTTTCTTGTAACCCTCCTGAGCTGGAGTGGTTGGCTATATCGAATAGACTTCCTGGTGAACCCCTTGATGGCGCAAATCAACCTGCCCGCCCAGGCAGCGCTGCCCATCGTTGCCGCGATGTTAACAAGCTTCTGGGCAGCACTCGCCATCATGACAGTCGTTCCCTTTTCACCGGAGCACTGGGTAGCGGCAACCGCTGACTAAGTCAGTATCTCAAAGACCTTGTCTCTGCTCCTGAGACCGCTCCGGATCCTAACCTGGCTCACAGAGACATTGAAGTGTTTTGCCAGCAGTTTCATGACTGCCTGGTTGGCTCTCCCCTCTTTGGGTGGCTCTTTGACTCGAACTACGAACGTATTGCCTTCTCCACTGACCTCATCAGTCCTCGAGTTGGGTGTCACCCTAACTCGGATCTTCATCAACTGGTTCTCCCCAAACCTCTGAGCCGTGACGCCGTACCAGCCGGACCGCTGTTATCCTGTTGCTCAAGAGCTTCCAGTTCCTGACAAAGACCCTGATGTAGTTGTCAGTCAATCCAGAGTATATGCCGCTGCCGGGTTCTGTTTCCTTCTCCCACAGGACGGATACGGTCTGACCCAGGAACCGATTGCGAAAGTCGTTCCGACAAGTTCGGGCCAGCTCTAGCATCCTCGAACTGCGCTCCTTCTTCGCTCGGTCATCCACCTGCCCGGCCGCCCCCTCTGCCTCCGTCCCCGGCCGTGCTGAAAACGGGAACACGTTGATATTGGCATAGCCAATCTGCTTACAGAAAGCATAGCCTTGCTCGAACTCCTCTCTGCTCTCCCCGGGAAAGCCCACCATGACGTCCGTGGTGATAGCCACCCCTGGCACAGCCTCCTTGAGCAGACGCACGGTCTCCAAGTAGCGTGCCAAAGAATACCGCCGCCTCATTCTCTGAAGCACAGTATCGCTTCCTGCCTGGAGTGCCAGATGAAAATGGCGGCAAAGCCGCTTGTCCTCCCACAAGCTAAGGAGATCAGCGGATACCTCCTCAGGTTGCAGGGAAGAAAGGCGCAGCCGCTCGATATCCGTGCCGCGCAGAATGCACTTCAGCAAGCCCCCAAGGCCAGCACCTTCGTACCTGTAGCTGCCGACCTTGGTGCCAGTGAGGACGACTTCCCTACGGCCCACAGCCACCCTTTGCCTGATTTGGTCGACTACCTGAGAAATGGGCAAAGAGTATTCACGTGGCCTTACCCTAGGCACGATACAATAGGAGCAAGCGCTCTCACAGCCGTCCTGTATCTTTATCAGACTGCGGACTCTAGCCGTGTTCCTGAAGACCTGACTTCCCTGCGTCTCCCCTTCGCGTTTACTGTCAGCAGGATTCTCCAGCCGCCCTTGTCCCTCATGACCGCAAGAAGGTGATGCCTCAGAAATCCGACGCACCGGCCTGCTAGCTGGGGGTGTTCCAAGAGGCAAGCCCATCACCAGCTCAAGGAGATGTTCCTTCTCTTCGTTACCCAGGACAAGATCGGCGATCGGAGCCAGCTCTCGTGGAGCCCTTTGTGCATAACAGCCGGTGGCAACGATCAAAGCCTCAGGGTTTCTACGTCGCGCCAGCCTCAACCAGTGACGCGACTTGCGGTCAGCGACATGGGTAACCGTACAGGTATTGGCAACATAGACATCAGCCGTATCGCCTGGGGGTACGACCTCAAACCCCGCTTCTCCGAAGCGACCGTTCAGGGACTCAGTCTCTGCCTGATTGAGCTTACACCCCAGAGTGTAGAAGCTGACTCTGACACCTCTAGTCTTCTTGTTCACGTTTCTGGATTATATTTGCTGCTCCCTACAACGGTCAAACTGCCGGGGCCGGAGGTTTATCGGCAACCTCACTGCACACCCTGAAGGGCCTCGAGAACCTCACCCGCCCGGCAACGCTTCCTCGTTGACATTTGGCGCTTGGCTACGCAGAATTGCCGTGTAAGATGAACGGCGTTCACAGCAAGGTCTTGCACGTAGATCTCGGCCATAAGTCCTTTGAAGAGGAACAAATAGGCAACGAAGTGTACACGTCTTTCCTGGGAGGCAAAGGGCTTGGCACCTACCTCCTGATGGGCAATACAAAGGCAGGGACCGACCCGCTGTCAGCAGACAACGTACTCGTTTTTGCAGTAGGACCAGCTACGGACACGATGGTCTGGAGTTCGTCCAGGTATGCAGTGTTCACGAAGTCTCCGCTGACCGGCCTGTACAGCGAGTCCTATGCTGGCGGTACAGTTGCCGAACCGATGAGCAGAACCGGGTATGACGCTGTAGTAGTGCGAGGGGCTTCCGAAGAGCCAGTCTACCTCGAAATCTCCCAAGCAGAGGTGAAATTCCACGATGCCGCCCACATCTGGGGCAAGGACACCTACCAAGCGGAAGACGCAATACGGCAAGAAGTCAAAGCAAGAGACACCGGAGTGGTTGTCATCGGCCCCGCTGGCGAGAACCTGGTGAGATTCGCCGTGATCGAGAACAACTACTGGAGGTCGGCGGGCAGAACCGGGGCTGGGGCCGTAATGGGCTCCAAGAAACTCAAAGGCATCGCCTTCCACGGAAGCCAGACAAAGGAGGTTGCCCGGGCAGATCTGCTTCGCCAACTGTGGGAAGAGCTAGGCAAGATAGGCAAACAGGACCCTGCAACGAGGAAGTATAGAGAACAGGGCACGCTCCAGATGGTACCCGTTGTGAACAAGGCAGGTGCATTTCCCACAAGATATTGGACTTCAGGGACATACGATAGGTGGCAGAACCTGACCGCGGAGGCCCTTCAGGAGAAATGCAGAGTCCGGGCTAGGGCATGCCCAAAATGCTTCATGGCCTGCGCAAATCTGATCGAGGTGTCTGAGGGAAGACACAAAGGCCTGAGAATCGAGGGGCCGGAATATGAGACCGTTGGCTGTTTTGGAGGGCTGTGCTTGATAGATGACATCACAGAGATTGCATACCTGAACGACATATGCGACAGGCTTGGTATGGATACCATGACAGCAGGCAATCTGGCCGGCTTTGCCATAGAGGCTTTCGACAGGAAGGCAACAAAGGAGCGCATCACCTATGGCGACGTAGATGCCATTGCTGCATTGCTACACAGGATTGCACAGAAGGAGGGAATCGGAGCCACTCTGGCTCAAGGCATAAAGTATGCCAGCAAGAAGTGGCATCTGGAAGACCTGGCCATCCATGTAAAAGGACTGGAGCCCGCAGCCTACGAGCCCAGAGTGTTGAAAGGAATGGCGTTAGCATATGCGACTGCGGATAGAGGGGCCTGCCACCTGAGAACAACATTCTATAAACCGGAACTGGCAGGAATCATAGCCCCGGACCAAGTCGAAGGCAAGGCAAAGCTACTGGTCGACTACGAAGACAGACTGACAATCCTCGATTCCCTGATTCTCTGCAGGTTCTTCAGAGACCTCTACCTGTGGGACCAGCTATCAGCGGTGATAAGCGCTATCACCGGGATGAGACTAGACGAGGGGCAACTCAAAGAGATAGCTTCCAACATCGCAGGCAAGGTCAGAGACTTCAACCTGCGTGAGGGAATGAACGACACAGACGAGACTCTGCCAAGGAGATTCTTCGAAGAGAAGCTCGAAGACAGCGGGAAGCTGCTTCCAAGAGCAGAATTCGACAGGATGCTATCTGACTACTACCAGATTAGAGGGTGGAGCCCACCTCCATCCAGAGGGAAGCGTACTGGCAAAGCCAAGGCAGGCAAAAGGAGGAACAATGTCTCTCGTTCTAGCGATTACGGGCAAATCTGACGCGGGTAAAACCTTCCTGATCGAGAGACTCGTGCCTGAGATGAAAGAAAGAGGGTACAAGGTTGCTGCGATCAAGCATTGCCCTCATGGATTCGACCTGGATGTCGAAGGTAAGGACTCCTGGCATTTCACCAAGGCCGGCGCTGAAGGTGTTCTTCTCCAGTCTCCGGCAGGGCTCGGACTCATCCGCACCGGTACCGATATGGCCTACAGCCTGGATGAGCTGGCAAAGCACTATTTCCCTGACTTCCATCTCGTCCTGGCAGAGGGTTTTGCCCGAGACGAAAGTACGAAAACCGTGGAAGTGCTCCGCAAGGGCATTCACGAACAGCTGGAATCGCCTCCGGAGAGGTTGATCGCAGTTGTAGCTGATTTCACCATTCCAACTGGCAGACCAGCCTTCGGTCCCAATGAGATCTCGAGGATTGCGGATTTTCTGGAGAAGCTTATCGAGGAAGACCAGCAAAGTCCGGCAACTGTCCAGCTTAGAATAAATGGAGACCCGGTGTTTCTCAATGAGTTCGTTCAGAGCGTGATCAAGGGCGCAGTTGCTGGACTCATTGCTCCTCTCAAGAAGAAAGAGGATGAAGAAATGAGAGAAATCGAAGTGACGATTCGCCCTCCGGAGTTTCGCCACTGAGCCACGCCGTGCTATAGTAGGTGGCTCCGAATCACAGCCGCCGGGGCGTCATCATATGAAGTCCAGCTATCCGTCGCACTGGAACGTTCTGCCTCCTGCACCCGCCGAGTACATTAACGTCGCCGGCGTCCCTCCTATTGTCGCCCAGCTCCTCTACAATCGCGGCATCAAGCCGGATGCGATCAGTGCCTTCTTGACCGCCGATGATCGGCTTCAACCCAGTCCATTCCTTCTTCCCGACATGGCACAAGCGGTGAGCAGAATCTACAAGGCCCTACTGTCAAAAGAGAAGATAGCCATCTACGGAGACCTCGACGTTGACGGAGTCACAGCCACCGCAGTGCTTGTGGAGTCCCTATCAGAGCTTGGCGGCAATGTCATCACATACATTCCCGACCGCTTCTCTGAAGGGCACGGCTTGAAGTCAGCCGGAATTGAAAGACTCCATAGCCAGGGCGCTGGGCTCATCATCACTGTTGATTGTGGCGTCTCAGACATGGCTGAGGCGAAGCAGGCCCAAAATATGGGCATCGACATGATCATCACCGACCACCACAACCCCCTCCCAACCCTGCCACCAGCAGTAGCCGTGATTGACGCCAAGCGAGAGGACTCGCGGTACCCCTTTTCCGAGCTGGCCGGAGTGGGGGTTGCTTTCAAGCTCGCGCAGGCAGTGTTACACAAGCACGCAAAGGCACGACGTCTCACCGAGTTGCTGGACCTGGTAGCGTTGGGCACTGTAGCTGACATGGTGTCCCTCACCGGAGAGAATCGCCACTTCGTGAAGGAGGGACTGAAGGTGCTCAACAACACCAGTCGCGTGGGGCTCCGAGAAATGATTCAGCTAGCAGGTCTAAGACTCGGGCAACTGGATGCCGAGGCTATCTCCTGGGCTCTAGGGCCAAGACTCAACGCTGCTGGCAGAATCGACACCGCCACTACCAGCTACCGCCTGCTTACCACTCAGTCGACAACCGAAGCACGCACCCTGGCCAAAGAACTGGAAGAAAGCAATAGAGAGCGCAAGAGCCTAGCCAGAGAGGCGTTATGTCAAGCTAAGGAGCACCTGAATGGGAAATTCCATCTTCCTCTGCTTATGGAAAGCGACGAAAACTATCCCGTGGGTGTTATCGGACTAGTCGCTGGCAAGCTGGTAAACGAGTTCTATCGACCTGCTATCATTGTCAAGCTGGACCGTGAGCTGTGCCGGGGCAGCGGCCGAAGCATTCCCGAATTCAACCTTGTCGCTGCCCTGGCCAAATGCCACGACCTGCTTGCCGCCTTTGGCGGTCACCCTTCGGCGGCTGGCTTTGCCATAGAACCTCAAAACCTGGCGCAGTTGGAAGAGAGACTCATGCGCCTGGCAGAGAACCAGCTATCCCATCTGGATTTGCGGCCCAAGCTAGACATCGATGCCGAGCTTCCTCTATCCGCCCTGGCAGGTGACACTCTGAATCTAATGCGGTATCTGGAACCGTTCGGCCAGGGCAATCCGTGCCCTACTTTCCTCAGTCCCGGAGTGGAGGTAATCGAGCACCGCAGTCTCGGCGATAAGGGCCAATGGCTGAGTCTCAAACTCAAACAAGGAGACGTAGTCTGGAGAGCTGTGGATTTCGAATCACAAAAGGGACAGGAGGAGATCACTCCCCTGATAGATGCTGTATATAACATAGGAAGAAATCGGTGGAACGGAGAGGAAGTGCTGGAACTCAGGCTCCTTGACTTCGCTCCGTCTGCCTAGCTCTACGTATTTTCACAATTAACAGAGGCGTAACAACTAGCAGGACTGCTAGGCTGATGACCTGTCCCTGGTGAAGGCCCAATAAGAACGGATCGTTCACCCGGAAGAACCTCAAGGAGAAATCACCAACGGCGTACAGAAGCAGATAGAGAAGGAATATGCAGCCTTTCTCACCGAATCGTCCGCGCAGCCGCCATATAACAACAAAGACCAGCAGGTTCCACAGCAAGAAGTAGATCTGGGTCGGATGCACAGGAACCCCCTTGAGGCCACAGAAGCTGTTGGGATGGGTGTAAACCACTGCCCACGGCACAGAAGTGGGCTTGCCATAACAACAGCCATTTATGATACAGCCAACTCTGCCTATGGCCTGAGCCAAAGGCGCCCCCAGTCCGACAGCATCACCAACAACTGCCAGGCTTGACCAGGGAATCCTCGTTACCCTGGTATAGACCCATGCTCCGAGCACAACCCCGATGATAGCCCCGTAGAGGCCCAAACCGGTGAAGCTGAGAACCTGGATGGGTTGTCCAGGATGGGTCACCAGATGGTCAACGACGTGAACCAGCCTGGAGACAATAAGACCACTGATAAGGCCCCAGAGGAAAAGGTTGAGGACGAGTTCCTGTGACACCTCAAGTCTCCTGGCCTCCCGCGAGAAGACGGCCAATAGCACGATGGCCGCCAGGGCAACCATGGTCCCGTACCACCTCACGGAAAGGGAGCCAATACTGAAAGCAACAGGATCAATGCTGATCGTCAACGTCCAAGCTCTTTCCGCCGGCACCCGCATCCGCCGGCGGCCACATCCAATTAAGGATAGGCCTTATCCTCCTCCAAAGGCAACCTCCCCCTGCTCCTGACAAACATCAGAGGATACACTATGTCACTTGTGCAGCAGGGAATCCAAACTGCAAGGAAGAGGAAGACGAACACCAGAGGAAGCAAGGGGATCCAATTGGCCACGCCAAAGCCGGCGAAGTAGAACAAGGAGGCCCACGTGCTCAGCAATGTGTGCCCAAAGTGTGGTATCGTGGTCGTGTGCCTTAAATATCCTACAGCAATACCCGCAAGCGCCAGAAGGTTTATCCACCACTTCTCCACGAATGGCACGTGGAATTCCATCGGAACACCGAGCATGCCTCCACTAAGATAAGGGATTATGGCATCGCTCAGGGTGGCGATCCCAATTGACCCGGTCCAGCCAATCAAGACGGCTGCCCAGAACCTAGCCTTCCGGTACTTCACGTACATGGCTGTGGTTGCGAGCGCGCTCAACACAACATGCATGGGATGCAGAATGTAAAAGACATCGTGGGAAACCCCAGACGGAACATCGCCGAAGGCTATCATAGCCATAACCGCAGTGCCCGACAGAGCTCCCAAGGCAGTGAAGGGAGCGTGCCTTTTGAGTTCTCTTGCTATCCGTTCAAACATGTCCCAAACCCATCTCAACTTGCCGGACTCTGTTCGGACTGCTTCCTGTAGCAAGTTGAACAGAGACCGGAGGACTCGGAGACGTGGTGTTCAGCGTGAAAACCGCACTGTCCTGCAATCTCGCTTTCTTCGCGGCACAGTCCCTCGCTACAGAACTCCTGGAGAGCTCCACAGCAGCGGCAAATCATGAGCCGATGGCACCCTTCCCTCCTGTCGAGGGTACACTTCACAAATCCGCCCTTCGACAGGATTCTGTGGGCCAGATTCAGACGGCACAACAAGCCAAGCACCCGATAGATGGTAACATGGTTTGGACACTTGCCCCGTCCGCGCAGAGCCCTCTGTATATCGTAAGGTGAGAGTGGCACTTGCGCTCCCTCCAGAACTTCCAGCACTCTTCTTCGAGGCTCGGTGACCCTGTACCCCTGAGTCTGCAAGAAGCGAATAGAATCCCGCACCACGGGCGACATGATACCTGAGGGAGCGCCCAAATGCAACATTATTGCAATTAGCTCAAAGCGTGGCTCAGGCTTGCACTTGAGGCTCCGTGCTGCAGCCTGCCAGTTCTTCAAGAAGAATCAGTGCTGCCTTCTTATCCAGCGGCTGATTGTTATTGCCGCACTTGGGAGACTGAATACAACTTGGGCAGCCGTCATGACACGGACATCTCTCAATAAGCCCCAGCGTTGCACGCCAGAGCTTGTCCACTATCTCAAATCCCCTTTCAGCGATGCCAATGCCCCCGGGGTAGGCGTCATAGATGAACACCTGTGCTCCGCCCGTGTCCCGATGCTGTGAAACAGAGACACCGCCGATATCATCTCTGTCGCAGAGAGCGAACAGGGGGAGAATGCCGATAGCAGCATGCTCACAGGCATGTAGTCCACCCTCAAAATCAAGACCCGCATCGGCTATTCTGTCGACTGCCTTCTGCGGCAAGTCGAACCACAGAGATTTGGTCAGGAATCTCTGAGGTGGTAGCTCAAGCGCTTCCTCCCCAGCGATTTCATCACCGAATTGCCTTTTCTTCCTGAACCCAATCACCCTACTAGTGACATCCACAGTTCCCCAGCAGACTGTCACCCCACGGCAGTCCTTCTGCTCAGACACGCTCAGAATTCTGATTTCGGTGATCTCTCTGGCCTGAGTGTAGTAGTTGACCTGGGTTGGCTCTGCCAGGGCGGTATGCTGGACTAGATCGAGTTCAGTTATGAGATAAGACTCGCCCTGGTGGAGATAAATGGCTCCAGGGTGTATTTGTAGGAAGGCGACACTGGCTTCCACAGTCTCCAGCAAACGACCCTGGGAGACGTCAATGATGGCGTATTGTCCCGACGTTGCTCTTACGCTCACATCTTGAGCCGGATATGCGAGGGAAGGAGACAAATACCACTTCGTCTGCCATTTCCTCATCTTGCCCTCCCTGCTCAGTTCAGCCAGTGCAGCGTCCACGTCGCCATCAAAGAACGCCCTGTCCATATCATCGATGGGTCTTTCCCAGGCGGCACAGAGCAGGTGAGGCTTGAGAACATAAGGATTGGCAGGATTGATTAGGGCGTTGTCGAAGCTCTTGCCGAAGAAGAAGTGCGGGTTACGCATCAGATACTGGTCAAGCGGGTTGTCCTTCCCAACAAGAAAGCTCAAGGAGCTAGCAGTGCTTCTGCCACTGCGTCCTGCCTGCTGCCAGGCGCTGGCAATGCTTCCCGGATAGCCAGCAAGCACCGTGGCCTCCAGACCACCAATGTCTACACCCAGTTCCAGAGCAGTCGTGGCTACCAGGCCGAGGAGTTCGCCATCAAAGAACTGTTGCTCAATCCTGCGTCTTTCTTCAGGAAGGTATCCCGCCCGGTAGGGACTGACCCTGTCATATAAGCCGGGAGCCAACTGTTGCCTAGCATAGAGGCAAATAAGCTCGGTCAACTTGCGCGTGCGGGCGAACACGAGACTGCGAAAGCCTTCCTGCACCAACTGTATAAGGAGATAGCTTGCCTCAGAATTGGCGCTCCTGCGCCTGTTCCTGGCTTCATCAACGACCGGCGAATTCCAAAAGGCAAAGTACTTCTCACCATGAGGAGACCCATCTTCAACAACAGCCTCAATGGGCAAGCCAACCAGGCGTTCAGCATGTTCCCTCGGATTTGCCGTTGTAGCCGAGCAACAAATGAATTGGGGGCTCGAGCCATAGAGAGCACATATCCTCCGTAGTCTCCTGACAACGTTGGCCATATGTGAGCCAAAAATGCCCCGATAAACGTGAGCCTCGTCTATCACCACGTACTTCAGGTGGCGGAACAGCCTGGACCATGACCGGTGATTGGGCAAGACACCAAGATGGAGCATATCTGGATTGGTGAGTACTATCTTCGCCTGTCTCTTCATGCTCGCCCTCTCATCTTGTGGTGTGTCGCCGTCGAAGGTACACAGCGCCCCTTCAGAGACAATTTGAGGACAGGCTATCCTTCTCAGGCTCCTCAACTGGTCCTGGGTCAGCGCCTTGGTGGGGAAAACGTAGATTGCCCGGCTGTCCCTGTCAGCCAGCATCGCCTCGAGCGTCGCCAGGTGATAGCACAAGCTTTTGCCGCTGGCGTTTGGGGTAGCCACTATGATGTTCTTCCCGGCGAAAAGAGCATTCAGTGCCTCCGCCTGGTGTCGATATAGAGCCGATATCCCCAGGGCTTTGAGACGCGCTTCAAGGATAGGGTGGAGGCACCTATCCAGTTCGCCGAACACAGCTTCCCGCGCGGGAAGATGCTCTATGTGAACAAGCTGCTGTCTGTAGCCGGGCAGGGTGAGCAGGTGATGCACAAAAGCAGTGGCATCCATTAACCTCTCAGAAAGCAGGAAAGGTCTCTGTTTCCGAACTCACTATTTCCACGCCCGGGTAGTTCCGGACAATGAACTTCAGCACAGCAGACAGGGTCTCATCGGCATGTCTTCTATAGTTGCTAACACAGGATACCCCCAGGGTAGCCAACTGCCACAGGTCCTGGTTATCAACCTCAGCTACAGAAACGTTATACGTGTTTTGCAGCCGCGCAATGATGGACTTCACTATCTGCCGCTTGGCTTTGAGTGATTGATTCTCAGGCATGCGCAGCTCTATTCGACATACACCGACGTTCATTTCCCTCCGGAATGCGGCAATTGCAGTGGGAAAGAAGGCGACTAGTCCTTGAGGTCTTCCACATTGGCGCCAAATGGCCTTGAGGCAATGCCTTCCTTATCTGACAGAATGAGATCAGCAGCGATTCCTGCTGCGTCGGTGATGATCTCCCGACAACTGAGAGCATGCTCGCGGCAGAGCCAGTTGTCGTGCCATTCGGATGTCAGATCTCGGCAGACAGTAGCTCCGTACTTCTCTCTGATCCTGTTGGGAATCTGGTTGAATACCCTGTACAGGCCCGGCTTCCCGTAGAGCTGCTCCTTGGACTTCTGAGCTACCTCTTTGCCTTCACCTTCAGGCAGGGAACTCCTTCCATAGACAGCGCTAGCAGCCATGACCGCACCTGCGATGGCTCCGCATGTGTCGCCGTAGAGTCCAACGCCACCACCAAATCCCGTAGCCAGCTTCTTGACTTCCTCAGGCAACCCGGTATCGATCAGGCTTACTACCGCTTCAAACACGGACTCAGAGCAATTGTAGCCAAGGCCAAAATTTCCCCTCGCCCTCTGTCTGACCTCTTCGATTTTTTCTTCTCTTGTCATCCCTGCCTTCTCCTGCTTTCGATCTTAGTATAATATGGAAAGTGCTTGAGGAGTGCAAATGGCGAACGAGACGATAGAATGGCTCGGTAACAGGCTGAGAATACTGGACCAGACCAGGCTTCCCCAGGAAACAAGCTTCATCGACTTGACAGACTACCGGGACCTGGCCCTGGCCATCAAGCAAATGAAAGTTAGAGGAGCACCCGCTATTGGCATCGCCGCTGCCTACGGCATAGCGCTAGGAGCACAAAGCATAAGAACATCAGACAAAGAGGAGTTCTTTGTTCGACTTGAGCAGATTGTACAAGCTTTTGCCGAAACCAGGCCCACGGCAGTCAATTTGTTCTGGGCTATCAGCAGGATGAGGCAAGCCGCTACAGGTCGCAACGTTCCCCAAGCAACAAAGGCTCTTCTCCGTGAGGCGAAACGAATTCATCAAGAAGAAATAGCCGCAACCAGGCAGCTAAGTTTCCTGGGGGCCGATCTCATCAAAGACGGCTTCCGCATCCTCACCCATTGCAACGCCGGATCTCTGGCCACTGCTGGCTACGGCACCGCTCTGGGAATCATCAAAGCCGCCAAAGAACAAGGGAAGAACATAATCGTCTTCGCCACAGAAACCCGCCCCCTGCTCCAGGGAGCCAGATTGACCATCTGGGAACTAAGACAGGAGGATATTCCAGTGACCCTGATCACCGATTCCATGGCCGGTTATTTCATGAATCGGAAGGAAATAGACTGCGTAATCGTTGGCGCCGACAGGATCGCAGCCAATGGCGATGTGGCCAACAAGATCGGCACCTACACCCTGGCAGTCCTGGCCAAGGAGAACTGCATTCCTTTCTATGTCGCCGCACCTACCAGCACCATAGATGTCTCCCTACCTTCAGGGACAGCCATCCCCATCGAGGAGAGAGACAGTAGTGAGGTAACCCATTTCCAGGGATTCTCCGTTGCCACGGAGGACACAAAGGCTGCCAATCCTGCCTTCGACGTAACGCCTCACAATTACGTGTCCGCCATTATCACTGAAAGAGGTATAATAAGGAATATCAAGAAGAGACAGCAGGTCTCGAAAGGAGCTGAGGGAATGCCCACGTACGAGTTTTGGTGTCCCAAGTGCAAGAAGGTATTCGAGGTGAAAAGGCCTATAGCCGACTTCGATAACCTGGCCGACTGCCCCGACTGCAACACGGGTGGACAGAGAATGGTCTCCAACTTCGCCTCGAAAATTGGCTACAACCTGCAGGTGCCGAAGCCTCCGTTCAGAGAAAAGAAGTAACCAAAACAGAGGGCAGAGGTCACTGGCATGGGAGGCGACGAACATGGAGCTTTCACCCCTGGCTAGGGAACGTTTGGCCAGGATTGGTGCCCTATCGGAAGAAGAAAGGGAGAGACTGAAACAGTCAAACGACCTGGATTCTGTGCTTTCAGAATATTTCAGTGGCGGGTTGGACACCGATGGGCTGTGGAAAAGGCTGAAAGGATTGAAGCAGCAGCACGGTGAGTCTATCCCCAGAGAGGTGCAGGCAAGACTGGTAGATACGCTGCGTCTGCGAATGGGCCAGGAGGACTTCGAGCAGCGTCGGGACGCCATCCTGGCCATAGAGACAATGAAAGCCGAAGGAAAGTACGGTACCCTAGAAGTAGCCCTCGACTCCATCGAAGCCGTCCGCCAAAAGTATCTGCAGGTGAAACAGCAGGCATACGAACAGCTAAAAGCGGGGCTGCAAAGCCAGCTCCAGGAAGCGGCTCAACAAGCAAAGGCGCAGGGCATGAACATCGACATGGGAGGTTCCCTGGACGCCAACGCCAGAGACAGCCCGCAATGGAAGGACTTCATCTCCCAGCATGAGGAATCGAGCGAGGAGATGTTTGACAGCTACATAGGAAGACTACGAGACGCGATATAGATAACCTGCCGCATCCTTGACAAGACAGTCCTTGGCCATGAACCAGCCATCCTCGG
>Ga0114919_10002729_pt1 | contig 14262 bp, 17 predicted proteins | sample BlataG_FD_88682 | JGI IMG/M metagenome (GOLD analysis project Ga0114919, IMG submission 88682) | Deep subsurface microbial communities from Black Sea to uncover new lineages of life (NeLLi) - Black_00105 metaG | ecosystem: Environmental > Aquatic > Marine > Oceanic > Sediment | place: Atlantic... | reverse complement strand
CAAGAACTGGTGGAGAAGCAATGGCCATCGCTGTAAGGATAGCAAGGGCAAAAACTGGTAAAGACAAAGTTTTGTTTTGTGGTTATCATGGATGGCATGACTGGTATTTGTCAACTAATTTATCGGATGGTGAAAATCTCACCGGACATTTGATTCCTGGTTTGGAACCAAAAGGTGTTCCTCAAGGTTTGAAAGGAACAGCTATCCCATTCCACTATAATGATTTGGACGAGTTTGTTCATTTGTTTGAGATTCATAAAGACGAATTGGCTGCTGTTGTGATGGAACCTATACGAAATCATTTTCCTAATGGTGGATTTTTAGAGGAAATAAGGTCTTTAACAGAACAAGAAGGCGTGCCTCTAATTTTTGACGAAATTACGGTTGGGTGGATGATGGCAGCATGCGGGTCTCATATGGAGTTAGGGGTTAATCCGGATATCGCAGTATTTGCAAAGGCAATTAGTAATGGTTATCCTATGGCCGCAATAATTGGCAATGACGTGATGGATGCGGCACAAGATACATTCATTAGTAGCACATATTGGACTGAACGCATTGGCCCTGTAGCGGCATTGGCTACAATAGAAAAACTCATGATACATAATGTCCCATCTCATTTGAATTTAATAGGATTACGTGTCCAGGAAGTATGGAAAAATACGGCACAAAAACACAATCTGAATATCACTATCACTGGTATCCCTCAATTGGGTCATTTTGATTTTAATGACGACAGAACTTTACAGTTAAATACGTTGTTTAGTCAGTATATGCTGGAACAGGGATTTTTGGCCACAAATGCATTTTATGCTTCTTACGCTCACAGTTTAGATGATGTTGATAAATATAAAAACTCAGTAGATATTAGTTTTGGAAAGATAGCAAAAGCGATGTCAGCATGTAAGGACGATTTGCATATTTTTATAAGAGGTCTTATCCGTCATGGTGGATTTAATAGATTGAATTAGGAGTAAAATATGGAGACGAAAGATATCAGGCCAGAGGATTTAGAAAAAGAACAATTAAGATTACTACGAGAGGATGCGGAGAAGATGTTGGAGAGAGAATCCGAATTCATCAATGTCGTATGTCCTGCATGTGAGTCATTCGACAAATATCAACATGCTTTTGTTAAAGATGGATTCAGGTTTGTTCGTTGTGAAAAATGTGATACTATTTTTGTTAATCCAAGACCTACTTTTGACATGTTAGAAGAGTATTATACATCCACTTCAAAGAACATGAATTTTTGGAATGATGAATTTTTTCCTGTAACTGAAAAATATAGAAGAGAGAAAATAGCAAAGCCATCGGTAGAAAGAGTTTTGGAGTTTTGTAATACATTTGGAGTTGTTCCAAATACTATGTTGGAATTGGGTGCTGGTTTTGGTATTTTCGCAGAAGAAATGTTAATTGGTGCATTATCGATGGGGATAGATCCTTTTAACTTGACTGTTGTGGAGGCATCCGAAAAATTCGCAGATACTTGCAGATCAAAGGGCATCTATGTAGTTAATACTCTTATTGAGAAGTTTATATCAGACCGTTCTTATGATGTTGTCCTTGCGTTAGAAGTCATATCTCATTTATTTTGTCCAAAAAAAATGATTGAAGTAACATATAGAAGTTTAAGAGAAGGTGGGTTGTTCATATTAGCTACCCCCAATTCTCACGGATTTGATTTATTAATGTTGGAACAATATTCTGATAACGTAGGATCACCTAATCACTTGAATTATTTCAATAACGAGTCAATATCTATCTTATTACAAGATGGTGGATTTGATATTTTAGAAGTTATCACTCCCGGTGAATTGGACGCAGAGTTAGTGAGAAAGAAAGTGATAGACAGGGAAATTGAATTAGAAGATCCATTCCTCATACATATATTAATTGACAAATGGAAGGAACACGGCGAAGCTTTTCAAAATTATTTGGTTTCCAATAAGTTGTCGTCTCATATGTGGGTGGTAGCTCGTAAAAAATGATAAATATTTTAATCTTGACAGAAGGTGGTCCATCTATCGGTTTTGGCCACATTACCAGATGTATGTCTCTATATGAGGCATTCGATGATGTAGACGCTAATATAAAGATATTAGTCAGCGGTCCTGACTCAGTATCTCCTCTCTTGGCCGGTGCTAATTACAAACTGCGTGATTGGCATGACAATAAGATAAAATACAATGATGTTATAGTAATTGATTCTTATTTGACTGATCGAAACTTCTATGACAAATTAGTGGGGAAGTGTAAATTGTTAGTTTGCTACGACGACTATAATAGGATTGATTATCCTGACGGTTCTATTGTTGTTAATTGTGTTGTCGGTGCAGAAAAATGTCGGTATCAAAATAAAAAAAACCATTATTTGCTAGGTGGTGAGTTTTCTTCTGTGAGAAAAAAGATTGTAGATGCTAACCCCATTGAAATCAACTACACTGTAGGAAATGTTTTGATCACAGTCGGTGGAATGGATTTTTCTCCATTTTTGATTAAATTGCTTTCTAATTTATCTAAGGCGTTTCCACATATAGATTATCATGTAGTCGTACCTCAACAAACATTTTTTCAGAAGAAGAGGATGCTTCATGTTTACCCGAGATTGGATATTGATGCTTATATTAATTTAATACATAAATGTGATATTTGTATTTCCGGTGGAGGTCAAACTACTTATGAACTGGCCAATTTAGGGATACCAACTATTAGCGTTTGTTTAGCCGATAATCAAATAGGTAATTTACAGGGGTGGCAAGAAAGTGGATTTATTGAGTATGCCGGAAAATATGATGATATCGATATCGATGAAAAAATAATTGCTGCTATGAAAAAAATGACCTCGCATAGAAGTAGATATATAAAATCACAACTTGGAAAAAATATGATAAATGGAAAAGGATCTAAAAGAATATGCCAACACATCCTAAGTTCATTGTAGCAACAACGAAATCTTGGAATATACATTGGGCAAATAGTGTACAAGTAAATTTGAGCGATAATTTCATGCCTCCTGCCTATTTTGGACACACTGAATTACCAAGAATTGGGAATATTCCTGCTATTTATAAAGATTGGATGAAGGAATTAATACAAAAAAAAGAAGAATTGACATATTATAATATATTTGGTAGTCCCGTTGATGGGCATTATGCTACTACATGGCCACAGTATATATTTTTTCCTCATTGGTCCTGGAAGATTCCAAAAGATGTTTATGAAAAGGTTGAATGTATAGCGTTTCATATGACTGATTTGCCATATGGTCGTGGTGGCAGTCCATTACAGAATTTGATTGTCAAAGGATTTGAATATACACAAATTTCTGCTTTTCGCGTTGTGGATGAAATGGATGCAGGACCGATTTATCTTAAACATCCTTTGTCCCTTGAGGGAACATCCGAAGAAATATTAAAGAGAGCTTCTGATTGTATATTCAGAAATATGATTCCTTATATTCTGTCGAATAAACCAAAACCAGTTGAACAACAGGGGAAACCAACTAAATTTAAAAGAAGAACACCTTCTAATGGGAATTTGGGAGGATTAAAGAAATTGAGCAAGGTTTATGACTATATTAGGATGCTTGACGGAGAGGGATATCCTCCTGCTTTTGTTGAAACTGATGGTTTGAGGTTACAATTCACTGAAGCAAAATTAAAAGCCGGAGAAGTAGAAGCAAAGGTTAAAATAAAGGTGAAATAATGAAAACAACTCTAGTTATAGCGGCCCACCCAGATGATGAGGTATTAGGGTGTGGTGGGATGATATCACATAAATCTTTTGTAGAAAAATATTCTCCCCGGATATGTTTTCTTAGTGATGGTGTTGGTTCCAGGGGGGGGTGGTCTTTAGAAAAAATGCGTGAAAAAAAAGAACAGTCGATATCAGCATTGAAGACACTCGGTGTTAAAAAACATCATATTTTCTGTCAAGATATATATCCAGATAATCAATTTGACACTCATCCTCTATTGTCTATAATTAAATCTATAGAGGAAATTATACTGGAGGTACAACCAGACGTTATATATACTCATAGTATACACGATTTGAACATAGACCATAGAATTACACATCAGGCTGTGATTACAGCCGCAAGACCTTGGTCAAGTTCAGTCGAGGAAATTTATTCTTTTGAAGTTCCGTCGTCAACAGAATGGAATTTTCCTACGAAATTTTCTCCTAATGTTTTTTATACATTATCCAGAGACGATATTGATAGGAAACAAGAAGCGTTAAAAGAGTACAAATATGAACTTTGTGATTATCCACACCCTCGTTCTAAAAAAGGTATTCTTATCAATGCTCAAAATTGGGGAATGAAATCTGGAGTTGATTATGCAGAAGCATTCGAATTAGTGAGGATGATAAAATGATTATATTATTTTTGACAAATAATGAGATTACAGCTTCTTTATCTAATTGGATATGTCATCAGGGGGATAATGTTGTTATAAGTTTGTCTGATAAAGTTTCTCTTGATAAACTTGTGAGTGTTGATTTGGGGGGGATATGGGCTTCAACCGGACTATTGCGTCCAGATTTAATAATCAGTTATAATTATAATCATGTCATAAAACAGAATATTATTGATTTTATGGAAGAAAGAATAATTAATCTTCATATTTCGTTACTTCCTTTCAACCGTGGATTCGATCCAAATTTTTGGAGTTTTATGGAAAATACACCAAAAGGAGTCAGTATTCATTTGGTAGATAGTAAGGTAGATACGGGGGATATCTTGTATCAAAAAGAGTTATTTTTTGATGAAAAGACAGAGACACTGGGGTCATCGTATAAATGTTTAAACGACGAAATACAGCATTTGTTTAAAGACAACTGGAAAGAGATAAAAGATTTTAGTGTTGTTCCAAAAGAACAGATTGGTCCTGGCACTTTTCACTATAAAAGGGAAACTGATAAATTAAGGCAAGAACTAGGGCAAAAGATGTGGGACATGCCCATCAATAAATTGAGGAAATATCATGAGTCTGGAATTTTGGAATAAGCAAGCTGAACAATATGGGTTTGATTCCCACGCTGTTAATTTTGATCCTATCGAAGAAGAACTGGAATCCTTTTTCCTAGATAAAGAAATATTCGATAATGGATGTATATGTGATTTAGGGTGTGGGAATGGTGGAACTATATTTAAATTAGCGGAAAAACGCAAAACATGTAATGTTAATTTTTTTGGCTTTGATTTTTCTCCAAAAATGATTGAGATTGCTAATGAACAAAAAAAGAAACTTGGTTTTGACAATGTGTTTTTCTTTGTCGGGGATGCAACTTCTCCAGATTTAGGTAAACAATATCCGGAAAAATTTGATGAGATTTTGACAAAGAGATTATTGATAAATGTTCGAGGGGATGACAAAAGAAAGGTTATTGAAAATGTTCATTCTATGCTTCGAAGAAATGGAAGATATGTAATGACAGAATGTTTTTTAGAACCATTGGAAAAGATTAATGAGATACGTTCGTCTCTTGGACTATATGAGATTAAGGTCCATTCTTTTAACGAGTATTTGACTGAAGATTTTTTGTATGATATGAGTGATTTATTTATAAACTTATGGGAGAGGGATTTTGGAAGTTTATATTATTTCATTTCGCGGATTTTTAATGCTGCGTTGTCAAAAGGAAAGCCTGATTATATGGCACCAATCAACCAGATAGCAGCACAAATGTCCAAGGAAGAGTATCCAATAATAACGGGATTTGCTCCTGAGACAATGATAATTTTTCGCAAAAAAGAGAAAAAATAATGAATATATACAATGGCCATAACAATGTAGATTCAGATTATGAAAATATTGTAATAGCTGAAGTTTCTGCTAATCACGAGCAGAATGTTGCAAAAGCATTTGAAATGGTCAGAGTGGCTAAAGAGTGTGGAGCAGACATGGTGAAATTCCAGGCTTATACTCCGGACACGATGACAATCAATAGCATCAAACCTCATTTTATGGTTAAACATGATGTGTGGGCCGGTCAAACGTTGTATGAGTTGTATGGGAAAGCGTACACTCCGTGGGATTGGTTTCCTGATTTAAAAAGATACTGCGATGATATCGGAATTGGTTTTCTATGTACCGCCTATGATAAAAGTAGTGTTGATATGTTGGAGGAACTTGGGGTTGATATCTATAAAATAGCATCGTTTGAATTAGTGGATATTCCATTTCTAGAATATGTTGGTAAGACCAACAAAAACGTCATTATGTCTATTGGGATGGGTAATATCTGCGAAGTTTTAGAAGCATTTAAAGCTGTTAGCGAAAATCAAGATACAGGGGAATTAGCCCTATTGAAATGCGTATCGAATTACCCATCTGATCCTTTTGATATGAATTTAAGAACTATTCCTAATATGAAAGAGTTGTTTGGATGTACTGTGGGAATATCTGATCATACGCTGGGAGTTGGTGTATCTATAGCTGCTGTAGCGTTGGGAGCAGAAATAGTAGAGAAGCATTTTACTTTGTCTAGGGCAAAGGACAAAAGCCCTGATAGTTTTTTCTCTATTGAGCCTGATGATTTGAGAATGCTTGTTTCTCAAACTGCTATTGCCAGGGATGCATTGGGTAGTGTAAGATATGGATTACCATACGGTGAAAGTACAATGAAAAGTTTTCGTCGTTCTCTGTTTGTCGTTAAAGATATGTATGAAGATCAAGCGTTTTCAGAGAAGAATGTCAGGTCGATTAGACCTTCTAATGGTTTGCCGCCAAAGTATTTACCTATTATTTTGGGAAGGAAAGCATCAGAAAAAATAGAAAAAGGAACCCCATTGAGTTGGGATTTAATTTCTTAGGAGTTTTTTATGGATTTATCTGATGAAGTTGCCAAGTATAAAGCCGATATGTCTGAATTGTATAGAAAGTCTGAACGACATAAAAACCAAACAAAAAAATCTCGTATTTTTGATTCCATAAAGAAGAGAAGTATATCCGAAATAAAAAATACCAAAAATACTGGATATAGATTTCTTTTTTGGAGATTAAAAGGGATTTCTAAGCGACCAATTTTGTTAGAGATGAATTTTGCAAAATATCTTATTGATCAGAAAAACGTCCATGTTGATGTAGCACTCTGCGACGGTATCTTATCTGGTTGTATCGATATGACTGTTTTTACGGATAAGAATACTGTTAAGTCAATGCGTAGGTGGAAATCACGATGTTCTAAATGTCTTGGGGTTGGAAGAAGCCTTCTGAAAGCAAGTAATGTGTTATCTCATTATACGAGTAAATGGATTACCCCTGAAAAAATAATAGAGTTAAGACATTTTGCTGATGAAATAGACATCGATCAAATTGAAGATTATGAAGTAGATGGCACCCCGTTAGGTGATATATCTATTACTGGCGTGTTAAGATATTTTCGTTCTTTGGAAACGGGTAGAAACGTTACGAATGATTCTAATGAATATCTTAAAAGAATAATGAGAGAGTATTTTTATAGTAGTTTAGTAAGTCACCATGTGTCAAAACAGGCACTTTTGGATTTAAAACCTGATTATGTTTTTATATTCAGGGGGATGTATCCCTTGTGGGCTCCCATGGTGTATAATGCCGTTCACGCTGATATCCCAATTACCTGTTGGCTTAATGGATATCAAAGGGATAGTGTATTTATGAAGGGGTATGATCAAGACGAAGGATTTACTCAATTCCAATCTCCACAAAGAAAACACTGGGAAAAAGTCAAGAAAATCCCGTTAAATAAGAAACAGAAGAAAACAGTAAATTTATATATGACAAATAGGATAGAGGAACTTCGTCGGCAACCTCAATTTTGGTATGGGTATCAGTTATATGGTAAGAATTTTCCATCAGCCGAAGAATTGCGTAAAAAATTAAATATATCTCCGGACAAAAAGATATGGATGATTAATTCTCATTGTAATTGGGATTGGGATATTTATATCGAGAATAAGATATTTTTTAGAGACCCAATTGAATGGTTTATTAAAACTTTCGAAATAGCCATGGATAATACTAATGTGGAGTGGATCATAAGGACTCATCCTGCTGAGAATGATAAAAATACGAAATTATTATGTAAAGATATCATATTACAGAAATTTAAGATCATTCCTGATCACATAAGAATTATTACGTCTGATAGCAATATAAATAGTTATTCTATGTTTCCTTTGGTCGATGGTTGTATTACTATGCAAAGTACTGTTGGATTCGAGATGGCTTTATTTGGTAAACCTGTTATATTGGGAGACTATGGATTCTATGGTAACAAAGGTTTTACTTACAATCCAAAGACACTTCAAGAATATACAGATTTATTGAACAATATAGAGTCGATTGGACCTTTGAATCAAGACGAAATAGATGTTGCGAAAAGATATGTATACGATTTTTTGTTTTATAGACAAATACCTTTGAGGGATCACAAATATTGTAATACCGTTAAAGGTAATCTTCTGTACAGGATGATCTATAAAAGATTAGTAGATTTAGATCAAGTAGGATGGGAACCTCCACCGTTGGGAAAAAATGAAAATCCAGAACAATATGACTGGAGAAAACGATTAATAGAAGGATGGAAAAATGAACAAATTACTAATGAAGTTGAAAGAGAATAAACCGACTCAGGGGACATGGCTACAGATTGGTAATCCTATTAGTGCAGGAGTAGTCGCATCAGGTGGTTTTGATTGGGTTTGTGTTGATCTTGAACATGGAATAATTGGCATTGAAACGATGGCCAATATGTTTATGGCTATTGAAAGTTGCGGTGCCGTTCCTGTTGCTCGTGTCCCATCAGATGATCCAACGTTTATACACAGAGTTCTAGATGCCGGTGCTCAGGGCATTATAGTTCCAATGGTGATGTGTGATGACCAATGCAGGGATGCTGTTCGTTTTTCTAAATATCCGCCAGAAGGATATAGAGGATACGGCTATTGCAGGGCAAATAATTACGGAGAACAATTTGAAATGTATTCTCAATATGCGAATAATGAAATTGCCATTATTGCTCAGATTGAACATCACATAGCCATAGATAATTTGTGGCCCATACTACAAACAGAAGGATTGGATGCTACATTTATTGGACCTTATGATTTAAGTGGCTCTCTTGGATGTCCTGGTGATTTTAAAAACGAAAAATACTTGGACGCTATAGAGAAATATCTGCTTATGTCTAAACAGGCAGGAGTGCCAACTGGTATTCACATTGTTCATACCAATCATGAAAATGTGGAAAACGCTGTAAGGTTAGGGTACTCCATGATTGCTCTGGGTATGGATAGCAGATTTTTAATCGATGGTGCAAAATATAATTCGGATATGTTTTTTGATATAGTGGAAAATTATAAAGAGGAGAAAAAATCATGAACTTTATTGGGATAATACCCGCGAGATATGCTTCATCTAGATTCCCCGGAAAACCCTTATGTGATATACTTGGTCAACCAATGATCAAAAGAGTTTATGATTCTGTGATGAAATGGCCGAAGTGGGATAAAGTGTATGTTGCGACAGAGAGTTATGAAATTGTAAAGGCATGTGAGTCTTGGGAAATCCCATTCCTTATGACTGGAGACCATCATGTTGATTGCTTGGATAGAGCCGCTGAAGCGGCTCAGATATTAGAAGACAAAGGAATATTGGCTGATAGATATATCGTTATCCAGGGGGATGAACCTTTATTCGACACACGGACTCTTAATGTAGATTTGACTCCGGAAATAGTTAATTTTTACACTGAGACTGTTGATAATAATGACTTATATGATTCAAACGCTGTTAAAGTTGTTGTCTCAAAAGGGAAGAAAGCTCTTTATTTCTCTAGGTATACAATTCCGTATCACGATGAAAAAACTTGTAGAACCGACGCGTTATCTTTGACAGTTTACAAGCAGATAGGTGTATACTCTTTTTCTCACGAAGGATTAGAAAAATATACATCATTACCTCCTGGATATTTGGAGCAGATCGAAGGAATAGGGCTATTAAGGTTGTTGGCAAATGATATCGATGTCCACATGAGACATACAAAATATGATAGCATAAGTGTGGATACTCCCACTGACAGACTGCGTATCATAGAGATGATTAGGAAAAAGGCAGAAGGTAAAATTAGAGGACTAAAAACTCCGTGAAAAAGATATTTGTAGCAACTTATCCTTTTGGTCTTTGTGGGGAAGAACCAATTAAAGTATTAAATAGTACTGAAGATATTGAAATCGTCTATAATTCTCTTGGTAGAAGATTAGAATCCGGAGAAGTCGGAGATTTACTTTGTGATGCTCATGGTGTAATCGCTGGGACCGAACCTTATACTGTTGAAGAATTAGACAAAGCTGAAAATTTAGAAGTTATATCCCGTGTTGGTGTTGGTCTTGATAATGTTGATTTTCAGGCGTGTCGGGATAGGGGAATTACCGTGACGTTTACTCCGGAGCCTCCTGCTGACAGTGTAGCAGACTTGACGATTGCACAGATGGTCAATCTACTCCGTGGTGTATACCATTCTGACAGATCTGTCCATAAAGGGCTTTGGGATAGAGTTGTTGGGTACTTAGTTTCTGAAGTTAAGATAGGCATTCTCGGAGTGGGAAGAATCGGCACTCGTGTGATAAAAAGATTGAAACCATTTGGTGCTAATGTCTATGCGTGTGACACTAATCCTAATTATGCTTTTGGAAAACAATATGGAGTAAAATGGGTTGAAAAAAATGAGTTATTTGAGATATGTGATTTAGTGTCGATCCATATACCGATGAATGAAGCAAATCGTAGTTGTGTGGGATTTAAAGAATTAAGTAGAATGAAGGAAGGTTCTTTTTTAATTAACACGGCTCGTGGTCCGATCATTGACGAGCAAGCTTTAGAGTCCATTATGATTAACAAGCATTTGGGTGGTGTGGCTTTAGATGTATTTTGGGATGAGCCTTATCGTGGGACTTTGACACAATTTGATAATGTAATTTTGACTGCTCACCTTGGTGGTTCTGCCCATTACTCTAGATATTTGATGGAGTTAGGTGCTGCTATAGATTGCGTTAAAGTGTTGCATGGATTAGAGCCTGACAATTTAGCTGTGGAGAGTTAAAATGTTGATATTCACTCATATTCCTAAAACTGCTGGGACTTCATTGATAAAGAATGTTCTTCGTAAATCTGTCTATCCTAAAGATAGAGATTTTTCTGTCGGAGAGGGAGAGAAATTTGGGGATTATCTTTTTGGCGGGAAAAAATTTGGCAAAACACCAAAATGTATATCTGGGCATTTCCCCTTTGGGATACACAGATGTTTTGATACAGACGATTATTCTTATTTTACTTTTTTGAGAGATCCTATTAGTAGATGGAAATCACACTTTTTCTATTCTCTACAAAGTGATAATAATGATGTGATTAAAAGGCTGTATAAAAGAGAAAAGAATTTTGAAGATTTTTTACAGGGTTGTTTCGCCAATGAAGTAGTATGTAATGTTACGACAAAACAATTGTCAGGATTGGAAGAACCTTTTCAGTTGCATTTGACTAAAAAACATGAGAAGACTGGGACGTATTATGTTCCTTCTTTATGTCATAGCAGATATTCATATACAGCAGATGACATGAAATGGTCGTTGAAAATTGCGAAAGATAATATCGAACGATATTATGATTTTATCGGGTTCCAGGAAGATTATAAAAAAGATGCGAAAAGATTGTGTAAACACTATAAAATAAAATATCCAGGTAGTGGAGAAAAATTTCGCAGAAGTAATAAAAATACAGAATTTGATGAATTGTTTAAAGACAAAAAAATACGAAAACAATTAATGAAGTTGAATTATTATGATTTACAGTTATATGAATTTGCAAAAGGTTTAAAGAAGTGAAAAGAATTAAAATCAAAGAACTTTTAGGAAAACAGTTCAAAAAAGACAATTTTCTACGCTATGACGTAATTATACGCTATATGTTCATAGAACAATACTACAAAGAGAAGAAACCTGATGACTTTAATTATGATTTGTATATAAGACTGGCAAAAGCGAGAGGAAAATCTGGGAAAAGAGATAGTTTTATAAAGATGATTAAATCATTCGAAAAAAATGGCTTTTTAGATAAATATCCTTTAGTAATAAAACATAATTTTTGTATGTGTGGTGGAGGTCATAGATTGGCCTGTTGTTTTTGGTTCAATATAGATGAAGTCCCAGTCCATATCCATAAAAGTAGTAAAAGTAAAGTGCTGTTTACTAAAAAGTGGCTGTTGAGTAAAGGATTTGAGGACGTTATGCCTATACTAGATGAAGTTAAAGATTTTTTGTTCACAAAATGGCAAATACAATAAATATCAAAACATTATTGTCTAATCAAGTAAAAAACGGCAAATTCTGTCGTTATGATATTATATTGAGATATTTATTCATTGAGAATTACTATAAAGAGGGAAAACCAGAAAATTTCCAATTCAAACCACATACCAGACTTATAAAATTGCGAAAAAGAGAATATTCAGCACAAAGATTTGTAGAATTGATAAAGTTATTCGAAGAGTTAGGATATGTAGAAGAATTCCCAATCGTATTAGATAAAAATGGAATAATAAGAAATGGAGGACATCGTTTGGCTTGTTGTCTGTGGTTTAAAATATATAATATTCCATTTAGGGTCAATCCTAAAAGAAAAGGCAAGAAAATATTCGATAATAAATGGATGACTGATAATGGTTTTAAAAAACATATCCCTTTGCTCAAAAAAATAAAGAATATATTGTTCGAAGGATTTGATAAATGATAGATTTTTTATTCAAATTTCCAACAAGGTCTCGTCCTATAAAATTTAAAAAAGTTCTTGATAAATATTATAATTTATTGTCAGGGAATAATACCTATAAATTTGTTATTAGTATGGACAAGGATGATCACACTATGAACAATAGTAGAATGATGGGTTATTTGAAGTCAAAGCCAAATTTAGATTTTTATTATAGAAATAATACAACTAAAATAGAAGCTGTCAATTCTGATTTGGAAAAATATACTGATTATAAAGCGATTTTTCTGATTTCGGATGATATGATTGTCCAGAGTAAGAATTATGATGATACAATAGTATCTGATATGAAAACTTATTTTCCAAATTATGATGGTGCATTACATTACAACGATGGAAGGGTCCAAGAACGAGTTTGTACTCTGTCGATTATGGGATTTAGATTGTACGAATATTTTGGGTATATTTATCATCCGGACTATAAGAGTCTTTGGTGCGATAATGAATATACTGAAGTAACGAAACAAATGAGGAAAATCAAATATATTAACCGTGTAATTGTGAAGCATGTATGGCCTGGGGCAAATGGAGATCCTCTGTATAGGAGAAATGAGAATTTATTCGCAAGAGATAAAAAAATGTTTGAAAAAAGGAAGTCTATGGGATTTCCTATGGAGAAAGTCCAGTGAAGGCATTCGATACAAGGGGTAATTTCAAGGATATTTTTTCTAATGATTTGAGCAAAATTCCTGATGATATACTAAAAACACAATGTAAACTTCAATATGGTACACAGACGTGTCGATACATTGTATTGGGAGAAGCAGGCTTTGTTTGTATGAAGGGAACTGAATTACAACCGTCAATAGACAATCTGGTCATGAAGAAACAAATGGTTGCACGAGGAGATAATTGCCCAGGTGTAAATAAGGTGGACAATGCCACGAGAAAAGAAAAGTAACAAAGGAAGAAAACCCCATAATAAATTAAATCTGTTGGAAGATATCTATCCTGTGGTAAATCATGTTCAGGTCGAAAAAAAAATGGTATATGTGTATTTCGAAAATGAAGACGTAGCTATTACTGCTGAAAATATACTTAAAGATACTGATATAGAATTTGTGAGATTTGATAAACCAAATAAAATATTATTCAAATTAATCCCGAATAAAAAAGATGTTATCATAGATGACATAAGCATAGACGAGATATTTGATGATGAAATTATTGAGGAAGGCTACCTTTTCTGACTATAATGTTTCGAAGGAGCATGAGATGCTGACAATAACCAAAATTTTTCCATTGACCTGGGAAAAATGAAAGGATTTGGACAATTCTTGTCGAATAATATAATAGAGTGATGTATTAGGAGATTAGAGTTATGAGTGAAAAGAAAGATTTAGGTCGTATTTTGACAAAAGATTTTTTTGAAAGAGAGTACATGAATTTGGGCAAAACATACAGGCAAATAGGAGACGAGATTGGATGCAGCAAATCATCGGTCATGTAT
>Ga0114919_10002727_pt1 | contig 14263 bp, 18 predicted proteins | sample BlataG_FD_88682 | JGI IMG/M metagenome (GOLD analysis project Ga0114919, IMG submission 88682) | Deep subsurface microbial communities from Black Sea to uncover new lineages of life (NeLLi) - Black_00105 metaG | ecosystem: Environmental > Aquatic > Marine > Oceanic > Sediment | place: Atlantic... | reverse complement strand
CGCCTCATCGCGTTCCTCTGCATCGAGGGTGAAGGCTTCTCGACGCTCGGCAGCGAGACTGACCCCAGAAAGAGAACGCTGACGTTCCCCGATCCTTCTGGCGACAGAAAGGTCGAGGTGGACGCGGATGAATATGACGAGCTGAAGAAATCTGCCTACACATCGATTCGTGAAGATTCCGATCGAATCGAGCAGATCATGGGGAGTGGCGACGTCGTTCTCCAGCCTGGTGAGCAGCGGGTGATCGAGCTTTCGCCGACTGTATGCTCGCTCTGGGAGCCCACCAGGATTCGCTACCACGGCCGCTCGTGTGTCGATGACCAAGCCGTCCCGTTCTGCGTGCTGGATGGCTACTGCGGCAACAAGCTGCTGTACGGCTCGACGAGCATCGGGGACCTTTTCACGTATCGAGAGAAGAGGCTCGAGGAAGAGTTCAGGGAGTTCGCCCGCCTGCTTCCGGCGTTCTTCGACGCGATGTCATCGGGGGACAAGCCTGATCTCGAGCGCGTTCAGAATTTGGTCAATGCGTCTGGGAAGAGGCTGAGCAAAACCGTCGTCCCCCACGGCATGCTCACGAGCCTGCTTCACGACGAGAGCGGATGGGAAGATGTCAGGCACTGGGAGCTGCTTTCGACCAGCGGCTTGAATCGAGAGGCTGGCATCGTCGCGTTCAACCCGTGGTCGTTCCCGATCAGCGTCGGCGCGACACTCAAGGGCTACGCGGTATCCAGCCTCGAGGATTCGCGCCCCCCGTTCCGTCCGGGCAATCGCGTCGATTCCTAGACCTCGTCGTCACCCACACCGAGTGCAAGCTGCTGCGCCTCGGCCAGCATGGCGGCGATCTCGTCCTCCTCGGAGGCGGGCTCGTCGTCAGCCGCTGGTAGGGCCGGCGCCGCTGGGGCCTCGGGGAGAGGCTTCTTGGTCTCCGACTTCTCGGCCGCCTGCTGGATGGCCTTCTTCTTGGTGGAGATCCGCCTCTCGGTGAGCTTCTTCTGCGCCCGCCTCTTGGCCTTCTCGGCAAGAACGCGTGCAGCGATGGAGCGCTCGATGCCGGCGGCAGTCGGCTTGCCTTCGTCGGTTGCGAGGCCCATGTCGTGCTCGAGGACGAGGCGCTCGAGCTTGCTCAGGCGAGCCCACTCGTCGAGCACCTTTTCGCGAGCTTCGGCGCGCTGTGACGAGTTGAGATTTCGGTTCCGGTAGCCGTCGAATACCGCGAGCAGGTACGCGAGAATCCGCTTCGAGAACATCTTGTTCTTCCGGAGCGCGAGCTTCTTCTCGCGGTACCTCTCGAGGAGGTCGAGCCCGCTGTCCACGGCCTTCACCCATCGGGTCTCGATTCGCTTCGGGAATTCGCCCTCGAGGTAGGCTTTGGGCTGGTCGCCGGAGCGCTCGACTCGAGTCGGGAATCGCTTCTTGGTCAGGTACGCCGCGAGCATCTGCAGCTCGTCGGGCTTTGCGTTCTTCAGGTCGGCCCATTCGTTCGAGACCACGAAATAGCGCCGGTTGTCGGCGTACTCGGCGAAGGACTTCTTGGTCTTCGGGCGGCCGGGCTTTCCGGGTTCGACGAGATCGCCGGGCTTGAGCCCGAGCACCTCGTGCTCGTAGCTGCCCTCGACGACGCGGCGCTTCTCAGGCTTGGGCGCGGGCAGTTCTTTGCGCTTCTCGGCGACTGCTTCGGCCAGCTCGATTCGCTTGGCCTGGTCGCGTATCTGCCCTGACAGCTTCTTGCGCGCGGACTCCAGCTCCTTGAGCCTGGCCTCGTCGGCCTCCTTGGCGGCCTCGAGCGCGGCCAGGCGCTCGCGACGTTCGGCGGCCTCGGCCTCGAGCGCGAGGATCTGCGACTCGTCGGCCTCGGCCAGCTCGCGCGCCTTCGCGGGCGCCGGCGGGGGCGTCCGGGGCCCCGGGGGCACGGGTGAGTCCTTCTCGGGCGGGAAGTTCGGGGGGCGCCCCTTGTTGCCGAATTCGCGCCAGATTCTCATCTGGCGCTTCCGGGAGGCCCTCATCCGCTTGTAGATCGCCGCCGGCGAAACGCGGCGTTCAATGAGCTGCAGGACGAAGGCTTTCTCTGTTGGCGTCCAATGCTTCCGGCACTTGTGCCGTGGAGGTGGCCAACCCTCCTTTGGCTCTTTGACCTTCTTTCGAGGTCTTCCGCGACCCTTATTTTTCGTCTTCTTTTTCTTGCTCTTCTGACCCTTGATCTTCAGAGGGTCTTTTTCACCTCCGAGAATCGGGTTCTCCTTCGGGCTCTCGAGCTTCTCGACGACCTTCGGGTCGAGCTTGAGGAGGCGGGAGATCTCCTCCGTCTCCCACCCCCGCAGGTGGAGGTCCCGAACCCTGGCCTTCATCGCCAGCGGGAGCCTCCCCTTCTTCTTGTGCTTGTAGCCCTCCTGCGTGAGCCACTTCGAGACGGTCGGAGGAGACACGCCGACGCGCTCGGCAATGTCCTTCAGCGGCACACCTTTCTCGTATGCCCTGACGACCTTGCCGATCGCTGCGTCGTGAAGCTCCTCGACCCGCTCGCTCATTACCCCCCGCTTTCCGCGAATTCTGCCGCCTCGAGGAGGGTAATCGCAAGCCTTCTGGCATCTCGAACGGAAAGACCGAGGCCGTTCCCATTCATCGATCCGCTCAGCATGATGCAGAACTTTCCAGTCGACCCATCATCCGGATAGGCATCCACAGTCATGCTCGAGGCATCCGATGATCCCTCTCTGAGGATCAGCTTCTTCGGATACTGCATGCGACTACTCTTTTCGAGCGAGCCGTATCGCTCTCTTGAGGGGTTCAACAGGATCGATTTCGAGCATGTGATCCGAGAAATCGAATCGACTGAACTTGATGCCCCTGTGCTCCAGACCGTCGGCAACAAGTCCGGCGATGCACTTCCAGTCGTCGGAACAGGCATGGACGCCCGTGAGCGGAGGATCGTACTGCCGCTCGACGACCTTCACATCCTCCCACTCCGATGCCTGGAGAACCTCGACGAGCCTCTCACACACTTCGAACGAAGCGCCGGAAATGCCCCTCTCCATCACCCCCTGACCGACGTACATGTTCTCGGGGATGGAGAACGACCACATCTGAACCACGAATGAGGCCCCGACGAAGTCGAAGTAGGAGATCAGGTTATCACCGGGAATCTCCACGTACTTGTGAGCCGTGACGGTCCGCCTGCATTGGCTGTGTAGACGATTCCGCTTGGAGGTGATCGCATTCTCGTAGAACGGATGACTTGTGCGTAGCTTTAGCTTCATATTACTTCTTCCTTTCTCATTTTCCTGCGATAGCGAGGTGATGAGGTTTTTGTCGCAGGACATTGCGCCTGAAGAACGCGCGGAGCCATCCGCGACGGCCAGGACGATCTACAGGGGTCCCCCAGACGACCACGAATACCTTGATGTGGGTGTCGTGCATGTTTTCCACGCGAACAGCGAGGCCATCTTGGGATACATCGCCCCATTCCACACGAACGGGCTGGTCCGTACGGTTGTACACGTCGGACAGAAGTCCGCCGCGATTCCTCGTGCAGAGCTGCTCCTCGTCGCCGTTCTTGACCGAGGTCACCAAGAACCTTCGGTTGTAGGTTGGATCTTCGGGATCGACACCGAACATGTAGACGGAGTCGATATTGAAGAAATCGCACTCTGTAGGCGCGACCTGGATGACCGCACTGTCTCCGGCCTTCACATTTGAAGTTCCGTAGATCTGCTCGAGCCCGTCGTGCATCTGAAGGCCATACACGCCTGGACGCGAATAGCCCCGAAGCAGAAATACGGGCAGCAAAAGCAGCCTCGAAATGAACTCTGTCAATCCACCTCTTGTGTTCATCGTTTTTTCTTCCTTTATCGGCTCTTCGGGAACCCTGACCTTGCGGTGTAAATGAACCAGCCGACAAGGAACAGGCTAGCACAGATCGCCTCGATTGCCTCGAGGGGTCTCACGGAGCCCGCCAAGAAGGCGGAAGTGACCGCGCCGGTGATGCCCAGCCACGTCAGGCCGATGAAGGCGAGCGCGAATATGGTGGGAGCGTCAGTCCTCGTCTTCATCGCGCTCTGCCATGTCTTCAGGAGCGATCTCCTTGAGTGCTTTGTCGTGGTACGCGGCGAGGCCGGAGATCTCGTTCTGATCGAGAATCGTCTCGACAGCGAACAGCCTGTAGCCCCTATTGATCTCGTCCCACACCTCCTGGTTGATGCCTCGCTCGAGCCACTCTCTTCGCTCATCGGGGTCCCGATAGGAGCGGCCCTCGAGCACCTGCCTGACGACGCCTGGGTGGATGTCGAGCATCCGCGCCCGGAACTCGAGGATGACGACGAGCATGCTCTCGAATTCAGCGACGGTCGAGGCCTGCGGGCGCTCCTCGAAAAGCTTCCCCAACGCCCTGTCGAAGCGGAGGATCACATCCTGGGCCGCGTCGGTCCGAGGCTGAGCCCCCGGGTAGGCCGCCGGCTGCCCGGATACCAGCAGGTGCCACCTGGCAATGTCGGTCTCCCAGGCCGGAGAGCTTCGAATCGTTCGAAAGAACGAGAAGGAAAGGATCATCGTCGACAAGACCATCGTGAGAATGCCAGAAATACCGAACGCCAGATGCCTTAAATCTGGGCTTTCAGGAACAAGCGCGCTTGTGACAGCTAAACAGGCCATCGCAGAGAGTGAATGGATGAGCCCCTCTAGAATGATCCAGAAAGCGTACGAAAAATGGTGCCCGCTCACGCACACCGCACCCTCATGAATTTTGATAGCTGAAGAGTTGATCATCCAGAAGCTCAAAGGCCCGATGAAAAGAGCGGCGATCCCGACGATCAGCATCTGAAGCCCAAAAGGAATGGGCAAAAAAGCTGCAGCGACGTACATCGTTCCGACAACCGCGTATCGAACTAGACTTTCCATGGTTTTCAGACCTTATTCACTTGTGATTCTTTCGCTTGCGAATCGTGCCGGCCGCCTAAGCCGCCCTCCATCGCTCCCAGAGCAGCCAATCTAGCCCAAAAAACCGACCTAGACACACCCTGGGATGTGAGCTATTCAAGGAGTGCCTGATTTTTTTCGGCCCAAATGCGCCTTTGCGACCGTTTTGGGTCGAAAAAAATAATAACATGTACTCGACCTCACCGTCAAGTGTCAGATAATGGTCGTTATGCGACATAGGCCCCCGAGCCCCGCTGGCCAGCGCAGCGGGATATTAGATATGCGGCACGGGGCAACCCGGGCCGTGTCACCGGGCAAGGCCCGGGGCGCCCAAGGGCCCTACAGGGGACCGCGGGACGACATAGCGGACCGGGGCGGAACCGCCCCCCATGGTCTAGAGCCTTGCGGCCATAGCGCACCTACCTTGCGCGAATCCCGCTCGGAATCGATCAACCGCGCCCATGTAAAGGAATTCGCTCCGCGGAGCGGCCACGACGCACCTAGTGTGCCGAGCTGCCATGATTGCGGGCCATGCATGGGGTCTATTCATAAGCGAATTACATCAGGGAAGCTGGAGTAGTCCTGCCCTCGTGCCCCGATTCACTTGTGAATCGTGACCCGTTCTTTCCAAGAAAGGCGGATACCATGTCACGAAAACGCAAGCGAGAATCTAAGGCGCGTCGCTGGAAACGCAAGCGCGAAACCCTACGGTTCGAGCGAGAGGCTGGTGTCCGTCCTGGACGGAATCACGAGCGAATCGATCTAGAACCCTTGGAATTTGCGTGCCTGTTCACCGTCGAAGGTGGACGGGACAAAATCGGCGATGCTTTCGTCCGGGCCGTTGATCGGTTCGGGCGTAGGCCGGGCAAGCCTGTTGCGCCTCGTATCCTAGATATCGAGCGCGATAAGGCTAGCAAGCTCATGGCGTACGCTGACGATGCGGAAACGCTTCGTTTGCTGCGGATGGGTTTGCGCGACGAACGCTCACAACGCCAGTCCGCAAAGCTGCTTAGCGCTTTCGAGCGCAATGCGGTGGGCTGGTACCGTCAAGACGTCCCCGATCAAACGCAACGGTCGATCCTCATGGGAACCAATGGGGGAGATCCGGAGCGCTCGAGCGATGGCACCGTTGTGTGTTTCAAGCTCGATTCGGAGACGGCTGGCCAGTACGATCTCCCCGAGTGCGGCAAGTACGCTATCGCTCGGGAGTATTGGGACGGTGGATGGTCCGTGCCCGACGCGGATGGTCATCGTGAGCGTGTGGGCGTCAGCTTGGACGTGCTCGAACACGATGGGCACGTGCTGACGTTCCGCGACAAAGACGAGGCGCAGCGAGCATTTATGCTCGCAATCGACGAGTGCACGTCATCCGAAGACGATGACGATCCGATGTCCGAATTCTCGGACATTCGGGACGCTGGCCGTATCGAATCCCAGGCACGCAAGCTGCGGGTTTGGGAGCGAAACGGAACGGATATGAAGGCGCTTTACGAGCGTCCGAAGTCCGAACCTGAAAACAAGCCGGGCCGCGCTCCGAGCAATGCTCGGGACGTGCGCGTAGCATAACCCTCGGGTCCCGATTCACGGGTGAATCGTGGCACGAGGGCAGGATTACTCCCCTCAACATGGTGGCAGCCTTCCGGTTGTGAGCGTGGTGTTCACAGGCGGAATGCTGCCACGATGAAAAGGCAGCTGAAAGGTGCATCCAAGATGAACAAGCAAGAGATGATCCAGAAGCTGAGCGAGTCCGACAACTTCCCCGTCGACTGGGCCACCCGCAACGAGAACGGTGACTTCGTTCTCACGAGCGACGTGTTCCGCGTCACGGTGACCCCGGCGCCGCTCTTCGGCTACAACGTCCGTGACTTCGGTCTGGACTACGCCAACGAGCAGGCGGAGAAGTTCGAGGCGATCAACGAGCACGACTTCGGTGCGTGCTACGTGCGCGACAAGTCCCTGCGCAAGCTCGACGATGGTCGGTGGTACATCGATCTGACCGTCGATCCGAGCAAGTGCCGGTTCCATCGCGTGACCAAGATCCGTCTGAAGACGGATGACGAGGGCAACATCCTCTGCGACGAGTCCGGGGTTCCGATCCCGATGCTCGACGACGAGGGCAACCCGATCGTGACCAACCCGGTGCAGAAGGAATCCTTCATCACCGTCGCGCTCGACATGATCGAGCCCGACACCAGTCACGATCTCGCCGCGCCCTACGTCCAGACCGATTCGCGCAACAAGGCGAAGATCCGTCTGGCCGAGCGTTCGGCGAAGGCCGCCAACCGCAAGAAGGGTTCCGGCGGCAAGAAGGGCAAGTCCGCTCGTCTCTCCCAGGCCGACTACGCGGCTGCGATGGCGAAGGCCACCGCAGGTGCGTCGGCCGCCGAGTAATCGGCACAAGCCCCGGCCCGTTCGCGGGTGAAAGCGGGAATCGTATCTCGTCGGGGCACCGGGCAATCTTGCCCGCCACCACTGTTGAGAGGTAACCCAAATGAAATGGAAGCGAAGCGCTCGGAAGATTCCGAGCAAGTACCTTCGTGCGAAAGTCGAGGAACACGCGGCGGAGCATCCCGTTCCGCAGTATCGCCCCGGCGAGGGTCACTGGCGCAAGCCAAACCCGTTCGCGGCGACGCCGGCGATGGTGACCCGTCACGGCAAGCCGTTTTGCGAGCGCACGCACATTGTCGACGCGATCGGCATCGACACTGACGACGACGGAAACGAGTACAAGTCCGTCGTCGGACAATTGAAGATCAAGGCGGGGCACTACGTGTTCCCCAAAGGTTACGTCCACCCCGGAAAGCGCATCGTTGGCAAAACGGTTGACGTGCGATGGACCGGTGAGCGTTGGGAGATCTATCTCGACGCCGTGTTGAGGAATCCCGACGGATCTGCCGTGCTATTCGATGGCATGGAGATCGATGCCTCCGGTTGGTTTGCCGAGTCGGCGCTTGTGGACGCGGGTTTCGGGCCCACGATGATCAAGCCCGGTGCGACGGTGGACATTGAAGCGGAGCAACAGGCTCGGATCGAGCGCCGCCGTTGCGCCTGATTCCCTACATCGGATCGAATCGAAAGCCGCCCTCCGGGGCGGCTTTTTTGCTAGAATCGACGAACGGCCGCGGCGCGGTCGCGCGATTTTTTCGCGCGCCGGTCGCTTACGCCGCCGAGCCGATTCGCTTTCGATTCGATTCGTTGCAAAGGTTACGATGAGCTTTCTAGTCGTCAAAGAGTTGAACGAGAGCGGAAGCGCCCTCGAGGAGCTTGCGAAGGTTTCCGACTCTGCTACCGCGGTGACCGAGGCCGTAAACGCCTCTCAACAAGCCGAACATCTGGGCTCGGTCATCGCGGTGGTGGATGAGGGTTCGGGAGCGTGCGCTCGCCTTCGGGCTGAGCCCCTCCCCGACGCCTCCCGGGATTCGCTTGCTGATGCGGTTCGCTCTAAACTAGAGCGCGAGTCTTCGCGGGCTACGGCTCGCGTGAACGTTCGAGGTGTTTCGCCATGAATATATGAGTCTTTCTACCAAGCGTTCCGAAGCATCCTACGCCCGCCGAGATGGGCGCTGGATGAAGTCCAACAAGTCGAAGCGTTTCGCACAGCGCGCTTACAATCGCGCCGTGCGACAGGCCAACAAGCACAGCTGCAAGCTTGCTCGCGTCCAGCGAGGTGCCGACTAGAGAATCGGGGAGCCTTCGGGTTCCCCGATTTTTTTGTTGGTTGTACCCGGATGAGCTGGGGCAGCAAGAAAGGAGCGGACAATGTGGAAGGATTGATCCTCATCGCAGTGATGTTCGTCGGAGCGTATGCGATCACGCGTGCGTTTCCCGACTTCGGAGAGTGAACAACAAGGGCATTACCGGGGAGAGACTTTGGTCTCTCCCCGGTTTTCTAATTGAGTGAGGAGCAATACGAAATGACCGAACGAAAGATCGCCACGAAGTCCGAGTACAACATCGCGCTGCAGGTTCGTAAGAACCTGCTGGATGAGATCCAGGAGTACCGCAAGATCGAGAAGGTCCTGAGCCGCGACGAGATCCACGCCCCGAGCGTCGGCTCGTACATCAACGACCTGATGGGCATGCTCGAGGGGCTCGACCGCAAGATCGAGGCGTACATCGGTCACCCCGAGGTTCGCACGGAGAAGCCGCTCACGTTCGAGGACGCGCTGAAGCAAAGGGAGCGCCGTCATCGGCCCCCGCGCATGGGTGCGGATGTGATTCAGGCGGTTATGAGCGGTTCGAACTGATCGGGTAGGCAGCGGCCACGCATACAGGGATGAACCGGGGAGCCTTCGGGCTCCCCGGTTTTTCAATTGGGTGAGGAAACGGCGATGCGCTACATGATTGGAAAGCTGATCACCATCACGGCAACGAAGAACGGCGAGGTCGTCTCGAAGGAGACTGGAATGGAGCTGATCAGATTCGAGCCGACGCCCCTCACCGCTGCGAGGTCACTTGTGGACGAGGCGTCGGAAGAAAATCGCGATGGGCAGAAGCTGGTGGTCGTCGACTGCGAGAGGGAAGCGGAGTGGGAGCTTCTTGCATGCAGCGATGTCCGCGAAGATCCCGAGCGCTACTACCGGGTGATGCACAGCCTGCTCAAGCAGGCTGCCTGAATAACCTGCCACCGGGGAGCCTTCGGGCTCCCCGGTTTTCTAATTGGGTGAACCTGGGTGATCCATGTATGTGATCAAAGATAAGAAGCATTTCTACGTGGGTTTGTCGGAGTCTCCGACCGCGGATGAACGCAAGGCGCTTCGCTTTCGCTCCGAGGCAGACGCTCGCCGAGAGCTTGAAATTATTCGCTCGACCGGAGCTTGGCCCTTGTTCCGTTGGGGTGTGTACCCGCTTTTCTAATTGGTTGAGATGTTCTGGGGTCAAGTCATTTCCGCTGTGATCGCAAGTGCTCTACTTTTCCTGACGATCAACATCGATATGTTCGGGGACAGGGATAAGTGATCACCAAGAAGATGAAAAGCGACGCGCGGACTTGGTTCCGCGAGGCGCTCGAGATTCTCGAGTGTGAGCACCTCGAGCGTGAGGTCGCGTTCCACTTCAACGAGCGATTCTCCGCCCGGCTCGGCGATGCTCGATACAGAGATCGCCACGGGCGAGTCGCCCCTCGCATCCGCCTCTCCGCGCCGCTTTGGCCGCGGGTGAGCGATGCCGAGCGCAAGGAGACAGTTGTCCACGAGACTTGCCACGTCGTCCAGCTGTACGAGGCCTACAAGGCGGGCAAGCGAGTGAAGCCACACGGAAAAGAGTGGCAGTACCTGATGCGAAAGTGCGGGTACGAACCGAAGGTGACGCACGACGTCGATACAGCAGGCGTCAAGAATTCGCGCAAGACTGCGCGCGTGTACTGCCGGTGTCCAGAACCCGCTCACGCCGTGACGCCTCGACTCTGGGAAAGGGTTGCGATGGGCCGTCGATACACGTGTCGAACGTGCAAGGCGAGGCTCACGACGAAGGCGCCCGAGCGAGCGTCGGCGGTCGAGCCTGTCAAGCCAAGAAAGACCAAGTCTGAGAGGCTCTCGGACTATATCCGAAAGGTCATGAAATGACGTACCTCATCATCGGTTTTCTCGCCTACTTCATGTTCCGATACCGATACGCGATGCTTCACTTCGCGTGCGAGAAGTTGGGCATGATCGACAAGCCCAAACCCAAGCCGAAGAAGAAGCTGCGTTCGGCCAATTACGTTCAGTTCTTTGAGCTGGAAGATGTGTGGCCGGATAAGAAGGAGAAGAAGGCGTCGTGAAGATCTACAACCTCGAAGACATCAAGGGCGGGCGAATCGTTTTGGATAACGAATGGCTCACTAGTGGCGGTAACTCATTCGTCGACCACGAGACGGCCGACATATGGGTGCTCGTGAGCAACCCGGAGACAGGTAGCTTCACGCACCCCGACCATGGTCGCGTCGATATGTACAACACCCATGCGACCGGCGAGCTTCGCTGGCGAGAGCCGTGGGGAGGCGACTCGCATATCAGCGCGACCTGCTACGTCGCCGTCAAGGCTCTCGGGCTCCGCATGTTCGGCAAGACCGATGAGGAGTGGGCGGCGATTCTCTCGGAGCACGAGATCGGTTGGGGCGACCTCAGCGGCGAGGAGCAGGAAGTTCTCGCCGACGAGAGCGGGAAGTTCACGAAGGAAGAACGCGTGAACGGAGAGAGAGCATTCTACCAGTCCTCGAGCGTGCTCTACGACCTTCAGCGAAAAGGCCTGATCCAGCTCGAGGGCAGCACCTCCGGTCCGTACGGAGATCGGAGCGAGAACAAGTGGCGTTCGCGAGAATTCTACAAGGCAACGAAGAAAGGGCGCGAGGTTCTCGCGCAGAAGGGAAGCTGACGATGACCTACAACCTGTTCACCCGAATCGCAAACGAGACCCATAAGAACGACGGGGCGCCCCCGAGCGTGTTCAGCGTACTCCACGAGGACCTGTCGAGCTTCATCTCCCGCAACGAGCGGACGCTCGCCGAGCAGCTGCTGCGCGAGGCGAAGCACTGCCGCATCGAAGGCGTCATCACGTCGGCACAGCAGAAGTCGCTCAGGGGCCGCTTCAACTCGGTGTTCCGGTGAGCAAGTCCAAGAAGCGCAAGCGACGTGAGGCGATGGAGATGAAGGACAAGGAGATCATCGCAGCCCGTCCGGAGTGGCGCGAGCCATGGCTCATTCAGCGCCTTGACGTGAGAGATAGCAAGTACGGGAAAAACGATATCGACCGCTGCTTCTCATTCCACTACATGGGGAGCGCGGAGTTCGAGTTCGGCGCACTACCCAAGGCGCTGCGGGAGATGAGGGAGGCGCCGGACCTGAACCCGGAGCCGATCCGCATCACCTTCACCTTCCAAGGCAAGGCTGCGCGCGCCTGGTACGTGGGCATCGTGAACGAGCAGATCCTCTTCTACGCCCGAAGCTTGCTCGAGGACCAGACCGGCAATCGAGACAAGTTCAGGCTCAAGGAGGCCACGCGCATGCGCGATGCATTCACCGAGGGAGAGGACGGCTACGGCATCCCAGATGGGTGGTGGGTCATCGACCAACCTGTTCCGTGGCTGCTTTTCAAGAAGAAAGAACACGCTAAACTCTGGCTGGAGAAGATGCGATGAACAGCGCCCAACGAGCAGCCCTCGAAAACTACAACTACTGGAACGACGGCCGTGTGCAGCAGGCGATGTTCTCCTCGTGCTGGAACATCGTCCACACGGAAGAGCGAACGGCCATCATCAAGTTCAACGAGGAGTGGATCTTCACCTGGTTCGTCGAGCCGGCTATTCAAGCCCTCGCCGACAAGTGGATCGAAGACAGGGAAGACTTCACGAAGGAATACCGACGCGCCAAAGCCTGCCTCGAATGGGCTCGCGCGGTGTACCAGAAGGTCCACAATGACACGGTCGCCGAGTACGGCGGAACTTCTTGGTCCTGTCCACGAGAAGCGCAAGACGAACTCTTGAGGCTCAGGCTCAAACGGGACCAAGAGTTCCTGGGAAGCGTCAACAGTCTCTACCACGAGCTTTACGAGCGCGCCGAGAAGGAGTTCGACGCCGAGGCCTTCTTCAAGGAGATGAAGGTCGAGACATTCCAACGTCCCGATGGAAGCGTCTTCAAATACTGCATGCGCCTGGATACCGAATACCAGGTCTGCGGCCAGTGCGAAGGCTCGGGGAAGGTCGTGAACCCGTCGATCGACGCCGGCGGAATCTCATCCGAGGACTTCTACGACGATCCGGATTTCGCCGATGACTACATGACGGGCAAGCATGACATCACCTGCCCTCGATGTGGAGGTATGCGGGTCGAGTCGATTCCCCGATTCCCCGAGAACATCCTGAAGGCCATCGCTGACTACGATGAAGGCCAGTGGGAGAGTATCCGCGAGTCGTGCGCGGAGAGGGCGATGGGAGCATGAGCGTTCAAACAGACCTGAGAGACCTGCAACTCCGTCAGGCCGAGGTCGGCGATGGCTATCGATTGTTCTACGACGGAACGATCAAGATCCAGAGCCTCACGGAGATGGGGAATATCGGCTGGTACATCCTCGCCCGTTCGATTCCTGGGGCGACGACCGCGTTCAAGCGGTACTTCTCCCACACACCTGAGGGGATCTTCCTCAAGACGGAAGACATGCGCGAGGCTATCGCCATACGCGACCTCATGATGATTTCCTGCGTCGAAGCGCGCGTGAATCGACAGAACGATAACGCGCTGCAAAACCCTTTGTAACCTCAAGAAAGGATTAGCCATGTTGCCCATCATCGCTTTCATCGTTGTGCTCTGCTTCTTCTCTGGCCTCGGCCATCTGTTCTCGGAATAGGAGGATCCACCTTTCGCCCATCAATCGGGGAGGCTTCGGCCTCCCCGATTTTCTAATTGGTTGAGATGGGACAGTCCAAGCAACCCGCAGTCTGCGTCAAGTGCGGCGTCGTCGGACCCAGGCGCAAGGCCGCCTTGAAACAGGGTTGGTGGCGCCAGCCTGGACCCGAGAAGCCGAAGTGGTACTGTCCCGAGCACGCCCCGGCGGCGCTGGAGACCTACACCGACAAGCGAGACAGGGAGCTGACCAAGGCTCGAGCGACGCTGAGGAAGTTCAACTTGCTGAGCGCGCTCGCTGGCTCCGGCGGCAGGCGGCGATAACCAGGCTACACTGCCCAGACAGGACACGACATGCATGCACGAACTCTACGACTCACTATCCTCGCGGCACTCATCGGCCTCGCGCCGGTCGGCTGCGCCTCCGATTTCGAGCCTTCTTCCTTCGATTCCGAAGAGAGCGGTGATTCTGGGAGCGACATGGGGACTGGCGACGGCGACGATGCTGGGGATGTCGGCGGGGATGGTGATGGAGACGGTGACGGAGATGGGGACGGAGACGGCGATGGCGATGGGTCTTCCGGAGACGGGGATGGCGATGGCGATGGCGATGGGGACGGCGATGGCGATGGGGAGGGTGACGGCGATGGCGATGGTGATGGGGATGGCGACGGGGATGGTGACGGAGATGGCGACGGAGATGGCGATGGAGATGGAGACGGTGATGGAGATGGTTCGCTCCGGTTCCCTGGAGACTTGTGCGACCCCTTCATCGACACGTGCTTCGACGACGGAGGATGGGATTACGAGTGCAGTCTCGATTACGAGCCGATCCCCGGAAATCAGTACGAGACGGTCTTCCGGTGCGTCGCTCTGAACACGATGTGGCAGGGTGACTACGGGGATCAATGTGTCTGGGGTCACGAGGGGTGTCAGACAGGCTACTACTGCACGCCTTCGGACACGGCGTGGCCGGGAGATTCCTGCGAAGGCATCGGGCAGTGCTGCGCAGATCTCTGCGTCTACAACGAGATGTG
>Ga0114919_10002726_pt1 | contig 14266 bp, 18 predicted proteins | sample BlataG_FD_88682 | JGI IMG/M metagenome (GOLD analysis project Ga0114919, IMG submission 88682) | Deep subsurface microbial communities from Black Sea to uncover new lineages of life (NeLLi) - Black_00105 metaG | ecosystem: Environmental > Aquatic > Marine > Oceanic > Sediment | place: Atlantic... | reverse complement strand
TCCACAGGTGAAGGTAATAGACCTCTTACTCACGCATCAGAACATAGAATACACAAAAGAGGAGATAGCAGAATGCGCCGAGATTTCGATAGATACGCTCTATAATTTCTGGGGGCGATTAGAAAAATACGGAATCGTAAAACCAACCAGAAAAGTGGGGGAAACACAATTATACACGGCAAATATGGATTGCGAGGCGATGAGGGCACTTAAGAGCTTCCAATACGAGCTGGCGGAGATTGAAATAGAAGAACAGATGGGTTTTGAACAAGTAGTAGCCAGGAGTGAGCGTAATAAAGAATCAGTAATCGCCTGACGGACGATAGAATGCAAGAAACATGAACTCGAAAAAACTCTTTGAACTCGCATCGAAATATATGCCTGGCGGAGTTAGCAGTCCGGTACGTGCATATAAGCCGTATCCGTTTTTCACGGCGAGTGCGAAAGGCTCGCGGATATACGATGTAGACGACATGGAATACATTGACTACTGCCTGGCGTACGGACCGCTTGTTCTTGGGCACGGTAACGAAGAGGTGAAGGATGCAGTAAAAGAACAGCTTGAAAAAGGATGGCTTTACGGCACACCACATGAAACCGAAATAGAGCTTGCAAGGAAGATAATAAACAATTATCCTTCTATTGAGATGGTCAGGTTTGTTAATACTGGTAGCGAAGCAACGATGGCGGGAATAAGACTTGCAAGAGGGTTCATGGAGCGAGATAAAATAATAAAATTTGAGGGAGGGTTTCATGGCGCTCATGATTCGGTGTTAGTGAAAGCAGGTTCTGGTGGCATCACATTTGGTATTCCTGACTCTAAAGGGGTGCCGCGGGATTCGGTGATAAATACGCTTCAAGTCCCGTTTAATGATGTGGTGGCACTTACCGATATGCTGGAGCACAATTCCGGCGAAGTTGCAGCGGTTATAATCGAGCCGGTGATGGGAAATGTAGGACCAATACCACCTCAGGATAACTATTTGAGCGAGGTAAGGAAAATAACGAAGGAGAAAGATGTTTTACTTATTCTTGATGAGGTAATTACCGGGTTCAGGCTCGCTTTAGGCGGTGCACAGGCATTTTACGGCGTGGATGCGGATTTAACGACTTTAGGTAAAATAGTGGGTGGCGGTTTTCCTATCGGCGTGTTTGGAGGTAGAAAAGAGATTATGGAGCTCGTGGCACCTTCAGGAGAGGTATATCAGGCAGGGACTTTTAGCGGCAATCCTGTTTCCGTTACTGCGGGTTTGAAAACAGTAGAAATAATAGAAAGAGAAAGAGTGCCGCAAAGAATAAACAAACTTGGTGAAAGGATGAATACCGCTTTAAGAGAAATATTGGCGGATTCCGGGGTTGAAGGTTGTGTTTCTGGTGTGGGCTCGATGTTCAAGGTTTTTTTCAGTGCCGGAGGAGAAGAGGTGAGAAACTATGCGGATGCTTTGAGGTCTGATAAAAACAAGTATTTGAGGTTTTTTCATACGATGCTTTCCTCTGGTATATTTCTGCCGCCTTCGCAGTTTGAAACGAATTTTATCAGTTTTGCACATACTGATGCAGATATAGAAAGGACGATAGAGGCGTATAAGGAGAATCTGGGAAGTGGAGAAACCTAAATCATAAATCATAAATCCTAAATTCCAATATTAAAACAAACTTTTTGCGAAGCAAAAACATTTACTAAACACTTTTTCTTTTTACAAAAGAAAACCTGTGCACAAACAAATACCGAAAAACTTTTAGGTAGAACGAGAAAATACTTTTTAGCGGAGGATAAGACAAATACCTGGAAAGTTGGAGAAGAAATATTATTATGAATAAGAAATACCCGCGGTTCCTGAAACCCTATTTGAAGGATGCAATAGATATACCAGACCTCGACACCTTATCTTCAATTCTTGGAATAAGAAGAAGAGAAGCGGAAAATGTAGTGATAAGAAATAAAGAGGGATTTGCGGGATATAAAGTGCGGGATGTTTTCTGTACCAAAGAAACGAGAGATTTAAAGAAAGAGATTTTGGAAATCCTCGCCTCTTATGCGACAACGAAAAATGGGAGCGACATGGCTCTTACACTCACTCCTTCCCTCGACAATGAGGAACTGCAAAAAAAAATCAATGATGTGCGCGAGACTGAGAAATTGCAAGAGCAGTTTGGAGAGGAGAAGATAGCGAGAGTGCGAGAGATAATTTCTAAAGCGGGGATAGAGAAAGTGAGCTTTGGAAAATCGCCTCTTATCGCTGTTCGTAGAATAGGAATAGAAGCGGAGAGGGAAATAAAGGAAATTTATGGTGATTTCGTGCAGGTAGAATTTGTTGATTCCGCGGATAAAGCAGAGGAGCTTTTGCAGAAGGAAAGACTCATTCTGTTAATCGCTGATGGAGAGGAGGAGGGTGCGTTTGATGAATCCGGCATCGTAAACATAGATATTAACGATTTGGCGGAGCCAAGCGAGATTTATCCAGAGTTCGCTGTTGGTTGTTTCGTGGCGAAGAAGAGAGCAATAGAAGCGCTAATAAGCTTATTAATCGAATTTGATGGACTCACAGATTTATATATGTTCAAAGGTATCCGGGTAGATGATTTAGAAGAGGTTCTGGGGCTTATAGAAAAAATAGAAGCGGAGAGGAGCAAAGGTGAAACCAATTTCGATGAACTGATTTACAGGCGAGAGGAGGAGCTAAACAAGGAAGCGAACAGGATTATGAGAAGCGGCGGCGGAGTGGATGAGTTTAAAGGTTACTTAGAAGAGGTTTTGGTGAACATGGCGGATGAGTTGATGCTTACCGGAGAAGACAAGGATGTTCTGTGGGAAAGTGCATATGAGAATCTGGAGAGGGGACTGCCGTTTGAATTTTCGCGGGAGGCAATGGAACGATTGCGACAGAGATATAACAGAAAAATAGGAGAGAAGAGATATTACAAGCTAAGAGAGTTTGCGAAGCAATTAGAGCGACATAGAGAAGAGGTGAGCAGAGCTATTAAAATGCTTTTCTATTTCGATTTTTTGCTCGCTGTTTCACAATTTAGCCGCGATTTTAAGTTGAATATACCGGAACTAAGCGAAGAGGGATTAGGCGTGACAATGGGCAGGAATATATTTTTGGTTGATGAAGAGCTAAGAGGGAGTGAGTTCGTGGTGCCAGTTTCTTATTCCATAGGAAAAGTGAATTCAGGCATTTTTGGCGCTACACCGCAACCCGTAGCCATCCTTACAGGTGCGAATAGTGGAGGTAAAACGTGTTTGTTGATTATGCTCGCAAGTTCGGTTATCCTCACGGAACTTGGTCTGCCAGTGTCTGCGGAGCGAGCGGAAATACCATTGATGCCCGTGTATTTATACCGGAGAAAGATGATAAAGAAAACCGGGTCGTTTGAATATTCCATGCGTGCACTGAGCCGGATTTTTATGCGAGAAGGAGCGAAGGTGGTGTTAATAGACGAATTAGAGGCGCTTACCGAACCCGGTGCCATGGGACGGATAATGGCATCGGTATTGAATAACCTGCCAAAAGACACGCTGGCTGTAGTGATAACGCATTTGATTCATGAGATATTGCCGCATATAAGTACGGAGAAGGTGCGCATAGATGGTATAGAATCGGAGGGATTGGATACAGCGGGAAATATTATCGTTGATAGGCAGCCGATGTTCAGTCATATCGGGTCGAGCACACCGGAGTTGGTGATAAAGAAGCTTTTGGGACGTGTCAGGAAGGAGGATTTAAAAATGGTTTATGAGGAGATAATAAGAGTGTTGGAGAAGGAAAGAGAAGAGGCTTTTTAAATGCAAAATTTATAAAAAAACCACGAGATTCCACAAGATTAACACAAGACCAGAAAACAGAAAACAGAAAACAGACTTGTGACCTCTGTTCTCTGACTTTTTCCATCTTCTCCATTTCTCGTGAAAATCAGTGTGATCTAGGGGGGGGGGTTATAAAGAGAGCTAAACCAACTAAACTACAAACGTTCTATGACAGTTCTCTTAAAGCATTGATGTACCTCCGCTCATCGAAAGGCTCTTTATTCTTTAAAACTTTGTATATCTCGCCAAGAACAACTCTTCCAAGTAATTTCATTGCATCGTCCTTTGAATAGCCCTTTTTCAAGAGCCTATCAAGTGTCTTCCTGGTCTCCGGTGGATTATTTTCTCTAATTTGGTTCTCCACCACTTCAAGGATTGTCTTTTGCAGCCGCAGGTTTACCATTTCTTATTTTGTATTTGTGGTTTTACGAAAATTTCGTTGCCACGAAATCGGCGATGATTCCATATACTACGCCAAATGGAACTAATATTATCGCACCGGTACCTTGCTCAAAAGCTGGGATTGTCATGGCGAAACTTACTATTGCACCTAAAATCGCACCGCGTAGAACTGGATGTAACTTTATGCCATCTGCAATACCGATTACAAATCCGATTAATGCCCTGTTATACACGATGGACAGCAATATAAAGATACCATAAGGCGCTCCTGTAGCAGGATTCTCCATCTGACTCGTGGCGTATGCGCAATACAACCCGCATAACAATCCTATCGTGGTTGCGATTGCTATTCTTTTGACGTTCATATTTACTTTTTCAATATTTTTATCCTGTATCCATCATCTGTGTATTCAACGTCCAATTCCAGCCCCAGTTTCTCAGCTCTGGGTTTGAAATAGCCCTCGATGCATCCTCTTTGGAACTCTTCTTTAGTTATGGGCAATAGTCCCTTTTTTATAAGACCGATTGCAGTCATCAGAAAACCGTCCCTTTTCAGGTTTAAAGTTGCTTCACTGGGATTGCCGTCAACTTCAACATCGCTATCCATTAAGTTCTTGCGAACTGTTGCTTCGCTTAGCGCAAAGCCAACTGCATTATCTTTGCCTTGTGCCCGCAGCATATCTGCATATTGCTGAGCGGTCATTTCCGTGTATTCGCCCATTTTCTCTGCCGCTGTTTGCATGATGAAGCCCAGATCTATTTGCTTGTTCAGCACGAACATCTCGCGCATCATTTCCCATTTCTCTTCTTCCGATAACGTTGGTATTTCCATTTTTATTTCACTTTGTTTCAGGTAGTACGTCTGGATTTATAAAACTTTTGGTTTCATTTCATTTTTCCGTGGTTCTGTTTTCTGTTTCTTAAATCTTTTGTAATAACACGATTCAATGAACTGACCCAGAGGCTTTTTCCAGGGTTCTGATTTAATGGGTACGAGACTGCCAAACTTTTTGGGGTTCAGTCCGAGTTTCTTTGCCATTTCTATTTGACGTGAACTGAGGTGGTATTTTGTCCTGGCTGAAGACCAAGAATCTTCGGATATTTTCCTCTTCTTTTTCTTTTTTGGCAAGGCTTTGTCTTCCTCCGTTTTATTCGCGTTCAGCAAAGAAAACAGCTCCTAATTGCGTTTGTCCAGGTTCCGTCAATTCCACTTCATCCATGGTTAGTTTCCAAGGGATCTCAGGATATTTTTCTCTCATACTATCAGGCATTTTCTTTGCTGCCTCTCCGATGACTTCCAGGCTCCTTACAACAGCATTTATTGTTTTCTTGTCTTCGACAAAATCCTCAAATTGCATTCCGGTTGTAAAATCCTCTACCTCTCCAAGAGCTTCAAGAATGTCCTGAATATAATCCCCTAACTCCCTCTTCTTCATAAGAATGCAACCTCCTTCAAGATGTGTTTTCCAATTCTTGGTTTCAGAGCTTTTTTAGAGACAAGATCTACTTTTCTTCCTATAAGGTCGCTAAGGTACTCTTCAAGCTCAAGAAACTTAAAGAATCCTATCGGCTCCTCAAATTCAACCAATATATCTACATCACTTGTTTCCTTATCCTCGCCTCGCACGATAGAACCGAAGATACCTATTTCTTTAACCTTAAACTGCTTTGTCAAAGCCATCTTATTCTCTTTTACTAGTTTTTCTATCTTTTGAAACATTTTTCTTTCTTGTTCCATCTGATCTCCTCCTTCTAAATATTGTATAGTTCTCAATCATTTTTTAATCTCATTTCAACATCCTTTTTTAGCCTCCGAATCGTCAAATATATCTTTCAGCATTTTTTCCGCTTTTGTTCTACAAAATCCGGGTTAATCTTGGGCAATGCATTGGAAATTAAGTTTAATGCTTGTTGTAAGCCGCCTCCTTGGTAAATACCCAATATTAGTTGTTGTAGTAGCTTTTGTAACCTGTCAAGCAAATTCCTTACCTTTTCAGGGAGTTTATCAAAATTATCTTTTACGGCGTGTGCAACAGACGCAACAACAAAAATCTTTTTTGAGAGTTTGAGCAATAATTTACTAAAAATCTCCCTATTTATTCGTGTGATACACCCTCCTTCAACGAGAAGATACGGTAAAGCTTCAGAATATGCAGGATGAGAAAGTTCTATGTGTTTTGGTACACCAACACCACCATATCCCCCTTCTCCATATCCCCCTTCACTATACCCCCCTCCACTAATACTAATTTTATCATCCTTGAACCAATTAAGAACACTATCAAACTCCCAAGCATCTTTTAAATTTAATTCCTTCTCCAGTTCCTGATACATTTCTCTAACAAACTCAACTTCTAAACTGCGAATAAACAGGAATGACAGGAATAAAATCTTATCATCAGTCATATTTTTTATCTCGTCAGCAAATGCCTTTGCAGTCTCTTTTGTTTTCTCTTTTATTTTCTCTTTTTCAAACTCCTTAAAAACCTCCTCGCGTGAGGTTATTATCACGTAAATATCCTCAACTTGCTTTACCGTTTCTATTATCGTTCCAATTTCTCTTTCTAAACCCTCTCTTCTCTCATATTCTGTTTTTCCAAAAGGGTCCTCAAAATAGATGATGTGCCCGGGCTTCAGCTCAGCACTTATATTTTCCAATCTTTCTCTAACCTCCTTCCTCTCTGTTGGTTCTCCACCCTTAATCCACCTTGGCCCGCTATTGTAGAACTCCCACATAAGCCTGACAGCAGTATAGTATATGTTTTCCCGTATTCCGGTGTGCCCGTAATAAAAACAATTCTCTTCTCTTTCAGCGCCCTCGCCATGTCCTCATACTCTAAAGGAGGAACGTATACCTCGTCAATCCGTCCATACAATTTATTGCCCAGATAAAATCCTATTTTCTCCAAAAATTTAAATACTCTTCCTCTTTGCTGGACTTTATTCTCAATTTTTTGACATATTTTTCTGCCCAGAGGCTCTAATTCGTGATATGCCGATTCTGTAAGAACAATAAAAGTGGACTTTGGTGATTTATCGTTATGCTTTTGTTTATACCAGTCGTGATAATAACCCATGATTTTTGTTTTGATGAATTTTATCGTGGATTTTTCAATAATGAGTTCTTCAAATCTTGACCATTTATCGTATTCTCCTGTTCCTATTGCAATTTCCAGCGGTATTTTTTCATAGCCTTTATAGGGGGTGTGGTGGTCTAAAATCTCGAGAATACTTTTAAACACGTTCTCAAGGGAATCAGTAAGGAGAAGCCATTCATCACTTTCCCCATACCTCTTACCTCTAATTCTGCCTCTTCTTTCTATCGTCTTCACTCGTTCGTTTATTACGCCAATGAATTTTTCCCTGACTTCTCTCGACTCTATCCCCTTCTCTTCTTCTATTATTTCAGCTAATCTTTCAAATCCCAGAATATCCAAATAAACGATATACTTTTTTTCGTTCATTTTACAGCTTCTTTACCGATTGGCAAACCAAACACAGTAATCCTTTACGGGTTGATCGTTTGCTGAATCCTCGTTAAAGACCTCCAAATCACATAGTGGGTGGTGATATTTTTTACGTCCACGCCTCAATTCAACAATTACCCCATAAAGGTCATCCACTATCGAGATTTTCTTTACACTCACACTATCCCCTGATTGCAGCGGTCCTTTATCCTGATACCCTGAAACCACAGCATCAAAAGGAAAGGTCAAAGTTTTTTCCAGATACTTTTGCCACGCTTCAAGAGCTTCCATTATATCTTCCCCGTAAACGTCTGCAAGTACCTTCTGTATTCGCTTACCCTCTACGCCTAACCAGCTCCAGGAGTGTCTTTTAGAACTCTCCGCAAGGATCTTTGCTATATCCTCCTCGGTATCTCTACATTCTGCCAGCTTGACGTCCTCAGGCCAGAGGTACATCTTTGCATATTCCAATCCTGCTTCTTCACTTCGGTCAATAAAATAGCGGGGCATATTTTTTAACGTTATGCTATCCCATCGAATGCAAATGAGGTCATTGCCGGAGTCAGCTTCTCCTATTTCTGAAATTCTTCCTTGCCATCCACCGATACACAAATCCTCCGAATCAGGACACAGCGTTCCTTCCTTCACCTTGACTGAATCGCCTATTTTTAAACTTGTACTATTCTTTTTCATGTTAGGTAATAACCTATATCGTTGATATTCTATCCTGTTTAAGAAAAGGTTTCTCGTGAGAATCTGTATAATCCTGTGGTTATAAAAAGAACTGAACATTTTCAATCTTGTAATAGGATAAAAGCATTTTTTTTTTTGCAAGATATGAGATGAGATGAGATGAAAGGGATAAAGCCATCGGAAGTTGAGCCAACGTCGGAAAATAAGCGTATTTCTTCGAGAATTGAGATATACCTGCTGTTCCTGCTCATCGCAATTGCATTCGCTCTCAGATTCTACAACCTTGACCTTCGCCCTTTCCACCATGATGAGAGCGTGCATGCACATTTTTCATACCTGTTGTTCAAACAAGGCACATATAAGTATGAGCCTATGTGGCATGGTCCTTTTCAATATTATTTAACCGCCGTGCTGTACCGCATATTTGGAGATAGCGAGTGGGTTAGTAGGATGATGCCCGCCCTTTTTGGTGTCGGTCTGGTTGCACTTCCCTTCGCCCTCAAGAAACAACTTGGTTTTAAGGGCTGTTTTATTACCGCTTTTCTTCTTGCTATTTCCCCCTCTTTTCTTTATTATTCACGATTTTTCAGAAATGACATCTACCTGGCATTCTTCTCATTAGCAGCAGTGGTCTGTGTCATAGAGTATCTTGAGAAGAAAAAGCCCTTTTTTATTTATCTCGCCTCTTTCCTTTTTGCCCTCGGTTTGTGCACGAAAGAAAACGCATACATAATCGCCTTTATCTTTTTGTCCTTTGTTGCCCTGTATCTCCTTTACACGCACAGGCAAAGGGCTCCGAAAGACATAATGACGATTTTAAAGGATAATTGGTTGCTAATTATTATCTCTTTGGCAATTATCGTGATAATCTACACATCCTTTTACAGCTTCTTGTTCAGAAACACGCAGGATTCTTTTGCACTCTTTCGCGCTGTATCACACTGGACTTCATACCATACGGGACCCACGGGTCCTTATTTCTTTTATGCTGCGTTATCTTTGTTGTACGAGCTTCCAATTCTTGTCCTCGGGATTGCCGGGATTTTTTATTTCGCACGTAAAAGGGTAAACTTGTTAATGATTTTTATGTCATATTGGGCTATTAGCAGCTTTTTTATTTATTCTTACATATATGAAAAGGCGCCATGGATTCTGCTTCACATGCTTTTGCCCCTGGCTTTTGTCGCCGGGAAGTTCGTAGGGGACAACCTTTCTTTAAAACGTATTGAAAGAAAAAGCGTATATAAGCCTGCTTTCACGGTGTTTACACTCATTGTCTTATCTTTTTGCATATACACATCAGTTAATCTGAATTATTATCATTTTGACGACCCTGCGGAGCCAATGATGCAGGCTGCACAGCCTCCCGCCAGTTTTAATGACATCATGACAAAAATAAAGGAAGTTGCATCCGATTATGAAGGCTACCAAACAAGAATCCAGGTCGTGGACGGCGTCGCGGTAACGCAATATCTATGGTATCTGCGTCATTACAATAAGGTAGAGTGGAATTCAAAAGAGCTCAATGCACCAATAATCCTGACATCAGGTGAAGGAATAGAGAAGGCGCAAAATCTTTCTGGTTATCATCAATTGAACAGTTCTGTCATGCAATGGTATAGTTATCCATTAACAGTAACAGATTTTCTATCTTTTTTCGCATCACCGGATTATTTACTTTTCAGGAGGATAGATAAGGAACCAGCTAAAACAGAGATTGTGTTATTTTATAAAGAATACTCACCAAAGTAGAGAACTCTTTCTTTAGAAAGAAAGTGTTTTGTGAAAAAGAAAAAGTGTTGTTTAAAAATGAGCATGGCGCGGATTTAAGAGAGAGGGTAAGGCGCATATGTGAAATTCTTGAGCGCGAATATGGGAGAAAAAAACCAATAAAAACAAACCCTCTCGATACGCTCATAGCGAGAATAAAAGCGAGAAGGATAAAGGGCTCTCTTTCAAGAATAATGGAAGAAAACATACCTGAGGGTGATATATACGCATTCCATCTGAATTTAATAGAGCATGGAAGGAAGATATGTACGGCGAGAAAGCCGAAGTGTGATGCGTGTGTGTGTGTTGAAGGATTATTGTCACAAGATAGATACCAGACAAGAAATCAGAGAATAAAAAAATCGAAAATTATTTAAATAGTAGAAAATATCACTTCCTTACTATTGCCAATCTATGACAGAAGAAGGGGAAGAGAAAGAGAAAGAAGAGGAAAAAGTACCAGAAAGTTTTTTGAAAGCAGTGGATGACTTTTATAAGAAAAGGGACGTGATTTTTAAAGAATTCGATGCGATACGCGACAATTATTTAAAGGGCAGTGATATTATGGAAGATTTGAAAGCGTTTAAAAGCAAAAGACCAGGCATTTTTACGTTGATTGATGGCATCTTTCATAAAGAGGTGGAACTTGAACATAAGCTTGACAAGACGAAGGTGGAGAAAGAAAAGAGAGATAAGATACTTGAATTCAAGGAGCGGTTCTCTGATTTAGCTGATGAAATAGATATACTTGTTCTTGGCGAATTAGGGTTAGGTTAGGCAAGAAAGTTCGCGTGATGAAATTCTCAGGCTCGTTATCAAAAGGAGATAAAGAAAAAGCAACGTACGAAATAATAGGCGTGCCTTTTGACGGTAATGCCTTCAAGAAAGGAGCGAGAGAAGGACCAAAAGCGATAAGGGAAGCATCTCGGCGACTTGAAACTTTTCTATGGCACAAAAAACTCGAATTATCTGATTTACTGTATTACGACCGTGGTGATATAAAGTTAGAACGTAAAACTTTCTTTAAGGAAGAAAGCGTTGCGGAATTTGACACCGCGAGAAAGAAAATCTTTATTGGCGGCGACCATTCTATTTCCTATCCCATCGTTAAACACCTTTTCGAGCATGGCGAGGTCGCCAGAGTGATAACCATAGATGCACATGCCGACTTTCGGGACTCCTATAAAAACAATAAATTTTCCAATGCGTGTGTGATGCGAAGGATAGCGGAATTGGTAGGCTTCGAGAATATAATTGAGATAGGTGTCAGGTCTTCTTCTGCGGATGAATACGCATCGCTAAACCAAATAATGATTTACGGTGCAGCGATGCTAGGAGAAGAAGGTGTACAAGGAGTATTGGATGAAATAGGGAAAGGAGAGGAAAAAACGTATCTTTCTGTTGATATTGATGTGCTTGACCTTAGCATAGCGCCGGGCGTAGAAAATCCAGAGCCTTGCGGGCTCTCGCTCGAAAGCTTGCTTTCCTTAATAAGGTGGATACTAGAAAATGAAAATGTAGTTGGAAGTGATGTGGTGGAAGTAAATCCGAGATTGGACAGTGCTAACGGAATTACAAGCATTAACGCCTCAAGACTCATATTTGAGATATTGGCATGCTACTGGGAGAGAGATAATCGTTTGTCATATACTGAGAACATCAAAAATAATCAAAAAGAAAATAAATAGTAGAGATAAAATCATAAATAAAAAATGGGCGTTTTGTAAAGATGCCCGATAGAAGCAAAGAAAGACTGGATAAATCAAGCATATAACGTAAGGAGCCGTGTGGTAGCGGACTATCCCTTCGGGCTTCGGACCCGATGACCTGGGTTCAAATCCCAGCGGCTCCGTACAACTTTTTTACCTTTGTGGGGCTCTGCCCCACGACCCCGCAAGCCCTGTAAGGGCTTAGTAAAAACCTTGACTAAAAAACATTTCTTTCTGTGGGGCTCCGCCCCACGACCCCGCAAGCCCTGTAAGGGCTTATAAGAAAGCTTTACCAAAGAAACTATTATTTTTTTAGGATAGGTTATTTATATGCCTACTATCCCATAGATAGGGTACCCTAAAACTTATGGATATGCAAAAGCGGTATCCAAGCATTCAAGAAAAGATTACTCGCATCGAAAAGGGCATAGAGCATGTGCTCATATCGCATGTCAAAGATGAAGAAGTCAGGAAGCATCTACATTGCTCAAAATCTGGGGGAATTTCGAGCATTTAAGTGCAAAATGCAGAATGCAAATTATAAAACCGCGAATTATTTTTCTTCAAATCCTCCATTTGCTCTTATTAGCTTTATACCACCCGGCTTTATCCATTTTACATTTGTATCATCAGCAGTATCAGTATCCACGGGCGTAAATACAACTGCTCTACCTCGCCCATAATCCCGCTTTCTCAATATTCCAAGCCCAAGAATTTCCTCACCTTCACCTCTATCTTCGTCTTTGCATCCGCATATTGTGTCAAAAAGACCCACTAATGTGCCTTCTTCTGGAAGCCACTCTAAAATAGAGAATTCGAAATATCTGTTCTTAGCATCTCTAAAATATCTGTTATATGCTTCTTCACGCAGTGCTTTTCTCTCTTCTCGCGTCCTGCTCTTTGCTTCACGCGACATTCGTAGCTTAATGACCTTAAAAATTTTATTTTTGTACAGATGCGGTAAGATGTGCTCCAGTTCATCCTCTTTCTCTATCGCAATGACAAAAGAAGGGTATATCTCATCCACTTCATGCAACTTAAACCTCTTTCCATCTTCTCCTTCTATCCATCCCGTGGAGTCCACAATTATAACGTCTGCATTTAGCTCTTTTGCTTTTTTTACAGCCGCTGCTGCTCCTTTTACGCATTCACGCATACATCTATTAGGCGATGTATTTCCAACGAAATAGAGGCTGTGAAGAGGCACTTCGGAAAGCCTTTTTATCGTGCTTTCCAGAATGCCCATGCCTATACAACACGGAGGACCTATATCACTCTGACCTACATCAGCATCCACAACAGCCACTTTTAGCCCCTGTTCATAAAACCTGTTTGCAATAGAAGTAACTGTGTACGTCTTTCCAACGTCCACGCCGCCGAGCATGAACAGGGTTAACGGCTTTTGCCCTTGCCTTATTTTTTCCTTCACTGCTTCCTCAATAGCTCTAAAATCCATTTTTTTAAAAAATAATGCGCGCGGGTGGAGAGGCGTGATTTTATCCAATAATTTTATGAAATGAAATGTAATGTAATGTAGAATAGATTTCATAGAGTTTTTACTTTACTTAAGTTTTTGACGTATGGGGAAAAAAACGAAAGTCTTTTAATACCCACATACATATATACCTATATAGGTACATTACAAAATGCCGGAACGAAATGCGAAAGTTTTAAGAGGCGGTAAAACATCATTTAAAAACATGCAGGAGATGTTCACGTATGAGGAACTCCTCATGGATTTCAGGAAAGGGCTCAGGAACGGTAACTGGCGAAAACTACGCAGATTAGAGAAGGCTTTATACCAGGCTTCGCTGTGGTATTCGAGGGTACAAGGTGCGATAATAAACGAAATGCTCGTGGGGAAATTGTCCACGCTTAAGGAAAAACTGAAGGCGACATCGGGTGCGCGGGTATTCAAGCGGGGATATGAAAAAGCGGTTGAGTTGTTGAATAAAGGCGAAGGTATATTTGCATGGGCGCCTTCGTTAAGGGAATGGTTGAAAGACCCGGATTATGTGTTCTGGCTTGGTGCAGGGGGTTTAAGAATTGCTGCATGAGTAGAGTACCATGTCAACGAAAATCAATAGAGAAGGGAAAGAAAGGACTGAGCTAAGAGCAGAATGGGAGATATCTTCCCGATAATTGGACTGGATACTAATATTTTCATGAATGTCTTCAGAGAAGAAAGCGGAACAGAATCATCGGCTATTCTCTTGGAACAAATAGAATCTAGTAATTCGCTACGCAACCTTCTAATTATAAAACACGCAATGCCCGAGTATTTATCACAAGAGGATGGGAAATATGGCTCATTGTAAACACGAAAGCTGTGGTGCGGCGGAAAAAGTATGGTTACCGTACGAATTTGAGGATAGAAGTAGAGGGTTACGGCCACATTCATATTGCATCCACTGCGG
>Ga0114919_10002724_pt1 | contig 14273 bp, 13 predicted proteins | sample BlataG_FD_88682 | JGI IMG/M metagenome (GOLD analysis project Ga0114919, IMG submission 88682) | Deep subsurface microbial communities from Black Sea to uncover new lineages of life (NeLLi) - Black_00105 metaG | ecosystem: Environmental > Aquatic > Marine > Oceanic > Sediment | place: Atlantic... | reverse complement strand
CAGGGAGCAATTCCCAAAAGAATAGCTCCTGATATATATGATTGGTAAAGAGGGACTTCCTGCGCTCGGACAATTTCTGTTCCCGGAAGGAGGGAACAGAATAAAAACTCTTCTTAACAGATGCTATCTCTCCTGAACATTTGACCTTACCGTCGATTGCAAGAGCGGGGGTCATCATCACTCCGAATTTGCTTATCTTTTTTATATCCTGCACTTTTTCAATTTCAGCATCAATTCCAAGCTCCTCAATTGCTTTTCTGGCATTCGCTTCCAGTTTCCTGCATCTGGGGCAGCCTGTTCCAAGAATATGTACCTTCATACTTATATCCTCCTTATTTTTATCTTTGATATCCCTAAAAAACAAGATTTCCAAATATCATTCCTACAAAAGTAGACATAATAACTACTTTTGTAGGAAAATTAAATAGAGAAAAAATGCCTGGTGGTCAACTTAAAATACCTCATTTTAGCTTCATAGATGCTCTTATTTTGCATTTTTTTAAGGAATTGATATAAAAAATATCTCCTTTATAAAAGAAGCCTCTAAAAAGCCCTTATTTTTCTTAATGAATCCTTAAAAAGGAAGCACTGTATGCAAATATGTCTTTAAAGTACAACTTTAGTAAAATGTCAACATTAAACAAAAAAGACGGCAAGCTCTCGTCAATTTGTGATCTAGAATGCTGACAAGGATTAGCCTTCTATGAGAATTTTTTATCATGACCCTTATCCAGCTTATCCTTTACCCTATAACTTTTACCGTTAATGTTGAAAATGTAGCTATGGTGAACTAATCGATCAATAATTGCTGCTGCTATTACCTCATCTCCAAAAATACTTCCCCATCTATCAAAGGCACGGTTAGAGGTTAAAATGATGGAGCCTACCTCATATCTTTTGCTAACGAGCTAAAAGAAAAGATTAGCTTTTTTAGAATCCATAGGGAAAGTTACATTTTAAATGATTTAACAACCCCTGTTTCGGTTACATAGTTGAATGATTTGACACGCAGTTCAACTTTAATATTTCCACTAATCTGTTTAATTATCCCGTACCGGAATGTCTAACATCGTTGTAGATCAATTTACCGAAAACCCCCCTTGATAAATTAAAATAATGTTATATTATCATAAATGCCGCCCTATCCAAATCTAAAGTATCTTCAGGAAATGGAAAATAGAAATGTCCCTTTTGTGATGATAGACAAACATCTGGAAGGTCCTGATTATGACTATATATGCTTAGATGACGAGAATGGCTTATACCTTGCCACCAAATACCTATTTGACTTAGAACATAAGAGAATTTCTTATATAGGCGTTAAAGAAACTAAAATAGCAAATAACCGGTGGAAAGGCTATCAGAGAGCTCTTGAAGAATGGATTTCAAGAGGTGCTTGGTAAAAAAGAAATCCTGTAAGAAATTAGCAGATCGCACCTCTCGTATTTCAGGCAAGTATACAGCAAGAAACGGCGAGATATTGTAACTGATGCAGTGAGGTATTTCTTCGCCAGAGCCTAAGTCTGAAAGATAAAGAGCTAAAAATAAGGATAGAGGAAGATAAGGAGGTCATTACCTGGGATAAAGGAAAGTTTTCCTAAGGGGAAAGTATTAAAAGATTAATTTCTCTTTTTGAAGGCTTTCAGTAAAGAATAAACTATATCTAAAAACGAGGATAAGATTGAAGAGAGGTAAGAGAAATGGCAACTTTACTTATAGGATATGATGTGGAATCTCAAGATTCTGAGATTACAAGAGCATTTCTTAAAAAGGCAAAAGAAATTCATTGTGCATTTAAGGTGCCGTGCACTATGTTTTTGGTAGGCAAAACTCTAGAAAGAAATGTTAACGACTGTCAGGATTTAGTAAAAGATAGGCTGTTTAACTTTGAGCAGCATACATATTCCCACATACTTTTAAAAACAGTTGCTATGGAAACACAGGGGAAAGTAAAGGTGATTAAAGGAGGCAGCTTATCTCAAATTGAAGAAGAGATTAAAAAGGCTAACGAGCTATTAAAGAAGTACCTAAATGTTGAATGTATAGGTTTAAGGGGACCCTGGGGATATTACCGTGGCCTGAGCGATCGTCCTGATATTTTAGAAGTTCTTTACAATTTAGGTATTCGTTTTACCAGCACTTATGCTCGAAATGAGAAGGATTTTCAGCCTGTTGATTTTAGAGTGCATCCTTTTTGGTATAACCCGCAAGACTTTGATGAAATACTCGAAATCCCGGTTCAGGGTTGGCAAGATGTTTGTCTGAGGGATAAATATGGTTGGACTAACCTTGATGCTTATCTAAAGCACGTTAAGGAAAACCTTGACTATATTTTTGACCATAATTTAGTTTGGGGTTATGTTCAACATGATTGGTCAAGTATCAGAAATGATTCGGATATGAATATGACGCGACAAATCATTGAGTATGCTTTTAAAAAAGGGATAAAAATTATATCTTATCGAGAGTATTATGAGGAGGTAAAAAGTACCAAAATTAGCAATTAAAGGTGGAGAGCCAGTAATCTCAGATGGGTTTGGTACCCCTTACTACTGCTATTTTTACCAATTCATCCATCTCCGAAGGAACAACGAAAAATTAATGAGATTGCTCACAAGGTTGTAGCCCTCACTGACCATTCTAAATTTGGCAAGCGAAACTTCGCTTCGGTTACCCCTATAAACTCTATAAGCATCTTAATTACTGATAAGGGAATACCTGAAAAAATAAAAGAAGAAATAGAAAAGATGGGGGTAGAAGTAAGAGCAGTATAAAAAGGAGACAAAATGTATAAATCCACAGCTTCAAATTATTCTGGAGGAGAGGTTAACTTTCCCAAGGTATTGCCGGCGCGAAGAGTAACAAGCGGCGCAAAAGAACACTTTCTCGCTAATTATTATGGAATAAATCCTTTTGACAGTAAAGAGCGTTATCTTATGGTTCTGGAAACTTCGATACAGGATCATAATCCTGAAACCTCTGAGGCAGCAACGCTGGGAATGGTAGATTTAAAAGATAATAATAAGTTTATCCCCTTAACAAAAACTTACTCCTGGAACTTTCAACAAGGTTGTATGTTGCATTGGTTAAGTGATAAATTAATTATTTATAATGACCGCCGAAATGGGAAATTCGTCTCCATTATTCGGAATATACCTACTAAAGAAGAAAATATAATTCCTTATCCGGTTAGCGCAGTCTCATCTGATGGTAGAACAGCGGTGAGCATAAATTTTGCCCGGCTTCATATTACCCGACCCGGATATGGATATGCTGGAGAAGGACAAGATCCTCGTTTAGACGAGGTCTTCCCTGCTAACGATGGGCTTTTTCTCATTGACCTTACTACCGGAAAATCTAAACTTATTCTCTCAATCGCTGAGGTAAAAAAATTGGTGCCTCCTCTATCTAATAATAGTATTGAGTATTTCAATCACACTTTATTTAATAAAGATGGCAGCCGCTTATTTTTCCTTGCTCGCTCATCCCCAGGCCCGCGGAATACAGTATCATTTACTATTGGCTCAGATGGATCTAATTTATGCTCTCTATTTCCGGATGGCTGGGAAGGTTCGCATTTTGATTGGCTTACTTCCAGGAAATTAATGATTGCCTGTAAATTAGAGGGAAAGAAATGGACACATGTACTTTTTACTGATGGTAAACAGGATTATCAAATCCTTGGAGGAGGAATGCTCTCTGACGGACATGGTACATTTTCTCCAGATAAGCAATGGATGGTAACTGATACTTATCCTGATGAATTAAGGATACAGACACTCATATTAATGGATATGACAACAAATGCCCTTCTCCCCCTGGGAAGATTTTATGAACCACCCAAGTTTAAAGATTTGTGGAGATGTGACCTTCATCCCCATTGGAGTCCAAAAAATAATATGATTGCTTTCAATTCAACTCACGAAGGTACCAGACAGGTATATATAATTTCACTTGAGAGGAAATGAAAAGCATTTTCCCTCTCAACGCTAAAGCTACTCTCTTTTTTTGATGCTCGGTTGAAAATTTCAAAAAGCCAAGTAAATAAAAAACACTCCAGTTACTCATCAATGCTTCTTCAGTTATCCCATAAATAATTTAACGCGTATGCTTGACACTTTTTAAAAATTATAATATAACAACCTTGAAAATAAAAGAAATAATATTAGGGTAATAGATGCGAAGTAAATTGAAGGGATGTTTTTTTAATAACAAGAAATTGAGGATCTAACTAAGATGAGGAAACCAAAGATTGATTTACTTAAAAAAATAAAGAGCTAAAATAAGGTTGGAGAGAGGTGAGAAATAGAATAAATAGGCTATTAGCTGGAATAAAAAAGGAGCTTTCCCAAATAGAGAAAGTGTAATTTATTTTTTACAAACTTTACAAACGAGGGAGTTGCAAAATGATGTATAGACCTTCAGTAAATTTTAAATTGTGGGACACATGGATTTTTCCCACACAAGATATGTTTCATCTCTTTCATCTCCAAAGCCCCGTCGGCGGTCAGTGGGACGGACTTGGACATGCCATCTCAACCGATCTTGTCCATTGGAAAACATGTGAGTTTATTCCGATGCGTGGTCCTTCCGGAGCCTGGGATTGTGGACATACCTTAACGGGGATGGTTATTCAGTATAGGGATCAGTACGCGATGACATTCGGCTCTAGTCCACCTCAGCAGATTGGAGTTATGTTTTCACCTGATCTCTATAAATGGACCAAATATCCTCGAAATCCGGTGCTTAAGCCAGTTCCACCATATGCGGACAAGAAAAACATTGATTGGCGAGATGCGTATATGTTTAAGGTAGATGATGGCTATGAAGCGCTAATTTGTGCGCGCATGCCAAATGGTCAAGCCTGCATTGCGCGAATGCAGTCAAAAAACCTCATTTATTGGAATGCTCTTCCTCCAATTGCTACCCCAAAAGTGTTTCAGTGCGAGGTTCCAGAGTATTTTACGATGGGTGACAAGCATTATTTAATCTTCTCTTGCGGCCGACCTATTGATGATAAATCACGTAAAAACACCAGGGGTACGCGTTATCTTATTTCAGATAGCAGAACAGGAAATTATGTTATGCCTGAAGATAGCCTTCTCCTCGGTTCCGGAAATGGAAGACTTGACTGCTATGTAGGAAGAACTATTGAGATGAATGGCAAGAGAATGCTCTACTACCAGAACTGTGGCCCACGGCCCTCTGCAGGAGCACCAAAAATCATCCAACAAAATGAGAATGGGACTCTGTGGGCAAAATACTGGGATGGATTGGCAGGTCTGGAAACGGGCGCTGTTCCTTCTAAAATCAATAGGAAAGTACTAAAGGATGTGGAGTGGAAACTCGAAGCAAACAGATTAGTCGGATGTAAGGATCATGGGGTTTCAATCTTTATTCTTCCCCCGGTTGTGAGTGATTTTAACCTTACCTGTACCATAAATATTGAGAAAGGTAATCGAGGTGCTCTAGTTTTCAGATATGATGAAAAAATACAAAAAGGACTGGTCTTCATATTGGATGCTAAATCCGGTAATGTGGAAATCGCAGGAATAGAAGAAGGACAAGTAGCGACTCGCGATGCCGTAATGTTAGATCTGCAAACTTCTCAAGAACATATAGTTCGTATTTTTGTGCGCTCCGAATTTGCCGACTGCTATGTGGATGATAAATTTATCTTTTCAACTGTGGTCGATGATCACCCTCTATCAGGAAAGATTGGATTTGTTGTTGATTCGGCGGTTACTTCTTTCTCCAATCTTCGTATTGCCTCACTGAAATCGCTGTAAGGTGATATATCTCTTGAATGAAATGTTCATTTTCTGTGAAGTTATCAATATTTGTATCTCCCGCCTATCATCCTTTAAAATTTTCTAATTACAACATAATCCACTTTTATGTAAAAAAATTTCCTTCAGCGAAATTTTGACAATGTGTAATGTTAATGTATAATATTATCAAGAATTATACACAAAATAAATAAAAATCAGGAGAAAATAATGAGTAGAACGAATATTAATTTAGATGATAACCTGGTAAAAGATGGATTAAATCTTACAAACTGTAAAAGTAAAAAAGAATTAGTTAATTTGGCTCTTCGAGAGCTGGTTAATAGAAAAAAAAGGAAAAAAATCCTGAAATTAGAGGGAAAAGTAAATTGGCAAGGGAGTTTAGAAAAACTTCGAGAGAGTAGAATATGATATTAGTGGACACCAGCGTTTGGATAGATTTCTTAAGAGGAGAAAAATCATTCTACAAAGATGAACTTCATTTTCTTATCGAAGAGGAAAAGGATATCTGTTTGGTTGATCTTATTCTGAGTGAAATATTACAAGGAATATTGGATGAGACTATTTTTAATAAGACTAAAGATTACCTATTAGCTTTTCCTATTTATAGAGCAAAAAGTATAGATACTTTTATTAAAGGTGCCCAGATTTATAGAAAGTGTAGAAAAGAAGGGGAGACAATTAGAAGCACGATAGACTGCCTTCTTGCAGCTATATCTATAGAAAGAAATCTTGAAGTATTTCACAAAGATAGAAATTTTGATGTAATCGCTAAGTATATTAAGTTAAAGATTTATGAAAGAAGGAAAAAATGACTCCCAAGCTTGGTGTAGGAATAGTGGGTTATGGATTTATCGGTAAGGTTCATACTTATGGATATTTGAATCTGCCTTTGTTTTACGATCCTGCCCCGGCAAAAATAAAATTAGTGGGAGTATGCACCGCTCATCCGGAAACAGCAAAGAAAGCAAAAGAAGAGATGGGCTTTGAACTGGCTACAACCAATTATAAAGACCTATTAGAAAGGGAAGATATTCACATTATTAATTGCTGCACACCTAATTATTTACATAAAAATCTTTTAATAGATTCCCTGAAAGCAGGAAAACATATTTATTGTGATAAACCCCTTGCCCTTAATTTAAAAGAAGCTAAGGAAATACTGGACGCGGCCAAAAAAAGCAAAACTGTCCATCAAATGACCTTTGAATACCGATTTATTCCCGCTATAATGAGAGCAAAGAATCTTATAGAGGAGGGATTTTTAGGAAGAGTTTTTAGTTTTCGGAGCTGTTACCTTCATTCGGGATATGTTGACCCCCAACGCCCCTTAACCTGGAGGCTGGATAAAGAAAAGGCCGGGGGAGGAGCACTTTTCGATCTTGGCTCCCATATTCTGGACTTACTGCGTTATCTTTTAGGAGAGTATAAAAGCGTTTTAGCAACGACTCATACTTTTACCAAAGAAAGACCTCTCTTTAATAATCCTTCTAAGAAAGGGAAGGTAAAAGTAGATGATTTAGCTCTCCTTCAAATAAAAATGGCTAACGGAGTTCTGGGAACTTTAGAAGCTTCAAGAGTAGCCACAGGAACAAATGATGAGTTTCGCCTGGAAATTTATGGAGATAAGGGGGCAATTTACTTTAACTCTATGGATTCTAACTGGCTATATGTTTATGATGCTACCGAAGAAGGAGAACCCCTTGGAGGGAAACGAGGTTTTAAAAAAATAGAGACTGTTCAGCGCTATCCAAAACCAGCTATCTTACCCGGACCAAAATTCACTATTGGTTGGATGAGGTATCATTTAGCCAGCCAATATGAATTTGTAAAAAGAATAGTTAATGGCAAGGAGGGAAATCCCAGTTTTTATGATGGATATAAGATACAGGAGATTATGGAAGCGGCGTATCTTTCAGCAGAGAAAAAGATGTGGGTAGACTTACCACTTTTAGACTTATGATATCTTATTTATAAACTCTTCTATTCTATTTAATCCTTCTGAGATATTTTCTATAGAAGTAGCATAGGAAATCCTGATATAACCCTCTGCTCCAAATGCAGAACCAGGCACTACAGCCACATTAGCCTCGGTTAATAAAATTTCGGCAAGGGAAACAGAGTCTCTTATTATTTGTTCTTTGAATGTCCTTCCGATAATCTGGGAGACATTGGGAAAAACATAAAAGGCGCCCTTTGGGTTCAGGGATGAAATTTCCTTTATAGAATTTAATCTCTTCATAATGTAATCTCTTCTTTTGTTAAATTCAGCTACCATATTATATAAAGGCTCCTGAGGACCTCCGAGGGCAGCTAAAGCCGCCTTTTGAGAAATAGAAGTAGGATTAGATGTGGAGTGACTTTGCAAATTACTCATTGCCTGGATAATCTCTTTGAGACCAGCGGCATAGCCTATACGCCAACCAGTCATAGAATAAGGTTTAGAGACACCATTTACAACAATAGTTAGATTTTTTATCTTTGGTTCCAAAGAAGCAATGCTTATATGTTTTATGCCATCATAGATAATCTTTTCGTAGATTTCATCTGAGATACAAAAGATGCCTCTTTCTATTAAGATATTACTAATAGATAAGAGTTCATCTCTTGTGTAAACCATACCTGTAGGATTAGAGGGAGAATTCAAGATTAATAGTTTTGTCTTTGGAGTAATTGTTTCTTGTAACTTTTGTGGGGTAATCTTAAAATTATTTTCTGGAGTTGTCATTAAGATTACAGGCTTTGCACCCGCTATTTTAATCATCTCTGGATAACTTACCCAGTAAGGTGAAGGAAGAATTACCTCATCACCTTCGTTGCATAAGGCAAGGATAGCATTAAAGATAGAGTGTTTTGCGCCACAGGAGACAAGGATTTCTTCCGCAGAAAAATTAAGATTATTATCGTTTTTAAATTTTTGGCAAACAGCCTCTTTTAATTCTTTTATCCCTGAGGCAGGTGTATACTTGGTAAAACCTTCATCTAAAGCCTTCTTAGCCGCTTCCTTGATATGAATAGGGGTATCAAAATCTGGTTCTCCAGCACCAAATCCGATTACATCAATTCCTTCTTGCTTCATTTGTTTCGCCTTAGCCGTTATCGCCAGAGTAGGCGAAGGACTAATTAGACTCAATCTTTTTGATATCAACATAGTTGTCCTCCAGAATGAAATTTTCCTTTATTTTTAAAGTTAGCCAATTTTTATATATTCGTCAAATTTTAAGATATAATGGAAAGGTAGTGAATGGTAGCCACAACCTTAAGGTTACGCAAAGTCTTTTTTGTTGAAGATGAACACCAACGCTACAGTTAGGGATGAATCCTAACGTTTTTTTTCTTACTATGGAGGCTTTTGGTAAAATACATCCCTCTCAATATCTCTTGACATTTCCAAATTTTTTTATATAATAATAGTGAGAAAAAGTGGGAGTAAAGGTTAATATTTTAAATAAGGAATATAATCTTAAGGCAAATCAGGATGAGGAATACCTGAGGAAAATTGCCAGTTATGTAGATGATAAGATTAAAAGAATAGCTTCTTCTTTACCAGGAAAAGGGGGAGAGGAAATAAGTATCCTTGCTTGTTTAAATATTGCTGATGAGTTTTATAAATTAAAGGGGAAAAATGAATCCGCCAGGAAGAGAATAAGAAAGTTGATAGAAAAGATAGATAAAGATAGAGGTTGATCAAATGAACTGGCTGGATGTAATTATTCTGGGGATAATTATTTTATTTATAATTCGGGGGTGGAAAAAAGGTTTATTTCAAGAAATCTTTACTCTGGGAGGTATTATCGGAGGAATTATCGTAGCTCTAAATAAATATGAAACCTTAGGTAAAGTAATAAGTAATGAATTAGATTTTATTTCTTTAAAAATGGGGAAAATAATAAGTTTTACCTTTATTTTTATAGGGATAGCTTTATTTTGTACCATAGCAGGGGCACTTATCCATAAATGGTCTCAGCATTCTTTAGCTAAGGGATTGGATAGAGGAGGAGGACTTTTATTAGGATTATTTGAGGGATCTATAATCTGTAGTCTAATTTTAGTTTTTCTAATTAATATAAATGTATCTCCCTTTTCAGAGAAATTAAGTAAATGGACAGAAAAATCTACCTTAAGTCCTTATTTGATGGAAGGAGGTCCTTTTATATACGATAAAATAGTATCTCTGGTTCCCGGTGAGACGAAGAAGTTTATGGAGAAACTGAGTAAAATTGGGAAGTTTTCTCAAGAAGATAGCAAAAATAAATAAAGTGAAGGGATTGTTTGATCGTTTATCTCAAGAGGACTTTGAAGAACAACATCTTTCAGCATGGGGATGTAAGAGTCGAGAGAGTAGAGGACGAGAAAAAGGGGAAATTCCTTGTTCTCTGCGTACGTCCTTTCAGCGGGATAGAGATAGAATTCTCCATACAAAGGCTTTCCGTCGGTTAAAACATAAGACCCAGGTATTTATCGCTCCTTTTGGTGACCATTATCGGACACGTCTTACTCATACTCTGGAAGTTGCGCAAGTGGCTCGTACTATAGCTCGGGCTCTTCGTTTAAATGAGGACCTTACAGAAGCAATAGCTCTGGGACATGATCTTGGACATACACCCTTTGGGCATGCCGGGGAAGAAGCTCTTGTTGAAATCCATCCAGGAGGATTCCAACATAATGAGCAAAGTTTACGGGTAGTAGAAAAGCTGGAAGGGGGGGAAGGTCTTAATTTAACCTGGGAAGTGCGTGATGGTATTTTAAACCATTCCGAAGATAGAGCCCAGGATTATCCTCATACTCTGGAAGGGGAATCAGTAAGAATAGCTGATTATATAGCTTATGTGAATCATGATATTGATGATGCCATTCGCGCCGGAATAATTAAGGGAAGAGAGCTCCCTCCTGAATCTTTAAAAGTTTTGGGAATTAGCTGTAGAGAAAGAATAGATACTTTAATTCGGGATGTGGTTAAAACAAGCTGGGGTTCTTCTCATTTAAGAATCAGTGAGGAAATTTTGGAAGTTTTTCACAAGTTAAAAGGTTTTATGTATAGAAAAGTTTATCTATCTCCTATTTTAACAAAAGAAGCAAAAAAAGCGCGGCGAATAATAAAGGATCTTTATAATCTTTATCTAGAAAATGTAGATCTTCTTCCAATATCTCTTAAGAAAAGCCCAGAAGAAAAAGAAATAAGGAGAATAGTAGTAGATTATATTGCCGGAATGACAGACCAATATGCTCTTAATGTTTATAAAGAATATTTTTTCCCTAAGGGGTGGTGAAGATGTCCGCTTACATCTCCGATGGAATAATTGAGAAAATCAGTGAACGTACAGATATTGTAGAAATAATTTCAGAATATATCCCCTTGAAAAAAGCAGGAAAGAATTATAAGGCTTTATGTCCTTTTCATGAAGAGCGAACACCTTCTTTTATAGTTTCTCCGGAAAAACAGCTCTTTCACTGTTTTGGGTGTGGTGCGGGAGGAAATAATTTCAGTTTCATTATGAAATGGGAGAAGGTATCCTTTCCCGAAGCGGTGAAGATGGTAGGAGAAAAGGTTGGGATTTCCGTGGATACTTCTTCAAGTGAAGAAAATGGAGGGATTTCTCGGAGGGAATTTTATCAAATTAATGAAACTATTCTTTGTTTTTTTGAAAGGTGTCTAAAGGAAAATAAAAGAACTCAGGATTATTTAAAAATAAGAGGGATGGGAGAAGAAGTCCAAAGTCTTTTTAAAATAGGGTATGCTCCTTTATCAGCAAATTTTATAGAATTTTGCAAAGAAGAAAAATTTCCTTTTGAGAATTTGGAAAAAATAGGACTTTTATTACCTTCTCAAAAAGGGGAGGGGTACTATGCTTATTTCAGAGAGCGTGTTATTTTCCCTATATTTACTCCCGAAGGAAAGGTATGTGGTTTTGGAGGGCGTGTTTTAGATGATCATCATTCACCTAAGTATCTAAATTCTCCTCAGTCTTCTGTTTTTGATAAAGGGAAGAACCTGTATGGGCTGAATTTCACTAAAGAATTTATAAAAAAGGAAAAATCTGTAATTTTGGTAGAGGGGTATACGGATCTTATTTTTCTTTATCAGATAGGGATAAGAAATGTGGTAGCTTCTCTGGGAACTTCTCTTACTCCACCTCAGGTTAGGCTAATAAAACGTTGGACAAATAGAGTTTTTGTAACTTATGATCAGGACAAGGCAGGGATATCGGCTACTTTACGAGGGATTGATCTTTTACTGGAAGCTGATTTGGAGATCAGAATTGTTGATTTACCTGAGGGAATGGATCCCGCGGAAGTTATTGAGAAAAAAGGTAAAGACTTTTTTATAAAAAAATTAAGAGAGGCAAAAGAATATTTTGATTGGAGGATAAATCTGGAGATTTGTCGTAGGTCTTCTCTTACGGTAGAGGATAAGATAGAAATAGTTAACAGCCTCTTTGATACTTTAATTAAAGTTAAAAGTTTGATAAAGATTAAAGAACTAATAAGTGAAATGGCTCGCTGGTTAAATCTAAATGAATCTTTACTGGAGATGGAATTTGAGAAGTTTAAGGGAAAAGAAAAAGTAACTATTCCTCCAGAATTTCTTAAGAAGGAAGAAGCGTACACAGAGACAGAAAAAATGCTCCTTCAGCTTATGTTAAATGATGAAGAAATATTAAAAATAGTTAAAGAAAAATGGAATACAGAAAATTTTGTTAATTCTTCTTACAGAAAAATTGCCCAGGGAGCTATTTTTCTTGCGGAAAAAAAAGAATTGTCTATATCTGGATTAATAAATTGTTTAAAAGATGAAAAACTTTCTTCTATTGCTTCTTCTCTTTATTTAGAGAATATCCCTCTTGAAAATAATGTAAGGAAGCAAGCAGTTCTTGATTATATTAAGTTTCTACAAAAAAAGAAAGATGAAATAGAAAAAGAAGAGGTGCTAAAGAAAGCGGTAGAAAGTGAAAAATGTGGTGACGAAGAAGGTGCAAAAAAATGGTGGATGAAATACAATTCTCTTGTCCGAGAGAGCAAAATTTGTTGAGGTGAGTATTATGATAGATAAAAAAAAAGATAGAGAATTTTATAAAGATGATGGATTAATTAAAGAAACTCCTGAAGGAGAAATTGAGGATTTACATCCTTTAGATATAGAAGCCAGGGATAGTATAGGTGGATATCTTCAGCAGATAGGAAGGACTCCTCTTTTGTCTGCTGAAGAAGAGAGAATATGTGGGAAAAAAATAAGAGAAAGTAGAAAAATTCTTCAGCTCAAAATAGTGGAAATGAGCTGTTTAACTAAAAAGAATCCCTATTTGTATTCTTTAGTTCGAGATAAAGGGGTAGAAGATAAAGATTTGCGAGGAGTGGGAAAGAAGTTTCAGAAAACAAAAAAGATAATCAATTTTGTTACAAGTTTTAGTAAAAAAGAGAGTAATGAGCTGAAACCAGTAGAAGATAGAGAAAAATTTTTAAAATTACAAAAGGAAATTAGAGAAACTAAATTTTGTTATGATCGATACAGAGACAAGATGATTAAAGCAAACCTGCGTCTGGTAGTTAGCTTCGCTAAGAAATATATTGGAAGAGGAGTTCCTTTACTAGATCTTATTCAGGAGGGGAATATCGGTCTTTCCCGGGCAGTGGATAAGTTTGATTATCGTAGAGGAAATCGTTTCAGTACTTATGCGAGTTGGTGGATACGGCAGTCTTTATCAAGGGCTGTTTCGGATCAATCGCGAACTATTCGAGTTCCTATTCATATAATAGAGCTTATGAAGAAAGTAAATAGGGTTTCTCAGGAGTTGGAGCAAGAAACAGGTCATGTCCCTACAGCTGAAGATATTGCTGAGAAAGGTAATCTTCCTCTGGATAAAGTTTTAAAGGTTCAGAAAGTAGTTACCGGTTCTACCTCTATGGATGCGTTTATTGGAGAAGAAAAGGATAGTCGTTTAATAGAAGTGATAGAAAATAAAGAAGCAGTTAATCCCTTTGAAGAGATTAATTTGAGATGCTTAAAGAAGGAAATAGATAGCTTAATAGAAGAAGTAGAGGATAAAAGAGAAAGAGAAATTTTAAAGCTTCGTTTTGGAACAGAGGATGGATGGGATTGTACACTCCAGGAAATAGGGAAAAAATACGGAGTAACCAGAGAAAGAATAAGACAAATTGAAGCTAAGGTATTGACACAACTCCGTGAAATAGCAAAAAAGAGAATGTTGGAAGAGTATTTGAGTTAAATAGGGCCCATAGCTCAGTTGGTAGAGCAGCGGACTTAAGGTGTAGGTGTCTTATCCTTAGAAGGTGAGAGAAAACATAGTTTTGATTTCGGGCCCATAGCTCAGTTGGTAGAGCAGCGGACTCATAATCCGTAGGTCCCAGGTCCGAGTCCTGGTGGGCCCATTAGGGCGGATAGCTCAGTTGGGAGAGCGCTGCCTTCACGCGGCAGAGGTCACGGGTTCGAGCCCTGTTCCGCCCATTGGGGCCGTAGTTCAGTTG
>Ga0114919_10002723_pt1 | contig 14277 bp, 20 predicted proteins | sample BlataG_FD_88682 | JGI IMG/M metagenome (GOLD analysis project Ga0114919, IMG submission 88682) | Deep subsurface microbial communities from Black Sea to uncover new lineages of life (NeLLi) - Black_00105 metaG | ecosystem: Environmental > Aquatic > Marine > Oceanic > Sediment | place: Atlantic... | reverse complement strand
TCCTCCTCCTCCCCCTCCTCATGCTCCTCCTCTACTCTCCACCAAAGCAGACAACGATTTCGACAGAAACAAAACCGCTCTCCATCGTGAAATCGTCTCCTTCACCACCGCCGCCACCCCCACCCCCATCGAAGCCAACATGATCCGTTCCGCCGTCCAAGCCATCGACACCATCGCCCAACGTCTCTGGGGCCCTGTTGCCAGCACCTTCTTATTTGGCTCCCAAGCCACTGGTCTCTCCCTCCCTGGTGCTGACCTTGACATTGTCATTCTTGGTGTTGGCTACCAGCTGACTCCGTCTAGAGCCAGTACTGGGTTCAGTGTCATTCAGAGGAAGGAGCTAGGAGACAGGCTAGAGGCATTAATGTATGAATTGCAGAGGGAAGGAGTGATTGTAGGTGAAGCTCAGATCATAGAGGCAAGAATACCTATCATTAAATGTATGATTACGGGATCTTGGGGACTTCAACAGCAACAACAACAACAACAAGACCATGGTAATAGTAGTAATCAGATATTATTGGCGGCAGATATCTCCCTAGGAGCAACCAATGGCGCCCAAGCAGTAAGCATGATCAGAAGACAAGTCCTTGCGGTACCACCTCTCCGTCCACTGACCCTGGTAGTGAAGGCCATCCTGAGAGAAAGAGGTCTGGCTGAAGTTTTCAGTGGAGGCCTGTCTTCGTATACATTGACTAATATGGTGCTGGCTCATTTGCAATGTGAGGGGTATACTATTGCTGATCTTGATGATAAGGTTGGTGGAGGTATTTGTAGCAGTGATTTGCAGGAGACGTTTGACTTCTTGTATAAATTGAGCAATGGAAATTATAGCTACTCCAAGACCATTATGAAGAGCCTTACTGCTGCTACTACTGCTACTGCTGATAATAATAATAATAATGCTGTTCCTGGTGAGACTATTACTGCTATGAGTAGTAGTAGTAGTAGTAAAAAACCAGTGGAGACAGATCTGGGGTTGTTGTTATGGAGTTTCTTCGATAGATTTGGAAGTAAATTTGCCTATGCCAGACAAGCAGTCAGTGTGAGATCAGGGGGACTGTGCAATAAAGTAGTAGCATGGAGAAATGAGAGGAAACCATGGTTGTTGGCAGTGGAAGATCCTCAGCAGCCTGGTAAAGATATCGGGTATGGGTCGTTTGCTATTGCTGATATAAGGGCGGTGTTTGCTGTGGTGGCAGAGGCGTTGGCGGAGTGTTGTGAAGATGAGGAGGCTAATGCTGAAGCTATGAATGCTGCTGTTTTAAATAAAAATAATAATAATAATAGTGGTGGCGGTGGTAATGCATCAACAAGTCAAGACCAACGGAATAGTGTCGATAATATGGTTGTTGTAGTGAATGGAGGAGGGGTAGGTACTATTCTTGGATCGGTTCTTGATGCAGAAGCAGCAGTAGGAAGAGGGCAGAAAGCCCATCAAGCACGTCATCTCATCCGAGAAAAAGCTAACGAGAAAGCCAAGGCAATGCATCGATACAGAATGATGAACAACATCAGAACAGGAAGAGTGAGCAAGCCAGGTAGAGGAGTAGGAAGAAGAGGAGCAGAGGCGGCTGCCGCAGCTGCTGCTGCAGCAGAGGAGGACAAGGCCAGGAATAGGTCAAGGAGGAGGGAAAGAAGAGCTGCCATCTCCGCTGCAGCTGCATCTGCTCCCCCATCAAGGAAAGCAGGAAGTAAAGGAAGTGGGGGTGGTAATAGTGGAGCTGCTGCTAGTAGAGCAGCAAGGCAAGTGCAAGCTCAATGGAGTAATAGAAGAGGACAATACTTTGACAATGGTGATGATGACGAGTATGGTGATTATGCTAATGGTGGTGGTGACTATAATAATAATAACAACAAAGGTGGTGGTGATAAGAAGAGTAATGTCTGGAGGAGGACGAAATAGCTGGAAAAGAAGGCTCACCATCAACAACAACATCACCAAACTAAGGAATAATATATAACTGATAGATCTGAATATGCATATGTGTATAGACGTGTGCATAGTATTAGTAGTCTCCTCCCCTCTTCTCGCTTCCTTTTTGATTAATAAGATGCAGGTAAGTATACTGAAGGCATCACCACCACAATATCTATCTATCTATAGATAGCTTTAAGCATGTAAGTACACGTTTAAGCGGTTACAAGGTATCGACCCAAATCACAACCTAAAACGTACCAGCAGCATTATGAGTATTAATAATATTATTATTAGTAGTAGTATCGAAGTGTAAGTTCACAGGCACAGTATCAAATACTTTACTTGGGTTCCAACCCTGAGGAGCCTTCATCTCCCCATCTTCTTCCTGCTGCTGCTGCTGTTGTTGCTGTTGCTGTTGTTCCTGTCCTCCTTCTTCTCTTGGTTGTGATGGCAATGCTGCGATGATGACTGGGACGGCAGTCACTAAGTCGCTCACACACATTTTAGCCTTCAACAATACCTCTACAGTATATGAACATGTAATCAAATGGCTTTCTGCAGTGCAATTGACGGTGGGAGGAACTTGAAAGACCACTCTCCGCGCGCCTCCTGCTCCTCCTTGTCCTTGTAACACAGCGTGTGCTGGCAGGCCTGGCAACTCGATTTTCCCCGCTTCTCTCTTAGTTCTATACCCGACCCCTCCCCCACTGAACTCCCTCATGTAGAGCCATCTTCTCAGAATGACATCCATTCGTTTAAAAGCTGTTCTCGAGTTGTTTTCCACTTCTATAAACAGCTCAATGTTGCCACCAGGAGGGGAGACATTGCTACCAGTCAACGTCACGGTGCAGCTGGCAGAACCTGTACCAAAACAGCAGCAACAATTGATGGTGCTGCTGTTGGAGCTCGTACGTGGCAGTTGGGCTACGAGTTGAGGTGGTGGGGCCGCTGTGAGTACTTTGATGAAGACTTCGTCCGATCTCAAGTCTCGTGTCAACATTCCTTTTTTCCCCACCCTGGCCTGCAATTGGTACCTTACACAGCAATAGTCTCCCCCATCGTGTACCTCCAAAGAAGGGGGTAGGGAAGGGGGGAGCTGGAAAGTAAAGCCAAACTGGTACTGTCCTGGGCCTAATTGGCCTGGTTTTCCAGGACCAAGTTGTACTACCGTTTTGAAAAAGTCAACACTGCCTCCGCAGTAACGAGTACGGTCGTGGGAGCTGCCATCAGGGCCAGATTGCGAGTCGTGTTCAGTCCAAGAAGTCTTCTCAAAGCCTTTAATTTCTAGTTGGATACCTGTGGTGTCAATGGGGTGTGTTCCTGGGGCGATGTTGAGGGCTACTGCACCTGTGACTGTTTCTCCTGCGACGTAGCCTTCAGGTTTGGAAACCTGTGAGATAAGGAGGAGTAGCGGGGGCGGGACGGGACCGGTGACATTAAGATTGGGTTGGGATATTAATGCCTGGACGTCGTGATCTGAGTCAATTGTGTGAATAATGCAGCATTACAGAGTCCAAATCCGTCTTACCTGGACAAATATTGAAGTTGTATTACCCATCAGACAAGATTCAATGGAGATAATTCAAAAAGATTGGAGTATCGCTGGCTACAATAGTCTGATGGATTGTATGTAAGAACCTTGATGATGTGTAGATGGCATAACTCTCTAAGGGTTTGAATATTGTGGCCTTATATATAAAGAGGTGACCATCTAAGGCGAGGGCCATCGCCTTCTCTCAGAGTCTGGACCCTCAGTTTTACTTTTAAGTTCTTTACACAGAGAGAAACGTCCAGTAGTGCTGCCGCCGCCGCTGCTGCTCTCCATGCATCCGATTCACTTCTTTACAAGAATTTCAAGACTCGCCTCTTGCAAATATGGGCGAGGTGGTGAAGCAGGAGAAGACACAGAGTATGTCGGTCGAGTGTCGTCGATGGAAAGAGAGGGAAATGGTGTAGAAAAGTTCTCATTTAAAGCGCAATGCTGCATAGTTTTGCACATTTAGGCCATTCCAAACTTGAATAATTGACACTCGACAAGCCATGATGGCTCAACACCTGAATTGCACATCATCTGTCAGCAAGCTGGCAAGCTCTCGTTCCATCAGTAAGTCTCCACCCCTCCCTACCCTCCCTCGTAACCCACATTCCACCTCTATACCTCGGATTTAACAAGGTCATCTCCTCAATCGCAGGTGCACCAAACACATTAATTATGCAAAGGGCTGGATCAGTCGCCGCCCGTCTCTTCCCTCGCCACTCCATCACCACCACCGCTTCCGTTGCAGTTGAAGCAGCCCCAGGCATTGCCCCCACCAAACTCGACACCGGTGTCTGCGTCGTCACAGGTGGCTCCAGGGGGATCGGCAAAGCAATCGCCCTTGCCCTTGGTGCAGCCGGTTGCAAGGTCGTCGTCAACTACTCCGCTTCCAGCGTTGCTGCAGAGGAAGTAGCTCACACAATTGAATCTTTGGGAGGTCAAGCCATTGTTTTCGGCGCTAACATGGGCAAACCAGATGAAATCGAGGCTCTCTTTAAGGCGACCACTGAAAAGTTTGGGGCAGTTGACGTCCTCGTCAATAATGCAGGCATAACCAGAGATACCCTTATGATGAGAATGAAACCAGCTCAATGGCAGGACGTTATCGATGTCAACCTCACAGGTGTCTTCTACGCAGCTCAAGCAGCCACCAAGATCATGTCCAAACAATGTAAAGGCCGCGTTGTCAACATCGCGTCTGTCGTCGGCCTGGTCGGCAATGCCGGCCAGGCCAACTATGCCGCCGCCAAGGGCGGCGTCATCGCCATGACCAAGACCATTGCCAGGGAGTATGCAGGTAGGGGTATCACTGCCAACTCTATTGCTCCTGGTTTCATTGCCTCTGATATGACTGCTGCTATTGATAAGAAGTATGAGGAGATGATCTTGGGGAACATTCCCTTGGGGAGGTATGGTCAGCCAGAGGAGGTGGCTGGGTTGGTGAGATTCTTGGCATTGGATCCTGCTGCTGCATACATTACTGGACAGACATTTGCTATTGATGGTGGGATGACTATGTGTTAGAAAGAGAGAGAGAGAGAGAGACAGAGAGAGAGAGAGAGAGAGAGAGAGAGAGAGAGAGAGAGAGAGAAAAGGGGGGTGTGTAGGGAGGAGGGATATTTCGATAGAGAGATGGTTGTTTCTTTCTTCCTTCAGCTTTTGGTTTCATGTTTTCCCATTTTTTTTCCCTTCCTTTTGTAAGTCGAGATTGTTATTAATGAATTGTTATTATAGAATGAGTTTGATGCCATAAAGACACACAAAAGTATTGAAGGATCCCATAAGATAAAAAGCCAGGTAGATACAGACTAAAAAACACCTGTTAAAAGTTGATGAGACATTTCCAGGTTCATCATATCCTTAATTTTTTTTTTTTTAAATTACAACACTCCTATCTTCAACTCCTCACTGGGAGTAGTTCTTGCCCACATGGCTATACCTCCACCCCTTCCTCTTGCCACACAGACCTTCTCATCAACATATACAAATATAAAAAAGGGCCCTTTTGGATCAGGCACATAGGTAGCTGGATTTATCTTAGCCTTTAAAGGAAACTCAAACATGGGGCCCAGTTTAATGGCAATGGTGTCAAAATCAAACTGGAGCTTCTTTCCTGAAAACTTGTAAGGGCCCCTAAACTTTAAAGCTATCAAGTGGCCTAAGAAGATGCCATTTTCAATCTCATTCTTGCTAGCATCCCATTTTTGTACAGCTGTGATTGGGAAGTATTTTCCACCACCACCAGCCCCATTGTTTCGTAATGCTGCAGCGACATCTTTTGTTCCCGTTGTGAAGACGAGTCTCCATCTATTTCCTGGGGAGGAAGTGCCTCCTAAAATTGTATTCCAGCCATCTGTAGGAAGCTTTTCCTTTTCTAAGGTTCTCATGGCTTGGAAGACTTCTTTGGGTGGGACTGACCTGTCTTGAGCGGCGGTATGGACGATTGAGATCGCTTGGGACACTGTCATATCAGAGGTGGCGGAAGTGTCTTGGCTAACAGCACATGTGATGTGTGATTGGCGTTGATGAGCAATGTGCTTGCTTGAACATGGATTTGAGCGGAAAGAGTGGGTAAAAGTGCAGGTTTGCACATTAATTCTGCCTTGTTTGGGTTGGATAAACCGCTTTCCGTAGATTTTGGGAGTAGTATTCGAAGTAAGATAAGCCATTTTGAATCTAGATTGTGTACTTTCTACCTGGAAATGGTTAAGGTGGTAGCATTTCATCAAAAAGAGCATCCCGGACATGATCAATAAATTTGAAAACGTTCAAGCCAGTCGACTCATTCTTTGATAATTACTCAAGTTTACTATTCTTGAACATCGCATTCCAACATATCAAGGAACTGAGAACCCAGGAAACCCTTGAGTAGTCGCCCAAAGCTCTAATTCCATTTCAAAAAAACCCACAAAATGATCCCTTCCATCAACAGACCCTCCATCCTCAATAGAAGCATCAAAACCAGCTCCAAAGCCAACCTAGAGAACGCCGACAAGGAATATGAAGCAGAACAAAAACGCCTAGCTGCCATTTCCCTCCGTCTCAAGGACGCTGACGACCGTCTCATCGGCGTTTGGTCAGAGACCCTCTCCCTCTCCTCCTCGGAAGAATCCGAAGCTCGTAGAAAGCATCAAGCCCTGATACAAAATGACAACATCAGGGCTGCTCTCCAGAAACATCATCAACAACAAGCTGATAGTGCAAGAGGCACACAACAAAGAATACAAGAAGACAACAACACTACTAATGACAGTAAAACAACAACAACAACGACAACGACAACAATAGCCAGGCCTCCTTTTGCTCTAGATCTTGATATTGAAGACACCACTACTGCTCCAGATCATCTACCTTCTCTCCCTACAACATCAACCTTTCATCACCACCATACTACTATCACAGACAAGGACACAGTATCTGAACTACTACACATGACTGGACCACCACCACCACCACCATACTATGAAGCACTACCATCAGAAGTACCTACATCATCATCATCAAGACGTACTTGGAATAGAGATAACGGTATGGCAGTGAAGGATCTCCTCAATATGAATACGAATGAACACGATGGCAGTAGTAGTAGTAGTAGTAGTGATGAGAAAAAGATGATGAATGGAGGAGTGAAGCAAGAAATGGAAGAGAAGAAGATGAAGAGATTTCCATGGACTTGGGATGATGTGTAGATCCCTTTTTTTTATAGTTTATTATTATCATTATTGTTGTAATCATCAAGAGATTCCAGCGAGAATGCACTCCTAATCAATAAACCCTCCTCCTCCTTAATATTATCATCATCATCATCATCAATATGATATGTACTGCTATTAACACCACTCTTCTTCTTCTTCTTAGGATATACAAGACATAATGTAAAAGATGTAAAACTAAACAACAGTCCAGGTACGTTGGGAGCCATAATGAAGCCGTCTTTCTGAATGATACCAATGCATGTCCATAGAGCTTGGTTGACAGTGTTCATGACAAGACTGGGGAGATGGATGGTGTCAGAGTGATGCGTTGATAACACATGTTTGATGGTGGTGAGGGGGGAGAGGTAGAAGAGAGCACTCATGCAGTTGGCAAGGATGCCAATGATGTATTGGGTTTGATGATGAGAAGAGGGGAAGTGGTGGTGGAGGGAGAGGGAGAGAGAGGTGGCGGTGATGATGATGGTTGTGAGAAGGAGAAGAAGGAGGGTGGTGGTGGTTGGTGGAATGGATTGATTAGTGTTTCTGAGATGTGTGAGCGTCAAGGATTAGCTAAAGATGCCAGTAAGAAGACCAACAGCAGATGATGCTAGAATATATGGATTAGAAGTAAGGTTGCCATAGATGTGCCAGGTGGTAGTGGTGGCTATCATGATGGGAAATACCATAGGGTTGAGATCTGTAATGAAGAGAGAGAGGAGGAGGAGGGAAAATGAGGATGGTGTGAGGTTTGAGAGGCATGGTGAAGAAGTTCGGTTGTCAATGTCGTGGAATAAGGTCGCTTAGAGGTCGAGATATATCGTAGTGAATGATGTAGATATATAGGGTGGTAGATACTGTGCTCACAATAAAGGCAACTCACCCTCAAGTTTATTGTTGTTGGCAAGAAGAGCAGGAAGGGAAGAGAGATACATAAGCATGGAAACCAAGGTTCCTGCTAATGGAATAAGTCTATATACCTCCATATCGACCCCCCAAATCATCGAAAAGAATTGAAATAAGTGTGTACAGAATAGCTCGATAATGGCTCAAAAAACTTATGTTGTTGGACGTGCTTCCGCCCCCTCTCTCTTGTCCTTCTCTTCTGTTACTTCCTCCACCCAAACCAACCCTCATCTTGTACACCTCTGTAACAACAGATATAAATCTATCAATTCATTTAGCTTACAAATTCTCCCCAATAATCATCACTATCATCATTATTGCCTTCATTCTCCTTCTTACTATTATTACCTGTCATCATTGCAGGTGTCAATGTCATCTTTTTCATCTTGTCACTGATCCTTCCCGATGTCACAAACCCTCCTCCTCCTCCTCCTCCTAACTTTCCACCACTTTTATCATCATTATCACTGTCTTCATGTGAAATGCATTGGCTTGATTTTCCACTGGTAGAAGCTATCTTCAATATCAGCTTCTCATTTGGCTTTAATTTGAAAATATAACTACTACTGTTCTTCTTCTTTTCACGACTAGTGTCTTCTTCTTCTTCTTCTCTATGTCCATCACTCCCTCCACCTTCTACTTCACTCTTATTACTATTATTATTGTCTTTTATATGCTGTACCTGTTTCTGCCGCCTGACAAATTGAATATAGTCTACTAATGCAGCATTGAAATTAGATGCATCCTGTCGCTCCCTGAATCCCAGTCCAACAAAAGCGTGTCTCTTTGCATCCACCAATCTGAGTACGAAATACCGACTGGAGTCTGTTACTGGCTCTACTGCTGTGGAGAGAGGGATTTTTTCGAAGTCTAGTGGGAGGGGGCATTCTGCAAAGAGCTCAGAAGGTGTGTTGTTGTCGGGAGGGACGGTGAAGAGACGGATGGTGGCTCTGGTGGTGTCGGTGACGGAAGCGGTGGTGAAGAGTTTGCAGGTGACTATGGCGTCCCAGTCGTCTAGATTGTTCCATTTGGATGCGTAGTGGCCAGTGAGGGTTGCAGGAGGTATGGTTGCGTAGACGTAGGCTTCCCCAGCTTGGTTTTTAAAGGTTTCAAACTCCAGAGACGAAAAATCTCTGGATAGGGAGAGATTCAGATCATTTGACATAAAAGTGTGACGATTTTGGAAGGATATACTTTTGATAGTTCATATAGACTGTGAAAATTGTATCAGAATGACGATGTAAACTTGAGATGTAGATGAAGAAATAACTGATGCAAAGTTTTTGTTTGAACTGCGTTTTGCAGTTGTAAAAAGGCTAAAATCGTCTCTAGTGCTCGTCTTTCATAATTTTTGACGATTTAACACCTACGAAAGAATAATATGCAGTCATCAACACTGATTCGCAGGGTACTATGCACCAGTTTCCACCATAGAATTATATCTTCCCCAATCAAATTCATTCCATCTTCACCCACCCACTACACCTCCATCAATTCTCAATGCTACTTCTGCACATCATCATTTCACACCACGCCACAATTTCGCTTCATCGCAACAACGGCTCTCCCAAACTTAGTTGTCGAAGTGGGTGCAATCATCGCCGGTGTTCCTCAACTCCCACAACCAGACCTCAACCGTCTCACCACCCAACTAGAACTGGATGCCATCACTATCACCAAGCACATTGTTGCCCTTATAGAATCCACTGCTGCTGATAAACAAGAACATGGAGATGAATTATCATCAGACCAATCATCAAGAGAAAGAAAACCAGCAGAACTTTCCCTCGTCTTCTGTGACGACACCTACATAACCAAACTCAACAAAGAGTGGCGAGGTAAAGACGGACCAACCGATGTCCTATCCTTTGAAATGACCGAAGACGAAGACACGTCCATAGCAGACGATGCCTTCCCCGTAACCATCCTCGGGGATGTCATCCTCTCGCTCGACACCGCACAACGCCAAGCTGCAGAGAGGGGCCACTCTTTACTGGACGAGTGTCGTATCTTATTACTTCATGGTGTATTGCATTTATTTGGGTATGATCATGAGCTGGGTGAAGAGGCATATAATGAGATGCAAGATGCCGAGGCGACTGTAATGAACCGATTAGGGTGGAAGGGGTCGGGATTGATGGACATGGTTGGTACTGGCAATCGCAGTGGTGATGATGACGATGATAATAATGGAGGATGTGGAGGAGGAGGAGGAGAAGGGACCTGTCTTCACTCTTCTTCTTCTTCTTCTTTCTCATCCTCATCCTCATCCACATCTAGTAGCAGTAGTAGTAGCAGTATAAAGACTGCCTCTTCTCCACATATAATCATTGCTAGTAAGTATAAGAGTGATATAAAGTTATTAGCGTTAGACATGGATGGTACATTGCTGAACTCGCAGTCCAAGTTGCTACCATCCAGCGTGACTGCCATTAAATCCGCTATAATTAAAGGTGTCCGAGTATTTATAGCAACGGGTAAAGCCCGTCCAGCAGCTGTAGCAGCATTAGAACCATCAGGGCTCACTGGCAAAGGAATGGTAGTAGACTCACATGGGCCTGGAGTGTTTTTACAAGGGCTATTGTGCTATGGTTTGAATGATGGAAAGGTGGTAGCAGGTGCGCATTTACCTGCTGAAGTGGTAGAGTCAGCTTTTGCTTTTAGTCGACTGCACAATTTACCATTGTGTGGGTTTTTAGGTGAAGAGTTGGTTACGATGAGAATGACACCTGAATTAGAAGAATTGCATACGCGGTATTATGAACCATTACCTCGCATAATACCATCACTAGAGGCCATCCTCAAAGGACCATCTGTGAGGAAACTGTTATTCATGACCACTCCTGATGTCGTACAGTCACTTGTACGGCCTCATTGGGAAGCTGCCCTGGCAGAAGGACCAGCTGCTCCTATGCAGGCAGTAGACTCCATGCTGGAAATTGTTCCTCGAGGGTGGAATAAATGGAGAGCATTGACTGCATTGCTGGCAGCTGCTGATCTGCCCAGGAGCGTATTGGCTGCTGTAGGGGATGGGGAGAATGATTTGGAGATGGTGAGAGAGAGCGGGGTGGGAGTGGCAATGGGGAATGCAGTGGATAGTGTGAAGGAGGTGGCTACTATGGTGGTGGGTAGTAATGATGAGGATGGTATTGCAGAGGCCATTGAGAAGTTGGGTTTATTGTAGTAGAAAGAAGAAAAGGGGGGAGAAGTTGAAGGTGGAGATTATGGTGTCCCTGAAGAGGCATCATCATCATCATCATCTTCTTCTTTGTATTGTTGTTGATTGTGATAGCTGTGCACCAGCTGCCACTACTTTCACTACTATAAAAACTGCTGCTACTGGCATCACTACTCTCACTCTCATCAGGATGAGTGTACACGAACTTGCCGTTATTGAACATGGATCCCACAGTCCCTCTTCCTCTTCTTTCATTGCTCTCTTACACTAGTTTGCATGCAATGATAATATAGTATTACAAAGTAGAGAATATAGATGCTAATGGCAGGTTTCCTCCTTACATGATTGAAAGGAGGACTACACGCAGCAATCCCAGGCTCCTGCGCGTGGGGCTCCTTTGGGTTAGCAAAGGTTTGAGTTTTGGTTCCTTTCCTCGTTACAACTAAATGCTACCTTTTCTCTCTGTTCTTCACATTCGTCATCTCCTCCCTTCTTTAGGCTCTCTCTGCATAGCTTTGAATGTACTTATTCAGTCATTCTGCATTATACACTTATACTCCTAATATATCAATGCATTCTGGGATCAAGGAGCAGGCAAGCATGGTGCAAATAGCATCTTCAATTGAACATCTTCTCTTCCAACATATACTCTCCTCTTCTTCTCAGCAGTGCTTTGCTCTTGCAATGATGTCTGCATAAAGGTATTCATTGGAATTAGATTAATCAGAATCAATATAAGCATGCATTGTCAATATTACCAGTACATGATATTATCCTCATCATGAAAAGAAGAGTGCAACCATCACGAGTCTGTGGTGGGCTTTGTTGGTCAACATGCAGCACACATCCACTTCATCTCCCCACTACCTATAGACAGTCTACCATCACCCGTACTGATTACATCTAACCCATTCATTACACGATTGGAAGGAGGAGGACTACACACAGCAATCCCAGGCTCCTGCGCGTGGGGCTCCTTTGGGTGGGCAAAGGTTTAAGTTTTGGTTCCTTTAGCACATTCTCCCCACACAGTAACGAGTCGATGGCAAGAATAACATTCCACAACTACGTATCCATTCATTACAACAATCTCTTTGGTATCGTCGGGTATTATGAGATACCAATGACTTGCTCTTTCTACTGGATGAACAACAATAGCAAATGGAGAATTTGTTGAAGATAGGGCCCTCCCGGGAGGCAGTGGTCAGGATGGGGAGATGGGAAGAGTGGACAACATAACTCGCTGAAGCACTCTCAAACACCTTAGAGGTCAACTAGATGCATTATTGGGTTGTAAATTAGCAACATTAAGTGCAGGTATGATGGTTTGGCGAGAGAAGGCATGTCACCACCAGAGATGTAACAAAAATCCGTGGAGTGCATTGCTTTATCTGAAATAAAGCGATTGATGCGTGGAGATTGAGTTCATGTATTTGATTTAAGCAACGATTAGTGGTATTTGCACAAATAATTGGGGATATGAGAGCATTCAAAACCACAGCTCCCACCTCCACTATGGTTGCCAAGACCATTGAAGTGAAGGCAATTTCAATAATCCTATCAAGTGTTAGTAGATTTCACCCAAACTTGGTATAAAATATCTACAGAGCATCAGTAAGTGCAACACTAGCATCACAAGAAGGACAAGAAGTGGCCAGATTGAGCAAGTTGTTGGTACAAATAAATACCAAACCCTGCCACCAGTACTGGTGCCCTCTTAGGGTCTCTTAGGGTCTCGTAGGAATTTAGATTAAAATCGCCTGCTGATGCAGGATTGGCTGCATTGGAGGAGCTGACTTCTTTGGAGTTTAAGATGCAGGGGCCTAGGTTGAAGGCACTGTGGCCTGCTATGGTGGAGGTGGTGGTTTGTGGTGGAGAAGGAGAAGGAGAGGGAGGAGGAGAGGTGGAGGTAGAGGTAGTGATAGGGAGGATGAGACGGGGGCAGAGACGGAGGAAGAGGATAGTGAAGCTGAAGAGGGAGAAATTACGACTTGAAGGATCGTGATTTTCACCTGTGACTCATTAAAAGGACCTGTCTCGTCTCCTGATATCTTTCAGAGTCGCCTATGCCTGCAAAATAACCATGTCCTATGGGGTGGAGTCTGCTGTGCACCACCTCCTAACCTGGGGAGTGGCCAATCTTATTTCCATTAGACTGTCCCTTGATCGGTGTTCCTCCATTGCGCATTACAACTTCGATGTCCTCAACTCTATTAATTAATAGAAAATCCTCACGTTGCTAACATTATAATGTTTCAGTAGCTTAAATGAGAATTAGCCTGCTTGAATCTGTAATTGACTTAATTCAGAGGATTTTCAGTAGCCAGCTTAAATCACTTGGTTTAAACTGATTTAAAGCCAGGAAGGGTTTTCAGTAGCATCAGCCAGCTTAAATGATCACTACTCCCAATGCAGCATCGGCCCAGGTCGGCCTCGCTGTAGGAGAGAGGTAGTGAAGAGGTAGTGAAGAAGCTGTATAGAAGCTAAGTTTAGAGTTATAGTGTTGAAGTTTTCAAGAACATGTAAGCATAAAATAAGAATATAAAATCTCACGTGTTACACTCGCCGAACGGGAGTGTACATATTGCGGTAGTTACAGCCTTCTTCCACCATAAACGTTGAACTTTAGGTATAAGACATCCGAATTTAGCAGACATGATAAAAATATCGCCTTGGGAGGCACCTTAAAGGGAGCAAACATAACCTGAAAATTAGTGATCGACGACTGCAAAAGACATGCAGGAAGTTGGTGGCGTTATTTCTGACAACTTGATGCAGAACACGTCAGTGCATGATCTAGACGATGAAGAGGGGGAAATGATGATGCTACTTGAAGCTGCGATTATGATCCTTTTCCCACATGATCCTCCCCCACTCAGTGCCGATAATGTCAGCGTTTTTGTTGCTCTCATGCGGCAACTGTAATAATGGGTTTGGGACTGAAGGTTTGACCAAAGGCTTGACAGGTCAAGGGTTCAATCCCAGGCTCCTTCAGTCTTTGTCTTTGAATTTGGATAAGATCTTATCAGGATAAGATGGGAAG
>Ga0114919_10002722_pt1 | contig 14279 bp, 12 predicted proteins | sample BlataG_FD_88682 | JGI IMG/M metagenome (GOLD analysis project Ga0114919, IMG submission 88682) | Deep subsurface microbial communities from Black Sea to uncover new lineages of life (NeLLi) - Black_00105 metaG | ecosystem: Environmental > Aquatic > Marine > Oceanic > Sediment | place: Atlantic... | reverse complement strand
GTCGCCCTCTCCACTGTCGCTATACTCACAAGAGGCATTCACGCCGTCAGGCTTGATGAAGTCGGCCCGGTCACTCTCTTCAGCCGGGGAGTGGGCAACTTCCTGGCCTCGCTTGGCATCGATCCTGTCGTTGGAACCTCTTTTGCAGCCCTTGCGGTCTCAGCCTTCGCGCTTACAACCCTTGATACGGCCACGCGCCTTGGCCGCTACGCCTTTGCTGAACTGTTCGATAGCATTGGCCACCACCGCTCCGGCCAGCGACCTCTGGCATGGAGCCAGAACAGGTGGACCGGCACCGCATTCATGGTGATTGTCAGCGGCGCCCTGGCCTTTTCCGGTCGATGGGAGGTAATCTGGCCTATTTTTGGCAGCGCAAATCAGCTCCTTGCGGCACTCGCGCTGCTGGCGGTCAGCGCCTGGCTGGCCCATCTCGGCAGGAGAGCGTTGTTCACCCGCATACCCATGTACTTCATGTTCGCGGTCACACTCACAGCGCTGATTAAATTCTCGTACGACAATATCATCCAGGGACATTATTTCCTGGGTCTCCTCAGTGTCCTTCTCTTCGTCCTGGCTGTGGTCCTGGCGATTCTCTCATATCAGTCACTGAGGCAGGACCGCAGTGGTAGCCGTCAGGAACCGCCCTCAGAGATCCTCTAGACCACCACCTCCACCCTCGAAGGCTGACGGAATATCATCAAGGAGCCGCAGCAGCGGCTCTGGCCCCTCCGCGTTAAGTACCTGGCGCGGCGCCCTCTGGCCCAGGCCCGGATGCGGCCGCACCATCCAGTCATCAATAGAATCAGGGCGAAGTATATTGGTAAGGCGGCGATACAGTCGCACCAATGAGTCAAGTTGGCGCTCCGCCAGAGGGCTCGGAACGGTATCCCCAGCTTCCCAGCGGGCCACCGTACGTACGCTTACGCCGACGAGCCGCGCAAAACGCTCCTGAGACAGGTCTAATGCAAGTCTCAGGCTCTTTAGAGATTCATTGTCCATAGTTACTAAGTTAATTCATACACATGACATATGTCATGACGTTCTGAATACAGAGGTGATCGGCCAGGTCAGAAAATGCTAACCAGCCGCCGTTTTGCCAGTTTGTCTCGGATTTCAGGATCATTGCATCCCCCATCCCGCATTCCATGGATGGAAATGTAACCTGCTTCTGTTAGTCATGGAGACGGTACAGAATTAGGACACTTGGGACATGCCATACATGTTGTGTCCACCCTGAACAGGGAACACAAGAAAAGAAATAAGAATTCTCTAATTATTGTCTTACATTGGGGAAAAAGTTCTTACAAAAACTAACTTCTCTCTTACTATACAAATACTGTCGTTCATATATCTTACTTTTACCCTGACTCTCATCAATGTGGGCCTATACCCATTTTGCATGGCGGGAGAATGATATGCCAATAGTACGTGCCTCCTCAAAAGGACAGATTGTCATACCGGCACAGCTTCGCCGGAAATACAAAATCAATAAAGGCACAAAACTGAATGTCCTTGACGGTGATGGTGAGATCATCCTGAGACCTGTTCTGCAGGATGCTGTTCACCAAGCCAGGGGGCTCTTCCGTGGCGGTGTTTCTTCACTGCAGGAGCTCATGAGGGAACGACATGAGGGAGGTGTATCATGAGCCGGCCCCTCGAAACCGATACACCCAGGAATATCGTCCTGGACAGTCACGCCCTTCTCTCTTTTCTGGAGGGGGACTCGGGAGCCGATTTTGTGGCCAACGCACTCGGGATGGCCGAGCAGGGCACGCTCAAGTGCCTTCTTACTATTGTCAACTGGGGCGAAGTATATTACAGCCTGCTGAGGGCCAAAGGGGATCGCCGGGCGCAGGAGGCAACCTTCGTGATCGATCAACTGCCAGTCGATATTGTAAATATGGATTTGAACCTGGTCCAGCGCGCCAGCCGCTTCCGGGAGGAATACCGCATGCCCAACGGCCTCTGCTTCGCCGCCAGCCTGGCCCACAGCCTGAACTGCCCGGTAATGACCGGGGACGAGGCATTCAGAAGGCTGGAAGATGATATTCAGGTCCTATGGCTGAAGTAACCCTCCTCGGGCTGGGTGATCTACACGGCGGCGTCAAGTGGACTGATGAGCTGGCCTCGGCGGCCCACAGGGCCGACGCGATTCTACTCTGCGGTGATATAACGACTTTCGGAAGCATTGAGGATGCGGGCTCGGTTGTGGACGACATCTACGCCTACTGCGATACATTGTTCGCTGTAGCGGGCAACTGTGATTCGGCCGCAATCGACCACTACCTGATGGAACGGGGGATCTCGTTAAACGGCCACGGCACGCTCTATAAGGACAGCATTGGCCTTTGCGGCGTATCTGGTTCTAACCGCACCCCGTTCAGGACACCCCACGAATTTACCGACCAGGAACTCTCCGCCACCCTGAACAGGGGCTGGGAACAAATTAAATCCGCCGCGATACGTATTGTGGTCCACCACGCTCCCCCATACAGAACCAGCTGCGACAGGATGCGGCTCGGCCTTCATGTCGGTGTCCGCAGCCTTCGCTCATTCTGTGAGGATGAACAGCCCGAGCTCGTTCTGTGCGGTCACATACACGAAGCGCGTGGCCGTGACTCAATAAGGAATACTATCGTTGTCAACGGCGGTATGGCCGCAAGGGGGTATGGAACCCTCATTACAATAAAGGGGACCGAACTGGAGATAGAGCTGATTTAGTGGCTGTTATTCCTCCTCGGTTCCGATCGCCAGATCTTCCCGCTCACTATTTTCTTCCCCATGAAGCTTTATCCGCTGGACCCGTTCCTGGCGCCTTACCCCGCCCCCCAAGCTCTCCTGCTCCTCCTGGCGCTTGCAGTTCATGCAGAGGATAGCGGTGGGAATCGCCTCCAGCCGGTCCCTGCTAATCAGCTCACCGCAGTGCTCGCACTTTCCGTAGGTTCCATCAAGGACCTTCTCCAGGGCGTGGTTAATCTTCTCCAGCCCGCGTGCGTCCTGCTCAATCAGCTTCGAGAGGTACTCCTTGTCATCAGACAGGGTAACTTCTTCCTCATATTCAGCGGCCCGGCTCTCGTTTATCTCATCGAGAGTGCCCTGAAGACGGCCAAGGGTATCCAGCTTACGCTTGCGTTCCTCAAGGATCAAACAGGTGAAATATTCACGTTCCTTCTTATTCACTTACTTCTTCCCCTTTGGCCAGCCCGGGGAATCTGGCCGGCAGATCGTTCCCGTAATAAATAAAAGGACGCACTAATCTATCTGATTCCAGCCCGCTGTCCAATGGAATCCGTATCTGCGATTACTTGTTTTCCTCCCCCTCTTCGTCTACAACCTCGTAGTCCGCTTCGACCGCTTCCTCCGCCGCCTGTTCCTGGGCGGTTCCGCCGGGTTGTCCGGCATCGCTCGCCGCCTGCTCCTGGGCGCTCTTCTGGTACATCTCCTGCGCGGCCTTGTACCAAACCTGTTCCAGCTTTTCTGTGTTGCTGCGGATCGCCTCCGTGTTCTCACCCTTGAGAGATTCCTGCAGGTCAGAGAGGGCCTTTACGACTTCACTTCCAACTTCCGCTGAAAACTTATCCCGGTGCTCCTCCAGCTGCTGTTCCGTCGTGTAGGCCAGCTGCTCGGCACGGTTGCGTATCTCAACCCGCTCGCGCTTCTTCTGGTCCTCCTCCCGGTGGAGGTCGGCATCCTTCATCATCCGGTCGATCTCCTCGCGCGAGAGCCCACTCGAGGATTCGATCTTGATACTCTGCTCCTTGCCGGTCGCCTTGTCTTTTGCCGAAACGTGCATGATCCCGTTGGCATCGATGTCGAAGGTGACCTCGATCTGCGGCACACCCCTCGGCGCCGGCGGGATACCCATCAGCTGGAACCGGCCGATCGTCTTGTTGTCCAGAGCCATCTCGCGCTCACCCTGGAGCACGTGGATATCGACCTGGGTCTGGCTGTCCGAAGCGGTCGAGAAGATCTCTGATTTACGCGTAGGGATGGTTGTATTCCTCTCGATCAGCCTGGTGAATACACTGCCAAGTGTTTCGATGCCCAGTGAAAGCGGCGTCACATCCAGCAGGAGAATATCACTTACTTCACCTGCCAGCACCCCACCCTGGATTGCCGCGCCCACGGCTACTACCTCGTCGGGGTTTACCCCTTTATGCGGATCTTTCCCGAACAGGTTCTTCACCAGCTCCTGGACCTTGGGAATCCTTGTGGATCCACCCACCAGAATGACCTCGTCAATCTCACCCTTCCCGATTCCCGCATCGGCAAGTGCCTGTTCGCACGGACTCACCGTCCGTTGGAACAGGTCATCGTTGAGCGACTCGAATTTGGCCCGGCTCAAGGTCAGGCTCAGGTGCTTGGGACCGCTGTCGTCAGCGGTAATGAAGGGCAGGTTGATCTCGGTCTCCATGGTTGTGGAGAGTTCGCACTTGGCTTTCTCTGCAGCCTCCTTGAGGCGCTGCAGGGCCATCGGATCCTTGCGGAGGTCTATTCCTTCAGCCTTTCTGAACTCCTCTGCTATCCAGTCCATGACCCGCTGGTCTAAATCGTCACCGCCAAGGTGGGTGTCGCCGTTGGTGGACTTGACTTCAAAAACCCCATCTCCGAGCTCCAGAATGGAAATGTCGAATGTACCACCACCGAAATCGAAGACAGCAACTTTCTGGTCCTTCCTCTCCTCAAGCCCGTAGGCGAGAGAAGCGGCGGTAGGCTCGTTGATGATCCGCTTCACGATCAGACCGGCTATCTCACCTGCATCCTTGGTCGCCTGCCTCTGGCTGTCGTTGAAATAGGCAGGCACCGTTATAACCGCCTCGGTAACCTCCTCACCCAGGTAGTCCTCAGCGGTCTGCTTCATCTTCTGAAGGATCATCGCAGAGATCTCGGGAGGGCTGTACTCCTTGCCCCCCGCAAGGGCGCGAACGTCACCCGCGGTACCTTTCCTTACCTTGAAAGGTACTTCTTCGCGCTCCATTTCAACCTCATCATAGACACGCCCCATGAAGCGCTTGATACTGAAGATCGTATTGGATGGATTTGTAATCGCCTGGCGCTTTGCGGCCTGTCCCACCAGCCTCTCACCACTCTTGGTGAATGCCACCACGCTCGGCGTGGTCCGGCCACCCTCGGCATTTGTTATTACGGTAGGCTCCCCGCCTTCCATAACGGATACAACCGAGTTGGTCGTTCCCAGGTCAATTCCGATTATCTTACCCATAGTTTCTACCTCACTTTATTATCAGCACATTCCCCGCGGGTCGCAGCGATCGCTCCGCCCGCGGGGAATACCCGCCACCTCCTCACACTCACACTACCGGCTTACTTTACTTCGATCTCTATCTCCCGCTCCATGGCCTCTTCCGCCTTGGGCAGTGTGACAGTCAGCACGCCGTCCTTGTGCTTGGCGCGGATCTTGGACGAATCAACCGTCCTCGGCAGGGTGAAGGACCGGTGAAAAGAACCGTAGCACCGCTCGGTGCGGTGGTAAGTTCCCTCATCCTCGCTCCGCTCTACTTTCCTCTCACCCCTGATCGTGAGAATGTTGTTCTCATGGGTCACATTCACGTCTTTCTTGTCCACGCCCGGAATGTCCAGCGAGACGACGAACTCGTTATCGCGCTCTTCAACATCAACAGTGGGCACCCAGTCTCTTTCCACGGAGTGCCACAAGCGCGGGCTTGCCATATCGTCAAACAGGCTGTTCACCTCGCGCTGAAGGTTCCAAAACGTGTGACCTCTGGGCTGCCATCTTACTAATGTCATCGTCAATTCACCTCCTTCGCCGCTTCACACGGCACCTCGTCAATATTTTCTCTTTGTCTCGTTCGTTTTTCTGTGAAATAGATACATCAAAGAGTATGCCAAAAGCAGGATAAAATAGATATTTTCTCATAACTTATTGAGGTACAAGAAGTTAACCGGCCCGCCATACAGTTCTTCATCTCAATTGAATCAATCGATCCAGAGCCAGGTGAGTCAAGATGGCATATATTCGACATATTGGCAAATTTATCATGCCATATTGACTCTGGAATGCCGATTTGGCGAAAAAATGCCTTCTCAGACAGTGCAGCCAGTCATGTGAACTATTCAACTATATGATCGAAGAGATCGAAAGCACTCATAGCTGCATTTAACACATAGTTGTACTTTACAACAGCCCCGAATATGCTATATGATGCTTAAGAAACTTTGTCGCTCCCATGGCGACCTTTATCCTTCCTGGCAAGTGTAGTTCACACCTGGAAGGCCTTCGCAGTAGAGGAGTTTGCGAGATGTCGAATATCATGAACACAGACCAGATATGCCAGGCGTTCGGCATCTCAAAGTCGACGCTGAATAACTGGCGAAAGGAGAAGGGTCTTCCCTACATCAAGGTAGGACGCACGGTCCGCTATGACTACGACGCCGTTGTCGCGTGGCTAAAGAAGCACGAGGTAACATCACCCAAGTCCCGCTGAAGACCCTCGCTGAGATCATTATTATTCCCCCTCTCGCACATCACAGCCTATGAGTACTCAAGGATCGGGTGAGTCGCTGACCGTACTGGTGCCGGCCTACAACGAAGCGGCTACGATCGTAACGGCGCTCGAGAGACTCTGGTCTGTCAGCCTGCCGATTCCGTGCGAGGTTATCGTCATTGACGATGCCTCCACTGACGGAACCGGCGGGCTCGTCGCTGAAGTGCAAGACCGTAGCCCCTATCCGCTCCAACTGCTCCGGCACGAACACAACATGGGGAAAACGGCAGCGCTCAGAACGGGTCTGGAGGCCGCCGCCGGCACGCTGACGCTGATCTACGACGCCGATCTCGAATACGACCCTGCAGACATTCCCGCCCTGCTCGCCCCCGTCCTCGACGGCCGAGCGGATGCGGTCTACGGCTCACGGTTTCTATCTCCCGAGCGGAGGGTGCTCTTCTTCTGGCACGCTCTTGGAAACAGGATGGTTACAGCTCTGGCTGACATGTTTGCCAACCTGAACCTGACAGACATGGAAACCTGCTTCAAGCTGGTCCGAACCGATATCCTCCGCTCAATGCGCCTCAGGTCTGAACGCTTCGGGTTCGAGCCTGAAGTCACCGTCAAGCTTGGACGCCTCGGGCTTCGTATCTACGAGATTCCAATTAGATACTCCGGCCGCTCCTACGAAGAGGGGAAAAAGATCGGCCTTTGGGACGCAGTGCGCGCAATCGGCACTATCGTGCGGGCCGGGCTGTTTGAACCGCCCGTAGCAACCCCCGAGGCACGCACACGCTATGCGCTGGGACGGCTGGGTCCTTATTACGCGGAAATCCTCCGACGTGTCGAATGGGCGGTGGGTGATGCGATCTTAGAATACCTGCCGGGTACAGGCGAAGTTGCCTCACACATCGTACAGAAGAGCAGGGTGCTGTTGGCCGACCCGGACGAGGAGACGGTATCGAGGCTGCGTACACGGTTTTCACACCGTCCTAACGTTTCAGTCCGCCTGTGGAACCCCTCCGCGGATGAGACCGGCAGCCCGGCCGAGACATTCGACACGGTCCTCTGCCTTCACGGTCTCGGAAAGCCTGACGAGGCCGCAGCCGCACTGACCGCTCTTGCCAGCAGGCTGCAGCCTGATGGCAGGATAGTGATTCTTCTTCCGGCACAGCCGTCACTCTATGGAAGCATCGACCGCGGCCTGGGCCGCCAGGGTCGTTTCACCAGAAATAGTGCACTGAAGCTGCTGGAGGAGACAGACCTTACACTTGAATGGCTGCGACCGGTCAATGCAGTGGGGGCGTTGGGCTGGTGGATAGCCACAAACCTCCTCAGGTCAACCTATGTGCGACCTTTCCATATCAGATTTTTCAGGCTTGTGATGCCGTTATTCAAACTCGAGAGGTTGATCAAACCGCCCTTCGGGCTCTCCTGCCTGATAGTTGCACGACCTAAATAGTTTCTGTTTTGTGTTTATTCGTAGCGAAGGGATTCGATGGGATCCAGCTTGGCCGCCTTCATGGCCGGGTAGAATCCGAATATGATCCCCACACTCGCAGAGACCCCGAAAGACAGCGCTATGGCGAATCCGGAGACCAGGGTTTCCCATCCCGCATATATGCTGATGATCTTTGTCAGGGTGAATCCTACTACAATTCCCACCATTCCACCCAGGAATGACAGGAAGATCGCTTCTACGATGAACTGGTAGGATATATCGCGTCGAGTTGCCCCAACTGCTCTGCGGACCCCAATCTCCTTGGTACGCTCCAGAACGGTTGCGAGCATGATATTCATGATCCCGATACCACCGACCAGAAGACTTATTCCGGCAATCGCACCCATCACGATACCCCAGATGCGCTGTGTCTCCTGACTCTGCTTCATCAGTTTCTCGGGGATGATGATCCTGAAGTCCTGAACTCCATTGTGCCGTCTGAGCAGCATCCGGTTCAGGATCACGGCGCTCTCGGCAATCTGTCCTGAATCTGTCACCCGGAGGGTGATCTGATCGACCTTACTGGCGAAAGGTGAGAGCTGGAAGCGGGAGTAGGCGCTCGACAGGGGAATGTAGACATCCAGGTTCACGTCCCGATCCACGATCTCACTGCTGGTGCCGGCCGAGACTGCCCGCTCTTCCATAACCCCGACTACCGTGAACCATTCTTCTCCGAGACGGATCTTCTCTCCGATCGGATCGCGGTAATAAAAGAGGTTCTCCTTGATCTTGGACCCCAGGACACAGACCTGGGAGCGTTCCTGCATGTCAAGGTCTGTGATGAAGGCGCCCGAGGTCGCCCGGAATGTGAAGATGTGCGGGTAGTCGGGCGTGGTGGCGAGGACGGTGGCGGGGAGCGTCAGGTCTCCATAGGTGACTTTGAGCAGGTATTCCTTCTGCGGCGCCACCGCCATCATGTTGGTCAACACCTCAGCCACGGCGGCAACATCCTGCAGAGTGATGCCGCGCGAGAAGTTGCTCCGCTGCTCCTCGGCGTCATCATCCGTCCCGACCACACCGGTATCACGGACGATGATATTGTCGATTCCCATCAGCTTGATCTGCTCGAGTGCCTCCTGTTTGGCGCCTTCACCGATCGAAAGCATCGCGATCACGGCCGCCACGCCGAAGATGATGCCGAGCATGGTGAGGAAACTGCGGAGTTTGTGGCTCATCAAACCACTGGCGCTGATGTTGACGCTCTCACTGATATTCACTGATGCGGTTCCTTTTCATTCAATCGATGGATCTCTGTTACCGCCTGCTGCCGCCCGGCGGTGGTGGCCGGCTCCGGTTCTTCTGTCCGGATGGAGCGCCTCCCGGTACCGGTGAACCAGCCTCGGCCGATACATCAAGTGGGCGCGGATCGGTCAGCGCGATCTCTTCTCCCACCTCGAGCCCCTCGAGCACAACAACGCTCATCATATTCTGGTCACCCAGCCGGACCTCGCGCGGTTCGGGAATGTCTCTCCGCGGGAAGACGACCGCGCGGCCATCGACCTCAAAGACTGCCTCGTTCGGGATATAGAGCACATTCTCGCGTTTCTCGTAGATAATGCGCAGACTGGCGGTCATTCCCGGCCGCATCCCGGTATCCACGGAATCGAGGCGGACCTCGGCGTTGAAAAAGCTCCTGTTGTTCTGTTCATCATAACTGGCCAGCGCGGCTATCTCGTTGATCCTCCCCGTGAACACAGGGCCCGGGATCGCGTCAAGCCTGACCTCGACCGGGTCACCCACCTCCACCTTGCGGTAGTCACCCTCAATGATCTTGACCTTCGAGAGCATCTCCGAGAGATCGGGGATGGTGATGACCGTCATTTGCCGGTGAATATTGTCACCAGCACGGATCTTGCGAGTCCCCTCGGTCGCGCTTCCCCAGGTCTCGCCGTAGACCACGATCCCCGAGATCGGTGCCCGCAGGGTAAATGCCTCTATCTGCTCGTTCACGTCGTCGAGGCGCTGCTGGGCCTGCCGAATCCTCGTCCGCTGGCGCATCTCATCCACTTCGAGCTTTTTGCTCAGTGAAGTCAGGCTGCGTTCGGCATCATCGACGTCGAGGAGGGCATTCTCATATGCAAGCTGGCGCTGCGCCTGCTGTTGGACCGACTCGAACTCCGAGAGATCGAGTCTGATCTTGGCGAGTTCAACGTCGTACTGCGCCGTCTGGAGTATGGACTCGGCGCTCCTGATCTGATTCGGTTTGTTGGCCAGGAAGTTGTCGAGATTCCCCTGTAGCGATTCGAGCTGCTGTTCGCGCGTCTCGCGCTGGTTCAACATGCTGGACTCGTCGATCCTGGCGACCACATCACCCTCCTCGACATAGACGCCTTCATCCACCAGCCAGACGAGCTGAAGCATGCCGCGACTCGTTGGCGCAACGACACTTCGGGAGCGCTCGGAAAGGAGTTCACCGCGTACCATCACATCGAGGACGAACTCTCCCTCAGTTGCCTCGGTATACCGGAGATCTTTGGACCTGTCACTGAATATACCAGAGGCAATGGTGATAATAAGTACGGCCAGCAGTACCCCACCCGAGATAATTCTTTTTCTCGTAAGTAGTTTCATGATCTCCTGTTACCGGAAGATTCTCATCATGCCACCGCGACCTCCGCGCATCATGACGCTGAACACATTGCCGATGTCTCCACCGGCTCCGCCTTCCCTGCGTTCCAGCAGGGCATCGATACCAGCGGTCTCGAGCTCTTCCAGCGGCATGAAAGGGTCTCGCAGAGCAACTCTCACACCTGCTGACAGCCCTTCTTCGATGATAACGTAATTTCCATTCTCGGGACCCAGTACTACATCAACTTCCTCGATACCTTTCCCCACAGTGAATACCAGGGTGCGATCCTCCTGGCGGAAGATCGCATCCAGAGGAACAACGACTGCTTCCGGCTGATAGTGGGTGATGATGCTTGTCTGGGCGGTCATACCCGGCCGGAGGGTGAGGTCGGTGCCGTCGATGGTCACGATGCAGTCGAAGATCTTCATCTGTGAAAGACCGGATCGCCGTGCCAGGGGACTGATATCGGTTATCTCTCCCGTGTAAAGGGCGTCGGGATAAGCGTCTATCCTGATCAGCGCCTTCTGTCCCAGAGCCACACGGCGGATATCGAGTTCCAAGATCCCCACCTCGACCGTCATGGTGGTCAGATCGGGAATGGAGATGATCGCCTGACCGGGGTAGGCTGTTGTTCCGACACTTACTTTCACCTCCCCCTCAGGCCCCCAGGTTTTCTCATAGATGACGAGACCGGGGTACTCGGCGTACTGGATGGCATCTCCCAGTTCTGCCTCCAGGTCGTTGAGCTCACGCCGAGCCCGATCTAACCCCAGCTGCCTTTGCTGGAGCTGTGCTTCATTCCTCAGAACCTGGGTAGTGATTAACTCCTGGGCCCGTTCCAGGGAGAGCTCACTCTTTTTGTAATTGTATTCCTCCTGGAGCCGGCTGATTTCCGATTCGAACTCTATCGCCTGCATCCGGAGCTCGGCCTGAGCGAAAGAATGCTGTTGATTTTCCAGTGAGGCCTGAAGGCTTGCCATCTGGCTCTCCTGCTCAGCAATCGTCTTGGTCAGCTCAGACTCGATATCCTCGACCTTGCCCCGTTGACCCACCACCAGCTCCAGAAGTGAAGCCTCGTCGAACTGCACGACCAGGTCGCCTGCCTCGATCACCTCCCCTTCAGGAGCGAGGGCCAGAATCATCTGGCCGCCGCCCTTCCGCAGACGGGGAGCGCTGAAGGTTGCGGTCCGGGCGGCTTTCAATTCCCCCTTTTCCACGACGACGGATACGAACTCCCTGATCTCCGCCTCGGCCGCCATTACCTCAACGGCACTACCGGATGGACCCAGGAGTGTGACCGCAACCACGATCACCAGGATCAGACCGAGCCCACTGATAACGGCGATCTTCTTCCTGGCGCCGTTCTTCCCCTCCCCACTCAGATTCCCTGCCATCATTCTCTGGAACACGTTCACGACCGGTACCTCCCGGAAATATCTGATTCATCTGCCGGCGGAGGCGTACGCTGGCGGCCACCTCTACCGAGTACTCCCCAGGCGCGGATACTGTCCATCAGCGCTGGTGAGAGGGACCGGAAATCACTGGCTCCCCCTTCGATAAAGCGGTCGAGCTCCGCCTTGAGTTCATCCGGCAGTGAGTCTCGTTTCGTTCGAAGCTGTTCGACCCTGCGTGCCGTGGTGGCGCTGTCCGGCTCGGAGCGCATCATGAACTGTCCGGCCGTTCTTTGACCACCGCCCCCGCCCATGGCCCGCATGCTGTCACGGAGCGCCTGAGATATCGAACGGAAATCTCCCTGTCCGCTCATCAGACGTTCCGCCTCTGCTCTGAGGTCTTCAGGCAGGCCCTCCAGCATCCCCTGGAGCTGTTCGTTGAAGCGACCCTGCATTCCACCGCCCTGCTGGGTTCTGCCGGCGCCACTCTCCCTGCTGGCTGCACCCTCCACGCCGGTAGCGCCTTCTCTAACGGCACCACTTTCCCTTCCGCCGCTCTGCCGCATCCGCTCCATCATCTCGGGAGTGATCTGCGACCTGTCGAATTCCTGCGTCCGCGCGCCCGCGTCCCCTCTACCGCGCGTTTGGGTTTCTCCGCCGCGTACGGCACGCTCACCACCGCCCTGCATCATCATCTCATCCATCGCCAGGACCGGGCTGGCCGCGCCGTACTCATCGCCCATAGCGATGATCGACTGCGCTACTTCTTCCGGAACCGCCTTGGTGCCGGCAAGAGTCGCCAGTACCGCCGCAGGGTCCTGAAGCCAGGCCAGATCGACTTCTTCACCCACATCGAGCCCATCCAGAACCTGAGCCATCGAATCGTTCCACAGGCCCAAGGAGACTTCGACCGGTTGATGTGAATTATGCAGTCGAACGTAGGTACGCCCGTCCATGACACCCACCGCGGCCAGCGAAACCTGGACCACATCCTCCAGACGCTCCACCACGATGTCGGCGCTGGCCGTCATGCCTGGTCGCGCCCGCGGATCGGCCTCATCGAGCCGGACGACGGCCGGGAACACCTTGACATTCCCCTGGAACTCCTGGGCCAGGGTGGAGATGTCTATGATCCGACCGGAAAGCTGGAGCCGGGGATATGCTTCCAGGCGGACCCAGACCGGCTGGCCGACCTCGATCATCTCAGCGTCGAGTTCGTTGATCCTGATCTCGACCAGGAGTTCGGACAGGTCGGGAAGTTCAATGATCGTCTGCCCCCGGCGCACAGAATCTCCCTCGCGAACCTTGGTCCGCTGCATCCACCGTCCCTGTTCGGCGTGGATCACCATCCCATCGATCGGAGCCCGGATCGTGAGAGCTTCAAGTTCGGCCCTCGTGTCGGCAACGTCCTCCCGCTGCCTTTCCAGGTTTTTAAAGGCCTGCCGACGAGTCATCTCGTTGATGACCTTCTGCGCTTCGAGCTTTCGATTCGCTTCATTCAGGGAGATGCGGGCTTTTTCGACGTTGAGGTCACCCTGCTGCTGCTCCAGTGCAGAGTTGAACTCCAGGTTCTCACGCTGGAGCACCGCCTGGTCATGGCCGATCTGGGCCGATCGGACCGCGTTCTCGAGGTTCTTGATATTGTTGATATGATCATCGAGGAGCTGTTCGTACGACGCCTCGGTCGTTTCGAGCTCGTCGAGTTCATTCTCCAGGTCCTCAACGGCATTCGCAGTGTCAAGCTCGGCAACGATCTGCCCGGCCGTCACCACGGTACCTTCCTGGATCAGGAAGTTGATCTGCACCTCCCCGCTCACCCTGTTGGGCACCTCGATCTCGCGGGCCCTGGCCGCCCTGATGCGACCTGATCCGGTGACACTGATTTCCATCTCACCCTGAACGACCTCGATGGTCAGGTGTTCCTCAATAGCGGTACCATCCCCGGGGCGGGTAGCAATCATGAAGGCGATGATCACCACAACCGCGATTCCGACTCCGTAGAGCCAGCGGGGTATCCCGCGTCGCCGATTCTCGTTTGTATTTTTCATCCTACTTGTTCGACACCATTCTTATAGATAAACTTGTGCGCGGGCAGAGAAGTTTTGCTCCTGAATCGTCTGCAATTCGTCCATCACCCAAAGGAACATCGACTGCAATCTGTAAATACAATCAATGTCACCCATACCATCATTCAACTTCAATGTAATCAGACATAAGCGAGGCAGGTTGAAATCCATGCCCGTACCATTCAAAACGCCCTTGAAGAGAGCAGTGTTGACATTCGGCATTCTTGTTGCCGTAACGATTGTTACAGTCTCAGCTGGAACTTCCCGGCACTCCCCGTCAACTGACAG